>Ga0126377_10000706_pt1 | contig 20862 bp, 15 predicted proteins | sample PanSoiMetPlot_22_FD_92647 | JGI IMG/M metagenome (GOLD analysis project Ga0126377, IMG submission 92647) | Tropical forest soil microbial communities from Panama - MetaG Plot_22 | ecosystem: Environmental > Terrestrial > Soil > Tropical forest > Bulk soil | place: Panama | collected 2016-02-17 | reverse complement strand
TTGTAGCGGAGAGGATCGCGATCCGCCTTGCCGTCCTTGTCTTTATCGCGCGAGGGGGTGGTTAGCAGATTGGTCCGGTTGAGAAAGTAGTCGTTGGCCGAGAGCACGTCGTTGCGAATGAACTCGTAAACCGTGCCGTGCAGGCTGTTGGTCCCGCTTCGCAGCGCGACGTTGACCGCGGCGCCGGCTCCGTGCCCCTGCTGCGCGTCGAAACTCGCTGTTTCGACCTTGAATTCCTGTACCGCGTCGGCCGGCGGCACGAATGCGACGCGCATACTGCCGTTATCGTCAGTGTTGGGCACGCCGTCGAGCGTGAATTCATGGCCGCCGCCGCGCGAGAGGCCGTTCGAGATGAAGTCCGAACTCCCGTTGTTGTCGAAGGGCCGCGAGAATTTCAGGTCGCCGACATATCCGATGCCGGTCGCCAGACGCGTCAGTGTGAACGGGTTGCCGTCCGAGAGCGGCAGTTCCGAAATGCGTCGCCGGTCGATCACCTGTCCGGCCGTGGCCGAGTTGGTCTCGAGCAGCGGCGAGTCAGCCGTGACGTTGACTGTGTCCGACACGCTGCCGACTTGCAACTGCATATCGATCTGCAACTTGTCGCCGACGCGAATCTCGATGTTTTGTCTGGTCGATTTCTTGAAGCCAGCGGCTTCGATAGTTACGCTGTATGAGCCGGGGATCAAATAGAGCGCGCTGTAATCACCGCCCTCGTTCGTCGTCGTTGACGAAGAAACATTGGTGGCGGTGTTGGTGATAGTGACAGCCGCATTAGCCACGGCCGCTCCGTTGTTATCAACGACGCGGCCCGTGATCGAACCGCGGAAATCCTGCGCCAATCCGATTGCGGCCCCGCAAGCGATTATCAAGGCCGCGATGATGGTGATTCTCATAAATTTCCTCCGTGGTGCTGCTCGGTCGAGATGTCAGTTACTTCGGAGCGCCGACTGAGCGCCGGCGCTCCCGTTATCGGTAACAATTTCAAAACGCGTATTTGTTTTGCGTCTGCCTGCTGCTCTTCGCCTGCCTATCTCAGTCCCAGCCTGCGTATTTCTTTTCGCCCGAATGGCGATTTATTGGTGATGGAATTTATTCTCGATGGAGGTTTGCCGGCGCGATCCGCCGACGGACGGGATTATATGCTGTCGGGGGGCGGCTGTCAGCCCAAATCGGCAAATTTGGTGTAATTGTTACACCAAATTTGCCGTATCAGTACCGCGAGCGGTAGCGAGCGTGTCCCCGTCAATAGGTCCATTGGTGGGGACACGCTCGCTCGCGGTACTGATCACTTCTTCACCAATACAACCGGAGTCTGTTCGACCCCGCGTATCCGCTCGAAGAAACCCCGCACTGAGGTGTATTGTTCGACGGGGATGGTTCCCGCCCTGAGCGAGAGCGAGCGGCGGAAGATCAGGTGACCCTCTTTCACCTCGCATTTCGCGGCGTAATTGCCGAAAGGCTGATTGAGTTCGACGGCGTCGGGCATTTCGTCGACATCGAAGCCTTCGGGCAATTTGATCCTGACCGTTTCGTCATACGCCTCGGAGTCGAGCACGACGGGGTGTTTGCGTTTGGCCTCAGTCAGAAAGACTGATGAGCGGCGCGAGACGATGGCCGGCTTGAAGACCATCAATTTGCCACGCATCAACTGGGCGTAGTTCGGCGATTTAAATTCGACGTCGAGCGCGAATTTGCCCTGGCGCGCGTCGTCGTTCGGCTCCGATTTCTGGACGTTGGCGCTCGGCGCCGTCTGGGTGACCCAGTGTTCGATGTATTTGAGGTATTGTGGCCGTTCGGCTCGTTTAAAGAGGCGTCGTTCCTCGACGGCGGCCTGCCCGAATGAACGTTCGCTGACTTTCGCTGTCAACGCCCCATCGGCGCCCAACTCGGCCTCGACCGTACGTTCCAGGCGATTGGCTTCGGGCGGCGTGACTGGCATTTTCATCAATTCGCCGGCGTCGCCCGCGACGATCAGCGCATAGCTTCCCTGCTCGTGGTCGGGCAGGTCACCCACTGGCGTATCGTCGTCGGTAGGGTCGAAGATCAACAGCCGTCCGAGGCTCGGATGTTTGACGACCGTCAGGGACTGAGTCTCATCGCTCACCTTTACCGCGATGATGCAGTGATTGAATTGCTGCGGCGATGGCCATTCCTGCCGCACGAAGGTCGGATCGCCGGAATAGATGCTCACCAGATAGGATTCAACGCCGATGGTTTTAAGCATCGCCCGCATCAGGTTGGCCTTATCCTTGCAATCGCCATAATTCTTGTTGAAAACGTCCACCGCCGCATGCGGCCGATAGCCACCGCCACGACCCAACCCGAGCTGAATCGAGACGTAGTTGACGCTCTGCGCGTAACGACCAATGGCCTGGATGCGCTCGAATTCAGTCTTCGCCCCTGCCGTCAGTTCGCGCGACTTCGCCGCCATCGCATCATTGGAGGCGGCCTGCGTTTCGCTCAACTCGCTCTTGAAGCGGGAGACGTCCTTCCAACTGCCGAACGATCGCATCGGAGTCGCTTTACCCGCCGCGGAATAGAGATTGATGGCGAGACGCGGCGCGATATCCGTGAGTTTGGGCCCGGACGGCTCAGGCTCGATCCAGGGAAGATTGCGAAGCTCCCAGGTGTAACTCGCCCCGCTCACCACCGCTTCCACCTTGTCGTGATTGAATGTCACGCCGTCGGCCCGCCAGCCCTGCGGCATCGTCACAGTCACACGCGAGAGCAGAACCGGAATGTCATGCTGGAAAAACCAGACGAATTGGGAGAAGACCGATTTCTCTTCCGTCGCAATCTCATAGCCGAAGACGCACCCCGCGTCGGCGTCGTCGTCAGCGGGGATTATTTTTAACCGCGCTTCGTTGTATACGTCGTTTTCCGCCAGCGCGATATCCATCACTTCTTTCTTGCCATAGCTTTTTACCTCGCCGTTGGGGCGAATGAGCCATGCGCGCATCTCTTTCACCTTTTCGAAATCGGTGCTGTATCCGGCGCGCGCGACCGCCTCCTTACGGCCTTCGCGCGAAAGAATGCGGACGGCGAAATAATCGACCGTCCTGATGCGGCCGTCTTCTTCGACCGTCTTGCGCGATTCATTGAGTAAAACCACGGCGTTGACTTCTTTGCCGTAAGTCGGAACATTCGTGGCGGCGGCCTGTTTCAACCAGGCGGGAGGGTCATCGGCCAAAGCGATTGAATTGAGCAGGAACGCCGCGATGAGAGAGACAAGTGAGCTTTTCAGCATAATTACCTCCGAAAATTACGGCTTTGCGGTTGTCGCCGCCCCTTGCTTGAGTGTTATCGTGTGGTTCTCGCGCTCATGTAAGACATCGAAGGCCTGTTTCAGATTCGGATAAGCCGTCTTTGGAAAAATCAGCCCCGTGAACCGGAACTCGCGTTTGTAGTCGAGCATCCGTTGGTTTTGAGTGACTCCGATTATGATCTTGCAATGGCCTATATCCCCGAAGTTCAGGTCGCCCGGCATCTCGGCGTTATCTAGCGCATAGCCTTCGGGCAATTCGATCACTACGTGATCTTCCTCCATCCATGGGTAACGGAAGTAGATGTCGTGCTGGCGCGAGCTGGTCGGGAACATCTGCCCGACGCCTTTTTGGAAGAAGCCGGGTTGCAGGAAGATGCGTTTTCCGGTCCGCTCGGCGTATCCCGGCGCGCTGATTTTGTATGAATAGACGAACGGCTTGAGCGGATCGTTCGCGCTTTCGATTTTGATCTCTGAGATTTCAGCGCCCAGGCGCTCCTTCACCTGATCGCGGAGCTTCTTCTCGCGTTGGTCCGCCGTCTCTTCGTCGTAATCCTCCTTCATCGAGACCCCGAAATGTCCCGTGTATTCGACTCGCACTTCGCCTTCGAGCGATCCGTCCTCGGCGAGCTTCAACTTAGCCGTTCGTTTTGTCACCGATTTCTCGGCCGGAGACAACTGCGTCTGCGCGAATTGCGGCTCCTTGGCGTCACAAACCAGCGCCTGGATGCCTTCCTCCTGCCAGCGCAGCATGCCGAACGGGACGTAAGTGGACGCCGGGTCGAAGAACTGCCACTTGTCTCCCACTTTGACAGCGATGTTGTAGGCGCGCATGAAATACGGGTTGGTGAAGTTCGGATCGAAGAATCTCCGGCTGCGGTCGCTCAGCATGGCGTAGCGCGCCTCGAAGCCGGCGGCGGTCGCCAGCGCCGCGAAAAGGAAGTCAATATCGGTACCCGTGCCGTAACCGCGCTTGAGCGTGTCGGCGGGCGACTTGTTCTCTTTCATCTTCTTGAGCTGATCCGCCGTCAAACCCGAGGCGTCGTCGTTAATGTTCTTGATCTTGGTGCGGCAAAAGTTAAAGAGACGTTCGAGCTTCTGTTCCGGAGTCGTGGCGTCTCCGATGGCTTCGGTGGCCGCGCGGCGGATTTCGTCATTGACCTTCATATCGCCTTTGACCACTTCATGGAACCTTTTGCCGAGGTCCTTCCAATAGGTCATCGGGTCTTTCTTCTCGTCCGGCGCGTAGTAGACAAGCATCCAGGTCCGCACCTGGTCGGCGGGCGGCATGCGCGGCTCCTCGCGGAAGGCCGGCAGATTGGTCATTTCGATGCGGGAATAGTCGTCCTTGTCCTTGACGAAGTTCGCGTTATTGCCCCCGAAGGTGATGGTGCGCATCCCATAGACCATGTCACGCGATGGCTTAATATAGTAGCGCACCATCTGCACCGGAATCTCGCGCTGGAAGTAGAGCGGCACATTATTGGCCACTCCGCCCTCTACCACTTCGCGCCAGCGGTACTCGATGATCGCGCCCGGCTCGACGCCCGGCATGGCGAAAGACTTCGCTTTGAGTTTTACGCCGCCGAATTTGACGATCTCGCGGTCAAAGATCGCGTCCTTCTTCAACTCAACGATGCTGCCGTCAGGCTTGATAGTGCGCCCCGAGATGTCTTTGACGCTGGTCCGGTTGAAGTAGGGAATGTCGATCTTGCTCTGCGACTCCTTGCCGCGCTCACTGAATATCTTGATACGCAGCAGGTGAGTGTATTCGGTGTTCTCCGAAGCGTCGTTGACGTAGACCTCCCACAACAACGCCTCGGCGTCGGCGTCCTTCTCGACAACAGGCGCCTTGAGCGCGAGGTGCGCTGGGTCCATCGGCTTCCAGGCCTGGGCCTGCGCGGGGGCGAAGAGGAAGATCAGGTAAACGAGGAGAGAGGTCGTGGCGGTCGGGGCGGAGATAAACATGTGGCGGATTTTCATAACAGTGTCCTTTTGTGAAATCACGGATCCGCGTCATGGCGCGCGTAAATCACGTCGGGTCCGATGTTGAAGAGCTTGTTTACGGAATGGCGGCCCGGAGAAGAGCCGGGGTTGTCATCGTCAATTCATTATTTCAATAATTGATCTCAGCAAGCCGTCGATGGGTCTAGCGGGAATCGGATATTAGGCGGCTTGAGACGCTGAAGCAATAGAAATCCGTTGTCTGCCCGTTATGAATAATGTTGTGGCGTTTCGCTACACTCGCTTTTGGCGCCCTGGCCGTCGCCATTCAGCGCCGAGGGACCGAGAAGGTGTTTCCATCATTTACCCGTCGAGCCGAATCCGCCTTCGCCGCGTTCGGTCTCGCTCAATTCATCCGCCCAGGCGTAGTCGCAAACGGCGGCGCGCTCGATGATCAATTGCGCGATCCGGTCGCCCGCGTCGAAGCTTACCGGAGCGGCGCCGGTGTTGACGATCATCGCCATCAGCTCGCCGCGAAAATCCGGATCCACTACGCCGGCGAGCGTGTCAACGCCGTGGCGCGCCGCCAATCCCGAACGGGGCGCGACGCGGCCATACCAGCCTGGGGGGATCTCGACAATCAATCCCGTCGGCACGGATTTTCGTTCGCGAGGTCCGAGCGTGAAGGCTTCGAGACAGCATAGATCGGCGCCCGCGGACCAATTCGTCCCGCGCGCGGGCAGTTTGGCAGCCGGATGAATCCGCCTGACCTTGATGGTGAAATCGAACATAGGCGCCACCGCCGAGGTTGGATCAGTGTTTTGCCGCATAACTCACCGTCTCTATAACAGGTTGAATTTGATCGGGGGATAAGATGGCGACGCCGCGCCACGGCAACTTGATAGCGAATTCGCTTCCCACTCCGACCTCGCTAGTGACGTAAGCTTCTCCGCCGTGCGCGAGCGCCAGGTGTTTGACGATCGCCAATCCGAGTCCGGTTCCGCCGGCTTCGCGCGAACGCGCTTTGTCCACGCGGTAGAATCGCTCGAAGACGCGCGGCAGATGTTCGGGCGGAATGCCGGGACCTGTGTCCTGCACTTTGATCGTTTGGCTATCTTCCGAAGCGTCGGCGAGCACAGTGACCGCGCCGCCCGAGCGATTGAATTTGATCGCGTTGTCCACGAGGTTGATCAGAATCTGATCGAGCCGGCGCCGGTCGGCGTAGGCGTAGAAATCTTCGGCGACTCGGTTGTTAAGTGTCACGCCATGTTTGGCCGCGCGATGTGAAAGGCCGCTGAAGACGTCGCTGACCACCTGTCGCACCGGCAATCGCTCGACCGCCAGGCTGACGGCGCCGGATTCGATCGCCGAAAGTTCCGAAATGTCGTTAACGAGGGCCTTCATTCGCTCGGCGTTGCGCTGGATCGTGTGCAGGAAGCGGAGGCTGTTATCGGGGTCATCGACGCCGCCGTCGAGCAGCGTCTCGGCGTAGGCGGTGATCGCGGCCAGCGGCGTTCTGAGTTCGTGCGAGACGTTCGAGAGGAACTCCTGCCGAACGCGTTCGAGCATCTCGAGTTTGGTGACATCGATGAACGCGCAGACCACGCCGTCGACCTGATTATCGGACAGGCGGAGCGGCGCCGCGCTCAGTTGCAGGATGCGGCGGTTCTGCGACCCGGTCTCGCTCGAACGCGTCTCGATGCGGGCCTCGGCGCGTTCTCCGGTGGCCAACACGCTCGCAAAGACCTTGTGAAGTTGCGGGTCTCGGCTGAGATTTGTGAGCCGGATGACCGGACGCTGCCCGATGCCCAACAGCTCACGCGCAGCGTCGTTGATGATCAGCGCGTTCGAATCGCGATCCGTAATGACCAGCCCCTCGGCGACCGAGGCCACGATCGAACGCAGCAAATTCTCGTCGAGTTCGGCTTTGCCCAGGGCGTCCTGCACCCGCCTGTTGATCTGCTCCTGTTCGTTGAGGAGGCTGAGCTGCTGCCTGAAGACGTACCGCGCGATGAAGATGGTTGTGACGCCGACGAGAATGGTCGAAACGACGTGCGAAGTGACGGCTCCCATCTGCGGAAAGAGCGCCGTCTTTACAGTCTCATAGGCCGCAAAGAACGTGACCGCCGCGATGGTGGCGAGAATGATCTTTTTTGTCTGAGACGTCATAGGAGCCGCAGTTGATGGAAAAAATCTCGCGCCACTGTGGGGTTATAACCCACGGCTAAATTCAAGGCGCCGCTAACGCGGCAGGGAAGGCCGAGTAGCTGCGGGAGATCATTTAATTGCATCCGCGGATTCCGCGCCGGGACGGAAACGATAACCAATGCCGATCACCGTTTCAATGCATCCGCCGCACGCGCCCAATTTCTTCCTGAGGCCGCTGATGTGGACGTCGAGCGTGCGCGCCTCGCCGTAATATTCCAACCCCCAGACCTGGTCCAGCAATTGTTCACGCGGAACCACGCGGCCTTTGTTGCGCGAGAGGATGGCGAGCAGCGCGAACTCCTTGCGCGTCAGCTTGACGCTCTGCCCGTGGCAGGCGACTGAAAAATCGGCGTAATCGATCCTGAGCTGGCCGTCGTCATAAGACTTCGGCGATTTCTCCTCGAATCCCGAACGGCGCAGCGCGGCGCGCACGCGGGCCACAAGCTCGCGAATGCTGAACGGCTTCGTGATGTAATCATCGGCGCCCAGGTCCAGCCCGCGGACTTTATCCCCTTCTTCGGTTCGCGCCGTGAGCATGATGATCGGCGTGCGCCGCGTCTCTTCTTCGGTGCGAAAGCGGCGGCACAGCTCGAAGCCGCTCATGCCGGGAAGATTCAGATCGAGCACGATCAGATCGGGCGTCGAGCTGTTTAATTCGCCCGTCCGCCCCGTCTGTTTGGGTGGTCCCTTACCGAGCGCGATGTTCAGCCCTTCCTCGCCGGTGAGCGCGACCTGCGCGGCGTACGAACCTTCGCGTTCGAGGTTATAGCGAATGCTCTCCGCGATATCGGGATCGTCTTCGATGATGAGAATGAAAGGCTTCATGACACGGTGGTTGGTGGTTGGTGGTTGGTGGTCGGCTGTCGGCGGCTGGTTTGGAAAGGCCGCGAACCAACCGCCGACAGCCAACAGCCGACCACTATCTCGCAATCTGACTATGTTTGATCACCAGGGCTTCAGCCATGTAAACAATCAGCTCGCAGATGTCGGTGACGTAATCTCCGATCCGCTCGAGGTGTTTGGCGACGAGCAGCAATCGGGCTGCGCGCCCCGCCGCCGCCGAGTCGCGCGACATCCGGTCGAGCAGATCGTGAAAGATGCGGTCGTAGAGCCGGTCTATATCGTCGTCGCGTTCGATCACCGCGCGCGCGGCCGTGGCGTCCGAAGCGGCGAAGGCGTCGAGCGACAGCCGAAGCATCTCGCACGCCAGCCAGCTCATCTTCGGCAGATCGAAATATGGTTTAAGCTGCGGCTCGTCGTTCAAATAGATCGCCGCGCGGGCGATATTGCAGGCGTGATCGGCGATCCGCTCCAGGATCGGCGTGATTTTGATCGCCGTGACGACCAGCCGAAGGTCGCTCGAATCCGACGAGTGCATTGATAGTAGACGGACGCAGAGCTGATCGGCCTCCAGCTCCAGCGCGTCGACGCGGTCGTCATTGCGCAACACCTGTTCGGCCAGATCGGAGTCTCGCTCGATCAACGCCCGCGTCGCGTGATCAATCGCGTTCTCGACCTCTCCCCCCATCAACAGCACGTGGTCGCGCAATTGATTCAACGCCGATTCAGGCAAATTCCGCATATATTCCTCTGGAAAAAATTGACGAGCGCCAAGAGCCATTATTCCGCCTGCTTGGTCATTGCTGATGTAGAAATCTGCCATCTGATTCTCCGAAAGACAAGCGCAAGATCGAAAGGCGCGCCTGTCGGATATCATATCTTGTGAAGACGGATTTTAGGAGTAAGGAGTTAAGTCCAGGTTAAGTCCGGGTAAAGACTTCGTTATTTTTATGCGCCGCGATTAGAAAAAGGCGCTTCCGTTCAGGCGAGCGGAAGCGCCAATGAGACACAGGACTAGGCTTAAAATTGATTAGGGTTATACACCTTCAGTCTTAACCTCGTGTTATATGGCGTTAAATTCCACGTTAAAAACTCGGTAGAGGGGAGTGGGGAGTGTGGAATGGAGAGTCAAAATGCGCTTTCAAAAACAGACTCCCTATTCCCCATTCCCCACTCCCCACTCCCCATCACCGTTCGCCACTCTTCGACCGAGATCTTCTCGCCCGCCTCGGCGCATCGCTCGCTGCAATAGACCTTCCAGTCTTTGCCGACAACCTCCTCGCCTTCAATGATCTCCTCGGCGCAATAAGCGCATTCATTCTCGATTCGTTTTGCCATTTTTACTTTCTCCTTCGTCGTTCATTTTACCATTCATCTTCGCTTTGCGGCATCTTCGCTTTGCGGCGTGGCGTCACGGAACGGTTCGCTCTCTCCATAAGAGAAGAATGAGAAGACGGGAATTTCGGCGCGGGCGTCATCGGCGTCCGTGAAGCTTCTGAAAATTCTTTCGCGCGCCACCCGGGCCAACGCCATCGCCCGCTGCGGGCGCGCCGAATTGATCGGTTCGTTAATCACCAAAGAAACCTCCGCGGATTCGACGCTTAACAGGGTCCAGAAGTGGCGCGCGAAGTCCATCTCGCCGTACCAGCAGACAAGGTCGAGAGCTTCTCTGTCCATCGGCCTTCCGTTCACGCTCTGAAATTTTATCGTCAGCGGCAGCACGGGCGCTTGCGAGCGGACGGCCGAAGCGAAGAAGAGTCCATTGAACGGCAGAACCGACGAACCGTCGCCGGTAGTGGCCTCGGGAAAGACCTGAACATTGACGCCGTCGCGGAGCGAGCGGCTTACGCGGTAAGCGGCGCCTACGCCGCTGCGCGCGTCTTCACGTTTGACAAAGATCGTTCCGCCAAGCCTGGAAAGCCATCCTAACAGGGGCCAGCGACTCACTTCAGTCTTCGCGACGAACAACGCCGGAAAAACCGAGGCGATAATAACGACGTCCAGATAGCTTTGGTGATTGCTGACGAGCAGGAACCGCGTCGAATGAAGTTCGCAATGTAGGGGCAGACCTGTGTGTCTACCCCCGTGGACATCGACCTTCAAGCCAAGAATCCTCAAGCAGGCCCGCGCCCACAATCTGACGCACCCGGCCACGAGTCGCAACCGCGCGGGAAGGGAAACGCCGAGCAGGAAAGCTCGCGCGGCGGCTACGGAAATCAGAAAGAACAGGCAAACGACGAGGAATCCGATCAGCCTCGCGACGCGCCTCATCGGTTGACCCGCGCCTCCGCTCCGGCGACGTAACGCTGTTTGTAGCGCCCGGCCATCTTCCCCATCTCCAGAATCGCCAGGACGTCCGCCGTGCCGAATTCCGCGTCATAGGCAGGCGCGCCACAGATCATCGCGCCGGCCCGCAGGTAGCCCTTCAAGATCGGCGAAAGTTTGCGCAGCGCCATGCGCGAATCGACCTCCTCATCGGAGTCCTCGTCGATCATCATCCGGCAGGATTCGACCGGATAGACTCTGTACTTCTCCGGCGCATAATGGTTGGCGCGCAGGTACGAGTATACCGGCTGAACCTCGCTCGACCCCGAGATATGCAGGCTGGCGCAGCCGAAAAGGTGGCTGAGATTGCGTTCGGTCGCGTATTTCACGATCGCGCTCCACAACAGATTGAGCGTCGCGAATGAACGATGCGAGGCGGCGACGCAGGAGCGTCCGAGTTCGAGCATCTCGCCGCGCTGCCGCTTCAAATTGCCCAGGTCGAATTCGTTCTCGGAATAGAAGCCGATATGCCTACCGGCCTGGCTGCCGCGAAGCAAACGGTAGGTCCCGACCACTTCGTGGCTCGTTATGTCTTTGACGATCAGATGATCGCAGTAAGCGTCGTAAGCGTCGGTGTCATAGCCACGGTCGTAGGACGAGATCAGTCCTTCCTGAAGCTCCAGATTGAAGACCTCGAATCGCAGTCGCATCGCGGCGTCAAGCTCGGTCAAATTCGACGCGAGTTTGACTTCGAGGTTCCCGGCGCGAATCAAATCTGTCCGGAGGGGGGCATTCTGATTTTGAATTATCGTGATCATAAATTTTACGGGCGGACCTGCCGGTCACTGCTTTTACAGCTTTCATAGTTTCGCGCAGAGGTTACACAACGTGTCTTCAGTCGAAGTTAGGAATGTGTTAGCGGCGCGTTATGATTGTGTTGTGAAAGGGTCAAATGCCGCGCGCGTATGCTATCTTTAACCGCGCTTTTAGACTGGAACCCTGCGAAATTAAGAGGCGTACAATCAGGCGGAATCCGAACCAGGCCTCAAATCGAGGCGAGACACAGGAGGCCATCAATGTCCGCAGAGTACACGGGAGCGATGGGAGACACCAGCTTCGACCAGGACGTAACACGCATTGCCGCAGGCGACGCCCAAAGCCTGCAGGAGCGATTGACCGAGGCGCTGGAGCGGATGGGTTACCGCGTGCTCAATGAAAATCCTATTCGGGCGCGGCGCGGCGCGAGCGGCCTGGCGAGGAGCGGTTGCTCGCAGGACATTCTTGATTACCGCAGGACGCTGGACATCGGCTTGAAATCGGCGGGCGCAACCTCAACGCGCGTCACTTTCGCTTATACAGTCAGTGGCGTTCATGCGGGCTACCTCACAAAAGGTGATCGGAACACATTGACACGAGAGGCCGAGGCGATACTGGCGATGGCTCAGTCGCGGGAGGCGCTGTCATTTTGCCCGGTCTGTGGCTCAGAGGGCGCGGGTGGCGCGCGCTTCTGCCGGCAATGTGGCGCTCCTGCGGCCGCCTCCCAGCCTCCGGAACTCGAACTGCTCCGCCTCGCCGCCGGCGCCAACTCGAGCTATAAAAACATTGCGGGAGGCCTTGCGTTCATCATTCTCGGCGCTTTGATACCGCTGCTGATTTACCTTTTCAAACAAGACACTATCAGCGCCGAGAAGACGCTGAGATTAACGGCGCTTTTCCTTACTTTATTCAGCGGATTCGGATTGGGCTTCCTAATCGCGGGATTGCGGCGGCTGGGGAAAATGATCGCTCCTAAGGCGGAATCTCATGAGACACTTCCACATCCTCAGCGCGGTTTCCCGGCGCCCGACCCGGCGGCGCTGCCGCCACAATCAGTTCAACATTCGATACAACATCCGGTCACCGAGGCCACCACGGGACTGCTGCCGCAGGAAGTCAAGCGAACTAACGAAATGAAGTGAAAACCTTTTGGAATTTCGCGCCGGCTTCGTATAATTCAGCGTCTCTCAAATCACTTTACAATTTGGCCCCGCACGTCAACTCGGCTTTTATTCGAGGCAATACTATGTCCACTGACTTTGTGGTTCGCTCCCTATTGGCCGCTCTGAGCGTTTGGCTTTCAGTCGGTCCAATCAACACATGTAGTGACTATGGGGGCCCCCAATCCGGACCGGTCGTCGCCGCGCAGAAGGACGCCCAGGTCAATCCGCTCGAACCCGGCAAGACAATTGAACGTGACCTGGCCGGCGGCGAGTCGCATTCTTACCTTATCAGACTTGCCGCGGGTCAATTTTTGCGCGCGACCATTGCGCAGCGACAAATGGATTTGGCGGCGACACTCTTCGGCCCGAATGGCCAACAGGTTGGTCAATTCGACAGCCGGTGGTACGGACCCGAGCCGGTCTATTATGTGGCCGAGGCGCACGGGAATTATCGACTGGTCATTCAACCGCTCAATCGAACCGTCACTCGCGGAGTTTACCAATTGAGTCTTGAAGAACCTAAGGCTCCGACGCCGCAAGACCAGACGCGAGTCGCCGCGCTCAAAGTTTCGATCGAAGGGAAGCGATTGATCGGGCAGGGGGGGGGGCAAGCCTTCAGACTTGCGAAAGAAAAGTACGAAGAGGCGCTGCAGGGGTGGCGTGAGGTCGGCGATCGTCATGCGGAGGGGCAGACGCTCCACAGCCTAGGGTTTCTGTCAGGGCTGTTGGGCGCGCCGGAGAAAGCGCTGGAATCTTACAATCAGGCTCTGGCGATCAGACAGGAGATCGGGGACCCTGAGGGGGAGGCCGAGACGCTCCACGGCATCGGCGTCGTAAACTCAGGGCTGGGTAAGAAAGAGCAGGCGCTCGAGTACTACAACCGCGCCCTCACGCTCAGACGAGCCGGCGCCAACCGCGCCGCGGAGGCCACAACGCTGGGCAATATTTGCCAAATCCGTTTTTCTCTCGGCGAACTGCAATCTGCGATAGAGTGTTATCAGCAATCATTACCGCTGTGGCGGGCCGCCGGGCGCCGTGACGGAGAAGCCAGCGCTTTCATCGGCCTGGGCTCGATTTATAGTTTGACCGGTGAAAATCAGCAGGCGCAGGACTATCTTCATCAGGCGTTGAATATCAGCCGCGGGATCAATGACCGCCGCAGTGAAGCATACGCGCTGGCCAACCTCGGCAAAATTTACGCCGAATTGGGCGCCCGTGAAAAAGCGCGCGGGGTTTGGGGGCAGGCGCTCTCTCTCTTCCGGGCTGTGGCCGACAAGAGCGCTGAAGCCAATACGCTTAATGTTATGGGCGCGCTCGAAGCGTCATCCGGCGACGAGCGGAAAGCGCTCGACCTTCACACACAGGCTTTAGCCATATGGCGCTCCATAAAAGACAGTTACGGCGAGGCTTATGCCCTTTTCAATCTCGGCAGGCTAAATGCCGCCAGGGACGAAAAACAAAAAGCGCTCGACTATTACAACCAGGCGCTCGATCTCTTCCAGAAAGCCAGACACACTCGAGGGAAAGCCCTCGCGCTCAACGGACTGGGACTGCTTTACGCCTCTTCGGGAGAGTGGCGAAAGGCGTTCGACTACTACAATCAAGCCCTGCCTTTCTGGCAAGAGATGGGTGATCGAAGCGGCGAGGCGGCGACGCTGGCCAACCTCGCGCGCGTCGAGCGTGACCTCGGCGATCTCGACGAGGCGCAGCGGCGCATCGAAACCGCGCTGGCCATTATGGAGACGACTCGCGTGAAGATAGCCGGCCAGCAGCTGCGCGCCTCTTATTTCGCGACAATGCGGCAGCATCACGAGTTCAATATTGACCTGTTGATGCGTCTTCACCGCCTCCGACCGTCGGAGGGGCACGATGTTTCCGCGCTCCAGGCGAGCGAGCGCGCGCGGGCGCGCGGGCTTGTGGAGATGCTGGCCGAAGCCCGCGCCGATGTGAACGAGGGCATAGACTCAGCGCTGGTCGAACGTGAGCGCTCGCTGCAAAAACAGATCAACGCCAACGCCGAATACCAGTATCGGCTGCTCAACGAAAAAAGTACGCGGGAACAGGTGGAGACTGTGAAGCGTGAACTTGATTCGCTCATTGATGAGTCTCAGCAGGTCGAGGCGGAAATCCGCAGAACCAGCCCGCGCTACGCCGAATTGAAATATCCGCAGCCTCTAGGCCTGCCGGACATTCAGCGAATGATCGACTCCGAAACCTTACTCCTCGAATACTCCCTCGGCGATGAGCGAAGTTATCTCTGGGCCGTGACGCCGACCACGATCGAGAGTTTCGAACTGCCAAAGCGGGCTGAGATCGAGGCGCTGGCGCGCCAGTCTTACGAATGGCTGGCGGCGGGAGAAACGGGCGATCAGTTGCAGGCGCGCCTCGCCGGAGCGACGGGCGCCACTCCGGCGTGGGCGACCGATCTGAGCCGGATTCTGCTAGGTCCGGTCGCGAAGCGGTTGGGCAATAAGAGATTGGTGGTTGTCGCCGATGGCGCGTTGCAATATTTGCCTTTCGCCGCTTTGCCATCTCCCAATAACACCAATAAGACCAATCCGCTCATAACCAATCATGAAATCGTGAATTTGCCTTCGGCCTCGAGTCTGTCGGCGCTGCGGCGCGAGCTTGACGGTCGCGCCCCGGCTCCGAAAATTGTGGCGGTAATCGCCGATCCGGTATTTGAAGAGGCTGACGATCGAATCAGAAAGAGTGGCGCCAATGGCGCGCCGTTGAACAAGGAACAGGCCGCGCGCCCGGCTGTTGAACAAGAGGTCTTGAGGTCGGCTCTCGAAGTCGGCGCGACCGACGAGCGGCAGCGGCTCCAACGGTTGATATTCAGCCGCCGCGAGGCCGCCGAGATCACGAAGCTGGCCGGCGCGGAGGCGAGCTTCAAAGCGCTCGATTTTGCGGCCAGCCGCGCGACGGCGGTCGGTTTGGATCTCGGCCAGTATCGGATCATCCATTTCGCCACGCACGGTCTGCTCAACAGTCAACACCCGGAATTGTCGGGAGTCGTGCTCTCGCTGGTTGACAAACAAGGGCGTCCGCAAGACGGTTTCCTGCGCCTGCACGATATTTACAACCTCAAGCTCGCCTCCGATCTGGTTGTGCTCAGCGCCTGTAAGACCGGACTGGGTAAAGAAATTAAGGGCGAGGGATTGGTAGGCCTGACGCGAGGCTTTCTCTACGCGGGCGCGCCGCGCGTGGTCGCCAGCCTGTGGAAAGTGGATGACCGGGCGACGGCTGAATTGATGAAGCTGTTTTATCAGCGCATGCTTCGCGACGGCCTGCGCCCGGCGGAGGCGCTGCGCAAGGCTCAAAACGATATGCGTAAGCAACCGCGGTGGGCCGCTCCGTACTATTGGGCGGGATTCACGCTTCAGGGCGAGTGGAAATAAAAAAATGGAGGCTGACGCATCCCCACAGAGCGTCAGCCCCCAACGAACGGGAGACGAACCTCTCCGCCTCCCCCAACTGATGGGATAACGACTGAGGGAGGCCACAACTCACGGAGTATCTCAGCGTAATCCTGGCGTCTTCCCATGACAAACCTACGCCCCCCGTGAAATTGATGGTTTCATCGCCATCTCATCAGAAGTCGTGCTCTTCACTATGAATATGAGAATTAGAGGAAAATGTTACGCGTTATCTTCTTTCCGTCCGGAAGAGATACCGCCAGCCGGAAGCGGAATCTTTAAGACGGGAGACGCACTCGAGGCTTATCGCATAACCGGCGTCCTTCAGGGAATCGGCGGAGACACTCAACTGCGCCACTCTCAGCGTTGAATCAGACCGCCGCGCCCGCAGCCCCTTCCAGCGCTGGAGCTCCTCGCCGGACTCCGTTTGCAATACCGCCGAATAGACGGCGCAGTTGTCCGTTGGCAATTCGAGTTCGATTTGGACGGTCTCCAGCCGGGCGGGAATTAACAGTGTCTGTTTACTTTCTCCTTCTCTGGTTCCCGTAGCCAACAAGAGAAATGGCCGCCTGATTCCTGACGCCGATTTGCGCTGACCCGGCTGAGCTTTAGGCGGGATTTTTCCCTCGACCGATTTGTCATTCTCGCCGCCGCCGGATTGAGGCGGCCGTTGCGGATCGACCGAGGCGCGGGCGACGGCTTGTTGCGGGCTTTCGGGATTCGCCCCTTCGCGCGGCCTCAACGCAAACCATGTGATCAGCGCGCCGAGGGCGATCAGAGCGACGGCGAGCGCCGCCATAAGTCGGGATGGTTTGAAGAATGTTGCGGACAGGCGCCACTGAGGCCGGCCCGAATTTTTGCTTTGAATCTGTCGGGAGGCCCCCGGGACTATCCGGGCCGCCCGGTCGTGTAGCCCCTTTTCATTCTCAAACATTTGGCGCAAGGCGGGCGATGATTGCAGTCTTTGCTCGAAGCGCCGCGCTTCGCTCTCGGATAGAGCGCCGCTCAAATACTCTTCGCACATCTCGCTGAACACTGCCCAGACCTCATCAACCGCCTGACCGCCAGTGAAATACCAACTCTCGATGCTCTCCGCTTCCGCTTCCGGCAGACGCGCGAGCAGATAATTCCTGATCGCCGAAGATCGGCCTGCTTCATTTGACATAGCGGCTCTCCATAAAGTTCAACGAATTTCGGACTTTTATATTGATATGAGTGGATCGCGAATTCATTACGCTAATTTTTCGCAATCACTCGAGGTCCGAACGGGCGCGGGAGCGCTGGCAAATGATGACGCATTCGCCGAGTCTGCTCTTCAGCCGCGCGACTTTTTGTCTGAGGGCGTTATTGGACAGTCCAAATCGCTCGGCGAGATTCTTCCGGTTTTCTATTTTCTTGCCGCCGCTGAACTGGTGATATGAAATGATCAATTCGCGGTCTTCAGGAGCGAGGCTCCACAGACATTTCTCCAGACATTCATGCCTGATCTCTGATTCGATTCGCTCTTGCGCGCTGAGGAGCAAGTCAAATGGCGTCGTGTCCTGGGCGACGCCTGCGGAATTCTCATCTGACAGAGGAATCAAAACGTTCCCCCTGGCCAGGCTCTCGCGCCAGACGTTACGCGCCACGCCGTAAAAATAATTCGCCGGATTTCCCGTGGTGATCCGCTCGCCCTCGCTCAAACGCCGGGCCACACGATTGATCGTTTCGTCCGCCATCTCGTCGGGATTCGCCACGTCACGCGTCGCGAAATAAGTGAAAAGCGCCAGGCGAAGATCGAGGTAAGCCCGCGCCGCGCTTTCACGGTCCGGACCAAGAATGGCAAGCAGACTATCGAACGATGCAGCGGTCAGTCTGTTGTCTGTCATAGAATATCGTTCAAGGCTGCGCTGATTATCATGCGTCGAAAGAATAGGGGTATCGAACAGGCTCGTCAATATCGGAGCGTTTTTGCCTTTTTTCACTTTTTCCGCCGCCCCCGCCGGTTTATAGTTAATTGGCATCATGGAATACAAGACCACCGTGGCCGAGATCGAGCGGCTGACGGGACTCAACTTCGGCGATCTAATTATGTCATCAAACCAATTTACACGACGAGAGTTTGTTAAAGCCTCAGGATTGGTCGCCTTCGCGCGCTCCATTCAGGCAGCCGCTCAAAACAGGGCGAAACGGAGATCGAACGATTTGTTCCTCTACGTCGGCACCTATACGAGCGGCAAGAGCGAAGGCATTTACGTTTATCGAATGAATCTTGACGACGGGCAACTGACGCGCGCCGCCACGGTCAAAGGCGTATCGAATCCGTCTTTCCTCGCAATTGATCCGAAGCAGCGGTTCCTCTACGCCGCCAACGAAACCGGTGAGTTCGCCGGCAGGAAGGGCGGCGGCGTGACCGCTTACGCGATTGATCGGAAGACGGGCGATTTGCGTAAACTGGGCGAGCGGCATTCGCCCGGCGTGCCCTGTCATGTCTCGGTTCATCCCTCCGGCAGATTCATTATGGCGGCCAACTACGGAGGAGGCAGCGTCGTAATCTATCCGGTTAGCAGTGGGGGCGGCCTCGGCGAAGCGAGCGACGTGGCGCAGCACACGGGCAAAGGCGCCGACCCGAAGCGTCAGGACGGGCCGCACGCGCATTGCATAATGCCCGACGCGGCGGGGCAGTACGCCTTCGCGCCGGACCTCGGCATTGACAAAGTGATGATCTATCGCATTGACATGAAGCGCGGGAAGTTCATTCCGAACGGTTTCGCCGCCACCAAGGCCGGCGCCGGGCCACGTCATTTCGATTTTCATCCGTCGGGCAAATTCGCGTATGTGATCAATGAACTCGATTCGACATTGACCGCGTTCACCTACGATAAAACGAAGGGCGCGTTGACGGAATCACAGACCGTTTCGACGCTGCCGCCGGATTTCAGCGGGACGAATTCTTGCGCCGACATACACGTCCACCCGTCGGGCAGGTTCGTTTACGGCTCGAACCGCGGCCATGACAGCGTCGTCGCATTCGCGATCGATCAGAGCACGGGCAAGCTGAACCTCATCGCGCACGAAGCGACGCGTGGCAAAACGCCGCGCAATTTCGGCGTAGATCCGACGGGCGCGTTCCTGCTCGTAGCCAATCAGAACAGCGATAACGTCGTCACTTTCCGCATCGATCAACAGACCGGAAAGTTGACGGCGACAGGACAGTCGACCGAAATCCCGTCGCCTGTCTGTTTGAAGTTCATTCCCGCGTGAGAGACGGAGAGACGGAGAGATGTAGGGAAAATGTCTTCCCTACATCTCTCCGTCTCTCCGTCTCTCCGTCTCTCCGTCTCTCCGTCTCGTTCAAAGCCGCTGAAGCTCGGTTATCCTTGCGCGCAATATGCTCACGTAGAGAGCTGTTTCAGCGCCGTCGTATCCACTGGCGCAGAAAGCGTCCGCCAGTTGTTTGTCCGAAAGGCGTCCTAGCAGGGCGCCCATCCATCGCGCGGACGCTACGGAGACGCCATTCATCCTGTGACGCGAGTGCGAGCGGCGCATGTAAAAGTAGACCCGGCCATCACACACCTCTTTGATGAACTTCTCGCCGGCGAAAGCTCCCGGATCCCCCTTCGCTTTGCCCGGAGAAAAACTGACCGTCGCCGGGGCGTTCCCATATAAGTTATTCAGGAATGTTCCCGTTCGCCCGAGTGACGCGCCCAGATCGGCCACGTAGTAGATTGAAGGGCCCTGTCCCTTTTTCGGCGCCACGATGTCGTTGTTTTTCTCGCCGATGTCCCAATTCTTCAACAGCGCCATCAAAACTTTCAGCCCTTCGAATTCAGGCGCGCCCACGAACGGGTTGTCCTCCCACGCCCAGTTCCCGGTTTCCTTGAATCTGTCGTCGTGACGCTCGAACCGCACGTCGCGCGCGTCGATATCTTCTTTGCCGACGATGCGCGCCCGCGGGACGAAATAGTCTTGATCGACGTGGTACCCCACGGCCCAGACGATGCGCGTGGCCGCGGTCTCAGGCCGCGCCTCGGGCCCGAATTTCACTGTCCACTCATGGCCGTGAACGTCCTGAACGATGATCTTTTTCTGCGTGCCTGTTTTTTTTCGGCGCACGTAAGTAAAGGGTATCGAAGGATCCGGCGCGCTCGCGCGCCCGCCGATGCCGTAAAACAGGTCGCGACATTCGATGTCCACGGGCGGCTGCCACAAGACCGCATTCCCGTGGATATATGGACTGGGGATAAAAGCGACAGGTTGCGGGTGTTGCGATCGGCAAGGTTGTTGGATTTGCGCTCCGTTCGCCGCCGTATGAAAACGCGAATCGTCAGCGGCGCTCGCGCCAGGAGAGATCGAAAAAGTCGTTAAAGACAAAGCCAGCGTGGCTGCGACTACGAATTTGAATCCGATCATTCGAACCATATTGGCTCTCCGAGACGCTGCCAGAGCATCTCATAAGGCCCTCACAGTTAAGCGGGGCTTACCATAATTGTGGAGAGTGACGCATGATTGTTTGGGGATATATAGAACAAACATAAAAACCTCACTCACCGGACCGGGGGCGCAGACCATCAAGCAAGCCAAATACCACCGCCTAATTGTGTGACGTTTCGAATTGACTTAAGCTGGCGATATGGAGAACACGGAATGGATTCAAAAAGAAATTACTCTCAGCGCCAGGCCGCGAGGCTTTCACCTGATCACGCGCGAGGCGCTCGAACATTTGCCTGAAGTACGCGATATCGAAGTCGGTGTGCTTCACCTCTTCATACAACACACCTCGGCTTCGCTGACCATCAATGAAAACGCCGACCCCGACGTTCGCGGCGACATGGAGCGATATTTCAATCACGCCGTTCCCGAAAACGCTCCCTATTACGAGCACACTCTCGAAGGCCCGGATGACATGCCCGCCCACATCAAATCCTCGATCCTGGGCTGCTCGGTTTCGATCCCCGTGGGGCGC
>Ga0126377_10000705_pt1 | contig 20885 bp, 20 predicted proteins | sample PanSoiMetPlot_22_FD_92647 | JGI IMG/M metagenome (GOLD analysis project Ga0126377, IMG submission 92647) | Tropical forest soil microbial communities from Panama - MetaG Plot_22 | ecosystem: Environmental > Terrestrial > Soil > Tropical forest > Bulk soil | place: Panama | collected 2016-02-17 | reverse complement strand
ACGATCCCCGCGCCGCCGTGAAGGCCGCCACCGGCGGGCGCGGCGTCGCGGTCGCGATCGACGCGGTCGGGGACCCGCGCGCGCTCGATCTCGCGATCCGCCTTGCCGCCAACTCCGGCACCGTCAGCGTCGTCGGCGTCTACGCCGAGCGCGCCGAGGTGCACATGGGCCTGGCCTGGATCAAGTCGTTGACGATGCGCAGCGGCCAGGCCAACGTGATCGCCCACCTCGACCGCGTGCTGACGCTCATGCGCGCGGGGCTGCTTGACCCGTCGCCGCTCGTGACCCACCACATGAAACTCGCCGACGCGCCCGACGCCTACGCGCTGTTCGATCGGCGCGAAGCACTGAAGATCGTCCTGGAGCCGTGACCATGGAACTGCCGGCAGTCGATGGCGTCACTCACCGCACGGTCTCCGCGCGCGGGGTCGACTTCCACGTCGCCGAGGCCGGGGCCGGCGACCCCATCGTGCTCGTCCACGGCTGGCCGCAGCACTGGTGGTCGTGGCGGCGGGTGGTTCCGCTGCTGGCGCCGCACGCGCGCCTGCTGATGCCCGACCTGCGCGGGTTCGGCTGGTCGTCGGTGCCGCCGGGCGGCTACGACAAGCGCACGCTCGCCGACGACCTGGTCGCCCTGCTCGACGAGCTCGGGCTCGAGCGGGTGCGGCTCGTCGGCCACGACTGGGGCGCCTTCGCCGGCTTCCTCGCGTGCCTCGCAGCGCCCGAGCGCTTCTCGGCGTTCCTGGCGCTGAGCTGCCCGCCGCCGATGGGCCGGCCCAGCACGCGCCAGCTCCTGGAGGCCTGGCGCTTCGCCTATCAGCCGATCCTGGCGTCGCCGGTGCTCGGCGAGCGCCTCATCGCCACCGAGCCGTTCATCCGCGGGCTGATCCGGGCCGGGACTGCGGACGCAACGCTGTGGAGCGACGACGACCTTCACGTGTACTCCGGCGTGCTCGCGGAGCCCATCCGGGCGCACGCGAGCGTCCAGCTCTACCGCACGTTCGTGCTGCACGAGGCGGGCCGCACGGGCGGCGGCCACCTGCGCGTGCCCGCGCGCGTCATGACCGGCGACCGCGACGGCGCGGTGACGCCGGTCCTGCTCGAGGGCGCCGAGCGCCACGGCGACGACCTCGCCACCGAGGTGGTGGCGGGGTGCGGCCACTTCCTGCCCGAAGAGCGCCCCGAGCTGGTCGCCGAGCGCGCGCTCGCGCTCTTCCGATTGGGCTCCGCCGCCTAGTCGCGCACGTTCAAACATCCGTCCGAGCCGTTCCGCGCGACGGCGGGCGGGGCCGACGACGGGGACACCCGTCATGGCCCGTTCCGTTCCAAAGCCCGTGCTGTGCGCGCTCCTCGTGCTCGCGCTCGCGCCGACGATCGCGCGTGCCGACTCGCAGCCGCCGCCGATCCCCGTGCCGGCGGCCGACCAGCTCATGGCGAGGGCGCACGCGATGGCGGTCAGCCGCTGGGGCATGGAGCCGTGCGGCGGGCAGGTCAGCGTGACCTGGAGTCACATGGGCGAGGGGATCAACGCCCGCTCGCAGTGGCTGAGCACCGACACGCACAACCCGGCGACGTTCACGTCGTGCTCGATCACCTACAACATCGACGTCGACTGGGACTGGCCGAAGCTGTGCACGGTGGTCGAGCACGAGCTGGGGCACCTCGCGGGCCACGACCACGTCGACAACCCGCACGACGTCATGTCGCCGTACTACATCTACCCGACGGCGGAGTGCGGCGGGCAGCAGGCGACGACGGGCGCGCCCTCCCCGCAGCCGGCGTCGCAGCGCTCGGCCTCGAGCGTCGCGACGAAGAAGAAGGCGCAGCGCAAGGCCGTCAAGCGAAAGACGACCAAGCGCGTGAGGGCGGCGAAGCGCCGCAACGCGAAGCGTCGCGGCGCGTTACGCGCGGCGTGCAGCGGCGGCGCACCGCGCCGACGACGTTCGAATTCGCTAAGCGCGTGGCGCGTACTGCGCCTCGGCGAGATCGCCGGCCGGCATCTCGCCGATCGGCGGGACCTCGGGCGTGTCGCGCAGGTACCACTCGGCGTCGAGCGCGGCCTGGCAGCCCGAGCCGGCGGCGGTGACCGCCTGGCGGTAGGTGTGGTCGACGAGGTCGCCCGCGGCGAAGACGCCGGGGACCCCGGTGCGCGTCGACTTGCCCTCGGTGACGACGTAGCCGTTCTCGTCGGTGGGCACCTGGCCCTGGACGATCTCCGACTGCGGCTCGTGGCCGATCGCGATGAACGCGCCGCCGATGGGCAGCTCGCGCTCCTCGCCGGTCTCGACGTTGCGCAGGCGGGCGACGCGAGCGAATGCGCCCTCGCCCTCGTGGAACTCCTCGACGACGTACGGCGTGAGGAACTTGATGTTGTCGAGCGCGCGGGCGCGCTCGAGCATGATCTTGGAGGCGCGGAACTCGTTGCGACGGTTGACCACGTAGACCTTCGAGGCGAACTTGGCCAGGAAGATGGCCTCCTCCATCGCCGAGTCGCCGCCGCCGACGATCGCGGTCTCGCGCTCCTTGAAGAACGCCGCGTCGCAGGTCGCGCAGTACGACACGCCGGCGCCGCCGAGCTCCTCCTCGCCGGGGATGCCCAGCTTCTTGTGCTCGGCGCCCATGGCCAGCACGACGGTGCGGGCCCGGTACTCATCGTCGCCGACCCAGACCTTGTGGATGCCACCGGGCTCGTTGGCGAACTCGACCTTCGTCGCCTGGTCGGTGACGAAGCGCGCGCCGAAGTCCTCCGCCTGGTCGCGGAACTTCTGCATGAGCTCGGGGCCCATGATCCCGCCGGCCGGGAAGCCGGGGTAGTTCTCGACGTCGGTCGTCTGCTGGAGTAGGCCGCCCCAGAAGAAGCCCTCGATGACGAGCGGACGCAGGTTGGCACGCGCCGTGTACAGCGCGGCCGTGTATCCGGCCGGGCCGCTGCCCACGATGATCACGTTTTCGACGTCCGCCACTCAGATCACGCTCGCTTTCCGGTCTAACTTCACTTTGTATAGTAGCCCGCCGCGGTCCACCGTTACGCCTGGGCGGTCGCCGGTTCGCCCGCCCGCCGCTCGGCGCGCCAGCCCGCCACCGTGCGCCGCAGTTGGAAGTAGGCGATCGCGCCCGGGACCGTCGGGAGCCAGAACGCGAACGCGCGGTAGGCCACGACGGCCGTCGCGGCGTAGTTGAACGGGACGTCGAACGCGACGAACGCGCCGATCATGCCGCCGTCGACCCCGCCGATGCCGCCCGGCAGCGGGAGCGTGTTGGCCAGCATGCCCACGAAGTAGGCCATGATGATCACGGCCAACGGGGGCGGGTTCGGGCCGTAGGCGTGGAAGCACGCCCACAGACAGCCGATGTCGAAGCCCCACCACGCGACGGCGCCGAGGAGCCCCCACTCGCGGTTGCCCAGCATCCGTAGCGCGAAGCGCACGCCGCTCGCCCCCGACGCCGGGATCTTCACCGCCTTGGCCATGAGCCGCGAGACGCGCCCCGAGCCGCCCGACCAGCTCGCCAGGCGCCGCTCGACGTCGTCGGGCAGCAGCGTCACGCCCAGAAAGATGGTGAACAGGATGATCGCGAAGACCGCCGGCACGACGGTGATCGCAAACGGGCCCGGCCCGTTGAAGATCCCCAGGTACAGCCCGAAGCCGACGACGACGAGCGCGCCCATGTACACCGCGTACAGCGACGAGACGAAGGCGACCATGCGGACCGCGACCTCACGTGCAGGCATCCCCGAGCGCCGCAACGCCCATGCCGTCAGCGCGATCCCGCCGGCGCCGGCGGCCGCGAAGAGCCGCGTGGCGGCGAGCCCTGCCATGGTGATCTCGTAGCTCGCCCGCATGCCGATCCGGCTCTTGCCGCGCACGAAGACCGTGCGGAAGAGCAGCACGTACCCGCCGAACGACGCGACCTCCATGAGCAGCGCGACGACGAGCCAGCCGGGCTTGCCGTCGCTCAGGCCCTTGATGGACTCCGATCCGCCCTTGAGCTTCGGCAGGACGATGTAGAGGAAGGCCAGCGCCGACAGCACGAAGACCGCGAACAGCAGCGCGCGCTCGCGCGTGATGACCACGCGCGGCATCTCCTCATCGTCTGGCTCTTCCGGGTTCGGGGGGTTGGGGGCGTCGACGGGAGCCGACGTCATGCGTGCGCCCGTGCCTCGAGAGCTTGCAGCGTGCGCGACACCGCGCGCAGGGCCGGCGCGGCGCGGTCTCCGTAGCGGCGCACGCCTTCGGCGAGCGCGAGCCCGGCCAGCAGATCGACGACGTAGTGCTCGCCCAGGTACACGAGCGCAAAGCCGAGCGTGAGGGCGTATGACCACCCCAGCGCACCCTGCAGCGGCCCGGCATCGCCGAGCACGTGCGCTGCCATGACGGATGTCGCGAAGTGCAGTGAGGGCATCGCGGCGAGTGGATTGCCCGCAAGAAGATCGTAGAGAGGCGTCCAGGCGCCCTTCCAGAAGGCCTCTCCGTGCTCGAGCATCATCCGCCGCAGCGCGGGCGTGCGCGGGCCGAGCGCGCCGGCCTGCGCGGCGTACCAAGGCGGCGCGGTCGGCAGCGCCCAGTAGGCGATGGCGCCGAGGTCGAAGACCGCGTAGATCTGGATCGCGCCCCGCGGGAACAGCTCGGGCCGGCGGACCAGCAGATACGCCACTGCTCCATGCGGTACCCCGAACCACAGCCAGTGGCACCACACGAGCAGTTGCTCGACCCGGCGAAGCGGCTCGCCCTCGCGCCGCGCGAAGGCGCGCTGCAGGCGCAACCCCGGCAGCTCGCCGAACCCCAGGATGCGGTCGCCGACGACCGGATAGCGCACCCGCACGCGCGCGCGTAGCCGGGCCGGGTCGTCGTGAGGCATCTCGTAGTGCGCGATGTACGCGTTCATCTGCAGACAGCAGATCGCGAAGTCGCGCGGCTTCGAGCGGGGCGCGGCCACGGCCAGCGCAAATGGCGCCGCGATGGAAGCGACGGAGACCACGGGCGGCGGGAGGCGGAGGCGCCGGCGCACGAGCGGCGCGGCCGCACCGAGCACGACCGCCCCCCACGCGGCCGCGCGAATGGCGCCCGAACCGCGCATCGACGTCGGCGAGGATACCCATGCGATCGGACTTCACGGCTCGTCGCCGCCCCATGACCTTGTACAAAGAGTCGCGGTGCCGACCCTGCACGAAGGAGACGAGTTCGCCGGCCACCGGATCCTCGGGATCGCGGGGCGCGGCGGCATGGGCGTGGTCTACCGCGCCATCCAGCTCGATCTCGACCGGCCGGTCGCCCTCAAGCTCATCGCCCCGCAGCTCGCCGAGGACCCGGGCTTTCGCGACCGTTTCGTCCGCGAGTCGCGCGCCGCGGCGTCGATCGACCACCCGAACGTCATCCCGATCTATTACACGGGCGAGGACGACGGCGCCCTGTACATCGCGATGCGCTACGTCGAGGGCTCGGACCTTCGCACGCTCGTGCGCGCCGAGGAGCGGCTCGAGCCCGGGCGCGCCGCGAACATCATCGCCCAGGTCGCCAGCGCGCTCGACGCGGCGCACGCCCGCGGCATCGTCCACCGCGACGTCAAGCCCGCCAACGTCCTGCTCGGCGCCGGCGATCACGCCTACCTCACCGACTTCGGGCTGACCAAGCGCGTGGCCTCGCACAGCGGGCCGACCCAGGCCGGCGGCTGGGTCGGCACCCTGGGCTACGTCGCGCCCGAGCAGATCCGCGGCGAGCGCGTCGACGCGCGGTCCGATGTCTACGCGCTCGGCTGCGTCCTCTACCACACGCTCACCGGCGTACCGCCCTACCAGCGCGCGACCGACGAGGCGACCCTGTGGGCGCACCTGCACGATGACCCGCCGTCGGTCACCGAACAGGGGCCGGAGGTCTCCGAGCGCTTCCAGCCGGTCATCGCGCGCGCGCTCGCCAAGGACCCCGACGACCGCTATCAGTCGGCCGGCGACCTCGGCCGCGCCGCGCTGGCGGCCGCCGGCGGCGCGCCCGCGCCCGGGCCGGAGCGGCTCGTGGCGGTGGGCGCGGCCGCGCCCGGGGACTCGCAGGAGACTGTCGTCTCACCCGACCAGACGCCGACGGCAGTGACGGCGCCCGAGCGATCCCGCGGCCGCAAGCTGTGGCCGTGGGCCCTGGCGGCCGTGCCGATCGCGGCGCTCGCCGCGGTGGCCGCGTTCGCCCTCGGCGGCGGCAACGGCGGCCCGGGTGACGGCACGACCGGGCATGCGGGGGGCGGCGGCGGGACCACGACAGGGCCCGAGGCCACGCCGACGATCAAGACGGCGAACGTCGGCGGGCGCCCGAACAACATCGTCCTCGCCAACGGCAGCGCCTGGATCGTGCGCGGCGGCAACCCGCGGCTGGCCGTGGTGAACGCCGAGACCATGCAGCGCCGGCCGTACAGCCCGCAGGTCGGGAACCCGAGCGGAGAGGCGGCCGGATTCGGCAAGTTGTGGGTCATCGACCAGGACACGCGCTCTCTGCTGGCGATCGGGCTGGATTCGCACCGCAAGGAGGGCGCCGCGGTCGCGCTGCCCAACCAGGGCCGGCCGGTGGCGGTCGCCGCCAGCAGCAACGCGCTGTGGGTCGGCGTCCGCGGCAACCCCGGGCTGCTGCTCCGGATCGACCCGAGCCGGCGCCAGGTGGTCAAGACGATCGGCCTGCCGGACGGACTGCAGAACCTCGCGGTAGGCGGCGGCGCGGTCTGGGTCATCGCACGCCGCGCCGACACGGTCACGCGGGTCGGCATCGCCAGCGCGCGCACCGACTCGATCTTCGTGGGCAGCAAGCCGTTTGGGATCGCCTTCGGGCGCGGTGCGGTCTGGGTCACGAACAACGGCGACGGCACCGTCACGCACATCGACGCAGGGTCGCTGAACACCGGCTCGATCGGCGTCGGCCGCGGCCCCAAGGGCATCGCCGTCGGCGCCGGCGCGATCTGGGTGGCCAACTCGACCGACTCGACGCTCACGCGCATCGATCCGGACACCCTGCGCCCGGACCCGGACCCGATCGAGGTCGCTATGAACCCCTATGCCGTCGACACCGCCGGCAACAACGTCTTCATCACGAGCCCGCCGCGCGGGCAGGTGCAACGGATCACGCCGTGAGCTAGAGGTCGCGCGTGGAGATGAGCCCGGACTGCAGAGCCTCGGCGACGAGACGCGAGCGCTTCTGGTTCTGGGGCAGGTGCTCGATCCCGAAGCGCTGGAACAGCGTGCGCAGGTGCGACTTGACCGCATCGACGCTGACATGCACCTCGTCGGCGATCTCCTGATTGGTCGCCGGCACCGCGAACTCGTCGTGCTTATAGGGCCGGGCCAGCGCGACGAGGACCTGGCGCTGGGTGGGCGGCAGGTCGTTGAGCGTCAGGCGCGTGCCGGCCACCTGCGTGGGCATCGAGTCCTCGCTCTCCGGGCGCCGGTAGGCGATCGACGTCTGCCCGACGCGCAGGACGTCGCCGTCGCGCAGGCGGGTGCGGCCGGAGATGCGGTTGTTGTTGACGTAGGTGCCGTTGCGCGACAGGCCGTCGTCGCTGACCGTCCACTCCCCCGCAATCGCCTCGAGCTCGGCGTGTAGGCGCGACACCTCCGTATCCCACGGCAGGCTGAGCTCGTTCCCGGTGCCACGACCCACGCTGACCCGCGCGGCCTCACCGAGATCGAAGAGGCGCTGGGCGCCGTCGCCGCCGCGGAAGACGAGGAATGGGCGCCCGCGGCGCTCGGCCTCGATGCGCTCGCGCAGCTCGACGGGCGTGGCGGAATGGGCTTGCAGCGGCGACTGGGGCATCCGGGTTGTCAAGGCTACCCAGGGTGATGGATGCCCCACCTCGGGGGGCGCGGGTGTGACCCTGAGGTGGGTGGGACGAGGGCCTCGCGGGACCGAAGCTGAGTGCATGACCACGCTCCTCCTTCACCCGACCGCATACGGCGTTGCCAGCGACGAGCAGCTCGTCGACCTCGTCCGCGCCGGCGACGATCGGGCCTTCGATGCCATCCACTCCCGCTACGAGCAGCGCCTCATCGGCTACGCCAGGCAGATGCTCGGCGGCGCCCATCACGACGCCGAGGAGGTCGTCCAGGACGCCTTCGTCCGGGCGCTGACCGCCCTGCGCGCCGACGACCGCGACATGGCGCTCAAGCCATGGCTGTACACGATCGTTCGCAACCGCGCGCTCGACGTCCTGCGGCGCCCCGCGCGCACGACGGACCTCGACGTCCACGCGCCGATGCTCAGCGACGCGTCGGCGGACCCGCACGACCGGGTCGCGCAGGCCGAAGAGCTCCGCGACCTCGTCGGCGAGCTCAAGCGCCTGCCCGAGCGCCAGCGCACGGCGCTCGTCCTGCACGAGCTCGGCGGCGCGTCGCACGAGACGATCGGGCGCCGCCTGCACGTTTCCGTCGGCGGCAGCAAGGCGCTGGTTTCGCGCGCACGTTCGGGCCTTCACCGCACGCGCGTGGCCGCGTAACCTGCTCCCACGAGCGCCACGGCCGACACACTGCAACGCGGCCGGGAGTCCTTCAGGCGCAGGGCATGGGCGGACTCCTTCGCCGAGCTGTCGTCCGCGGACCGGCAGCAACCGCTCGCGCCCGAGGACCTCGAGCGCCTCGCCACGGCGGCCTACCTGATCGGCCGCGACGACGACAGCCAGGCGCTGTGGGAGCGCGCGCACCAGGAGCTCCTCGCGCGCGGGGATCGGCAGCGTGCGGTGCGCTGCGCGTTCTGGGTCTCCTTCCTGCTGCTCAACCGCGGCGACTTTGCACGCACGGGCGGCTGGGTGGCGCGCGGGCAGCGCATCCTCGACGAGGGCGGCGAGGACAGCGTCGAGTACGGCTACCTGCTCATCCCGCCGTCACGCATTCACGTGCTGAAGGGCGCGTGGGCGGAAGCGCACGCCATGGCGGCCGAGGCCGCGGAGATCGGCGAGCGCTTCGGCGACCTCGATCTCGTGACGATCTCGCGGCTGATACTGGGACGGACGCTCCTGCGGCGGGGCATGACCGCCGACGCCCTCGTCCTGCTCGACGAGACGATGGTCGCGGTCGTGGCCGACGAGGTCTCGCCCACCTTCGCCGGGCTCATGTACTGCGGCACGATCGCCGTGTGCCAGGAGATCTTCGATCTCGGCCGCGCGCGCGAGTGGACGACGGCGCTTACCCAGTGGTGCCGTGCGCAGCCGGACCTGGTGCCCTACAGCGGGGAGTGCCTCGTGCATCGCGCGGAGATCCTCCAGCTCCACGGCGCATGGCGGGACGCCGTGGAGGCGGGCGAGGCCGCCCGCGACCGTTTCCTGCGCCGAGCCGAACGATCGGACATCGGCGGCGCCTTCTACCAGCTCGCCGAGCTGCACCGGCTGATGGGCGACTACGCCGCCGCCGAGGAGGCCTACCGCCAGGCCAACCGCTGGGGACGCGAACCACAGCCCGGGCTCGCGCTGCTGCGGCTCAGCCAGGGGCAAACCGACGCCGCCCAGGCGGCGATCCGCCGCGCGGTCGACGAGGCAGCCAACCCGACGAAACGCGCCCGCCTGCTCCCGGCCCACGTCGAGATCATGCTCGCGGTCGGCGACGTGCCGGCGGCGCGGGCGGCCGCCGACGAGCTCGCGCAGATCGCCGAGGCGTTCGGCGCGCCGATGCTGCTCGCGCTTTCCACACAGGCCCAGGGAGCCGTGCTGCTCGCCGAGGGCGACGCGACCGGGGCGCTCGCCGCGCTGCGCCAGGCCTGGGTGTCGTGGCAGACGCTCGAGACGCCGTACGAGGGCGCCCGCGCGCGGGTGCTCATCGCGCAGGCCTGCAGCGCGCTCGGCGACACGGACACCGCCGCGATGGAGCTCGACGCCGCGCGCGCGATCTTCCACGAGCTCGGCGCCGCCGCCGACCTCGCCCGCGTGCAGGCGCCGTCCTCGGCCGAGCGCACCGCGGGCGGCCTCACGGGGCGCGAGCTTCAGGTGCTGCGGCTGGTGGCCGCGGGCAAGACGAACCGCACGATCGCCGAGGAGCTGTTCCTCAGCGAGAAGACCGTCGCCCGCCACATCAGCAACATCTTCGCCAAGCTGCGGCTCTCGACGCGCGCGGCCGCGACGGCCTACGCGTACGAGCACGACCTGGTCTGAGTGACCGACTACACAGAATTACCCATGCCGTGCGCGCGTCTGGATTTGCATGGTTCTGTCGAAGTCACGCGCGCGTTCCCCACGTACCGTCGCCTCCATGAGCAATGGACGAGTGGTGATCATCGGAGCCGGGCCGGGGGGCCTCGCATGCGCAGCGGAGCTCGGGCGCAGAGGGATCCCCGCCACCGTGCTCGAACAGGGCGGCGCGATCGGCACCGCCTGGCGCGGCCGGTACGACCGCCTGCGGCTGAACTCGAGCCGCTGGTTCGCGAAGCTTCCCGGGTCACGCTACGCCAGCGGCACGGGCATCTTCCCGTCGCGCGAGGAGTTCGTGGGCTACCTCGAGAACTACGCCGAGCGCCACCGCATCGATGTTCGGCTGCGCACGCGCGTCGAGCGCATCGACCCCGATGGTCGCGGCTGGCTGGTGCGCACCTCGGACGGCGACATGGGCGCCGAGCAGGTCATCGTCGCGACGGGCTTCGCGAACCGCCCGTTCATCCCGCAGTGGCCGGGTCGCGACAGCTTCGGCGGGCCGCTGCTCCACGTCGCCGAGTACCGCAACCCGGAGCCGTTCAAGGACGCCGACGTGCTCGTCGTCGGGTCGGGGTGCTCGGGCATGGAGATCGCCTACGACCTCGCCGAAGGCGGCGCCGGGCGCGTCCGCATGGCCGTCCGCACCTCGCCGAACATCATGATCCGCTCGCCGATCGGCGCGGGAATCGCGCGCGTCGTGCTGCGCTTGGGCAACGACCGTGCCGATCGCGTCATCCGGGCCGCGAGCCGCCGCGAGGTCGGCGACCTCTCCGAGTACGGGCTGCCCGTGCCGGAGGAGGGCGTCGCGAGCCGGCTGGAGCGGCTTGGGGTCGCGCCGGCCATCATCGACCACGCAACCCTCGAGGCCATCAAGGCCGGGCGGATCGAGATCGTGCCGGGGGTCTACTCGCTGGACGAGAGCGGCGTGACGCTGACGGACCGCACGCGGCTCGAGCCCGACGCGATCATCGCCGCGACCGGGTACCGCCGCGCGCTCGAGCCGGTCGTCGGGCACCTCGACGTCCTCGACGAGCAGGGCACGCCCCGCGCGCTCGCCGGGGCGCCCGCCGCGCCCGGCCTGCGGTTCATCGGCTACGTCCCGTACCCGGCGCAGATCGGGTTCATCGGCCGCGAGGCGCGGCGCGCGGCGAAGGCGATCGCGCGCGAGCTCAGGACGTCGCCGGTCGCCCGTCAGGTCGCGGTGGCACCGGCGTGATCGCGCGCGGCGATCAGGTCTGACCGTCGCGGGCGAGCGCGGCTTCCTCGACGAGCGCTTCGATGAGCCGGCTGCGCTCGTCCGCCTCGGGGTGCCACTGCACGCCGAGTGCGAAGCGGTTGTCGGGCGCTTCGAAGGCCTCGGGCAGCCCGTCGATGACCGACCACCCGGTCACCTCGAAGCCCTCGCCGATCTCGTCGACGCCCTGGTGGTGGTGCGACTTGGTGGCATGGACGAGTTCGCCCGTGGCGCGCGCGGCGAGCGAGTCGGCGTTCAGCCGGACGTCGTGATCGGCGCCGTCGAACGTCCCGGGCGTGCGGCGGTGCTCGTGATGGCCGTGGCTCTCGGGGAGGTGCTGCAGCAGCGTCCCGCCGGTCGCGACGTTCATCATCTGCATGCCGCGGCAGACGCCGAGCATCGGGATGTCGCGCTCGAGTGCGCGCTTGGCGAGCGCCAGCTCGAACGCATCGCGTTCGGGGACGGTGTGGCGCGTCTCGCTGTGGCGCGTGGCGCCGTAGGTCTCGGGGTCGATGTCGGCGCCGCCGGCGAGGATCAGCCCGTCGACGAGGTCGAGCACGTCGTCGGGATCACCCTCGAGCGACTCGTCGGGTGGCAGCATGAGGACGAGCCCGCCGGCACGCTGCACGCCGTCGATGTACGAGCGGGGCAGCAGGTAGGCCTGCTGGTCCCACACGCTCCATCGTGCTCGCTCGAGCGCGGTGCAGATGCCGATGACGGGTCGTGACACCACCTTCACGGTAGTAAGTACCCCGTATGGGGGTGTAGGCGACTCCGCCCCTTAGGTGGCTGGTGGCTCGCGTCGGTCGCGCCGAGCATGGACGGCCTCCCCACCCTCTCAAGGAGGTCGACATGAGGTACCGAGCCCTCGCCGCCGCGACGGCGGGCCTGTGCTTGGCCGGCGCCCCCGCAGCAGCACAAGCGGACGTGTTCAACGGCCGCATCGCGTTCTCCAGCTTTCGGACCGATCCGCGGGGCCTCCTCGGGGACATCTTCTCGATGAACCCCGACGGGACCGACCTGCGACAGCTCACCGACAATCCGCTCGATGACGCGCAGAGCGACTGGTCGCCGGACGGGCGTGACATCGCCTACCGGATCCGCAAGCCCGAGACGCCCACCGTGAACTTCGACGTCGCGCGGATGACGGCCGCCGGGACCGACCACCAGCGGCTGACGTTTACGCCGATAGGACAGGCCTCGAGCCAGCCCACGTGGTTCCCGGACAAGAGCGCGATCCTCTTCCGCTGGAGCGCGCCGCGCGTCTCCAACATCTGGCAGATGGGGCCGCTCGGTGAGAACCCAGTCCTCCGGTACGACCCGACGCCGGCACACCAGTGGTATCCGAGCCTGTCGCCCGACATGAGCAAGGTGCTGTTCGCCAGCACCACCTCGCCGACGGGAGACACGGACCGCGCCGTGCAGACGATCAACGTCGACGGCAGCGGCCTGACCACGCTGTTCGACGTGGTCGGGTCCTTCGACTCGGCGCCCGCCTGGTCGCCGGACGGCGCGAGGATCGCGTTCGAGAGCGACGCAGACCTCAACGGCGGCAATCCGGAGCACGACCGCGAGATCTGGGTCATGGACGCCGACGGGTCCAACCCGACCCAGCTGACCGACAACGCGCGCTGGGACGAAGGGCCCGCGTGGTCTCCGGACGGCACGATGCTCGCCTACTCGAGCGGCAGCGACGACGCCCACCTCGACATCAACGTGATGACGTCAGACGGTGAGCACCTGCGGCAGCTGACCGACTATCCGGGGCACGACGAGTCGCCGGACTGGCAGGCCATTCCAGCGCCGCACAGCGACCGCCGGTGCGGCGACCTGGCCGAGAGCGGCCCGGGTGCCCGCGACGTCCGCGCCGCCGGCGACGGGCTGTCGTGCGAGAAGGCGCTCGAGCTCGCCGCTCAGTGGTCACCGGACGCGAAGCCCGGCGACCGACCCGCGAAGGTCGAAGGCTTCGATGCCGAGGCCGACGACTTCGGCGGCACCGAGCGCGTCGTGCTCACGCACCGCGGCAACGGTGACGGCGACATCGGCAACGACAAGCTCGTCGCCTTCCTGTACCAGCCCTAGGCCGCGTCGCGGCCCTGCACCTTGCTGCGCGCGGCGTCGAGCGTGACACCGCGCGCCGTGAGGATCTGCGCCGCAACGCCGTCGGCCTCGTGCAGCAGGCCGAGCACGAGATGCTCTCCGCGGATCTCGCCGGCGCCCAGGGCCAGCGACTCGCGCAGGCTGAGCTCGAGCGCCTTCTTCGAGCGCGGGGTGAACGGGAGGCGGGCCTCGCCGCAGCCGCGCGATCGGCTCAGGGCACCGGGCCCGAACGCGCGCTCGACGCGTTCACGCACGGCGTCGAGGTCGATCCCGAGCGTGGCGAGCGCGGCAGAGTCGAGGTCGTCCTCGCCGCGGCCGATGATCCGGACGATGTCGTCGCGCACACCGGAGGCGTCGACGCCGAAGCCGGTGAGCAGTCGCGCGCCGTCCCCGCCGGTCACGAGCACGCCCAAGAGCACGTGCTCGGTGCCGATCCAGCCGTGGCGCAGCGCCGCCGCCTCCTCCTGCGCAGCGACCACGGCCGCGCGCGCGTCCTTGGTGAAGCGCTCGAACATCAGCCCAGCAACCTCCTGCGTCGCCCGTGCTTGCGGTGCACCGCCTGCTTGGACACCCCCAGCGCGGCGCCGATCTCCTGCCACGACCACCCGCGCTCGCGCGCGTTGGCGACGTGGAGGGTCTCGAGGCGCTCGACGAGGTTGCGCAGGGAGGCGACCGCCGCCAGCCCGACCTGCGGGTCGGTGCTGTCGACCGCGCCGGCCAGATCGCGTGTCTCTTGTGCTGCCATGCTTGTCAACATACGTTGACGACGGCAGCTTGTCAACAGATGTTGACGCCGCGCCGAGCGGATAGCTTGCCGCCATGCCTGAGGCCCAGACCGTCATCATCCGTCGCGACGGCGCCGCGGCGACGATCGAACTCAACCGCCCGGATGCGCTGAACGCCTGGAACGGCCCGCTCGGCGACGAGCTCCTTGCGGCGGTACGCGCCGTCGCCGAGGACGACGACGTCCGGGCAGTCGTCGTCACCGGGGCCGGCCGTGCGTTCTCTTCGGGCGCCGATCTCAAGGATCAGTCGGGGCGCGAGCAGACCGCCGACGGCCAGTGGGACGTCCGCGCGCGGCTGACCGGTTGCTACCACCCGATCATCACGACGATCCGGACGATGCCCAAGCCGGTCGTCGCCGCCGTCAACGGCCCGGCGGTCGGGATCGGGATGTCCCTGGCGCTGGCGGCCGACCTCGTCGTCGCCGCGGACTCGGCCTACTTCATGCTCGCGTTCGTGAACATCGGCCTCGTGCCCGACGGCGGCTCGTCCGTGCTGGTCCCCAGCCGCGTCGGCTTCACGCGCGCGGCAGAGATGGCGATGCTCGGCGAGCGCATCACCGCGCCGCAGGCGCTCGAGTGGGGGCTCATCAACCGCGTGTTCCCGGACACCACCTTCGCGGAGGACATCGCGGCGCTGCGCGACCGCCTCGCCGCCGGCCCCACCCGCTCGTACGCGGGCACCAAGCGCCAGCTCAACAACTGGCTGTACACGCGCATGGAGGAGCAGCTCGACCTCGAGGCCGACATCCAGCAGGAGATGGCGGGCTCGCCCGACTTCTACGAAGGCGTCACCGCGTTCGTCCAAAAGCGGCCCGCGACGTTCAGCGGCCGGTGATCACCGACGGCCCGTTGTCCGCCGAGCTGTGAATAGAATCGGGCGCGCCTTGGCCCGCACCCAAGCCACCAGCCTGGCGCGCCGGTTGGCGCTTGCCGTTCTTGTCGCGCTGGCGGCGCTTCTCGCTTTCGCCGGATCCGCGTTCGCCGGGGCGATCGTGCCCGAGAGCGGCGGCTCGCCGAACGCCGACCACATCGCGACGCTCTACAAGCTGATCCTCGTCGTCGCGGTGGTCATCTTCATCGGTGTCGAGGGGTGCCTGATCTACTCGCTGTTCAAGTTCCGCGCGCGCAAGGGCGCGGTGGCGGCGCAGATCCGCGGCAACACCCGGTTGGAGGTCGGCTGGACCGTCGGGGCCGCCCTGATCCTCGTCGTGCTCGCGGTGTTCACGTTCGCCCTGCTGCCGTCGATCCGCAACCCGCCGAACTCCGGGCCGGCGGGGCTCCAGCTGGCGACGGGCACCCTGGTCGCCTCCGGCCCGCCCAAGAAGCTCCCGCCCAACGGCAAGTCGCTGAACATCTGCGTCAACGGCCAGCAGTACATCTGGCGCTTCACGTACGCGGCGGACTGCTCCAACGCGCCGCTGAACTCGCCGTTCTCCTACCAGCAGATGGTCGTGCCGGTCGACACGACGGTCACGCTCGACATCAACGCCCAGGACGTCGCCCACTCCTGGTGGATCCCCAAGCTCGGCGGCAAGTTCGACGCGATCCCGGGCTACACCAATCACACGTGGTTCAAGATCCCCGCCAAGTACGCGGGCACCATCTTCACCGGTCAGTGCGCCGAGCTGTGCGGGCGCAACCACGCCAACATGACCGCGCAGGTGCGCGCCGTCACCCCCGCCGAATACGAACGCTGGCTCGACCAGCGCAAGCAGGACATCAAGGCCGCGGACGACGCGGCAGCCAAGGAGCGCAGTCAGCTCCAACAGCAGCAGACGCCGTAGGAGCCCGCAGACCTCTCGCATGGCCGCGACCACCACCGAAGTCACCACCACCACCACCGCCCCGGTCCCGCAGATCGTCGCCCGGCGCGTCGAGCCCGAGCGCACGGGCTGGACGTCGTGGGTGACCACGACCGATCACAAGCGCATCGGGATCATGTACCTGGTCCTGACCTTCGTGTTCTTCATCTTGGGCGGGACCGAGGCGCTGCTCATGCGCCTGCAGCTCAGCCAGGCGGACAACACCCTCCTGGATCCCAAGACGTACAACGAGCTGTTCACGATGCACGGGACGACGATGATCTTCCTGTTCGTCGTCCCGATCATGGCCGGGTTCGGGAACTACTTCGTGCCGCTCATGATCGGCGCGCGCGACATGGCGTACCCGAAGCTCAACGCCCTGTCGTTCTGGCTGCTGGTCGCCGGCGGGCTCGTGTTCTACGGCTCGGTCTTCTTCAACCCGCCCGAGTGCGGCTGGACCTGCTACCCGACGCTCTCCGAGGCGCAGTACCTCCCCAACGGCGGCGTCGACGCGTGGATCTTCCTCATCCACCTCACCGGCCTGAGCTCGCTGGTCGGCGCGATCAACTTCTACGCGACGATCGCCAACATGCGCGCGCCGGGCATGGGCTGGGGCCGGCTGCCGCTGTTCGTCTGGGCGATCCTCGTCTACTCGATCCTGCTGATCCTGGCGCTGCCGGTGATCGCGGGCGCGGTGACGATGCTGCTGACCGACCGGCACTTCGGCACCCACTTCTTCGACCCGTCGAACGGCGGCTCGCCCTTGTTATGGCAGCACCTGTTCTGGTTCTTCGGGCACCCCGAGGTCTACATCATGGTGCTGCCGGGCTTCGGGATCATCTCCGAGGTCCTGCCGGTCTTCGCGCGCAAGCCGATCTTCGGCTACAAGGCGATCGCGGCGTCGACGGTGCTCATCGCGTTCCTCGGGCTGCTCGTCTGGGCGCACCACATGTTCGCCACACCGAGCCCGACCTTCGTGCTGATCTTCTTCATGCTCGGCTCGTTCCTCATCGCCGTGCCGACGGGGGTGAAGATCTTCAACTGGGTGGCGACCCTGTGGCGAGGGACGGTCGAGTTCAAGACCGCGCTGCTGTTCTGCGTCGGCTTCATCGGCACGTTCCTCATCGGCGGGATCACCGGCGTGTTCCTCGCCGTCTTCCCGGTCGACTGGCAGCTCACCGACACCTACTTCGTGGTCGCCCACCTGCACTACGTGCTCATGGGCGGCGCGGTGTTCGGGGTCTTCGCCGGGATCTACTACTGGTTCCCGAAGATCACCGGGCGGCTCATGAGCGAGGGGCTGGGCAAGCTCAGCTTCTGGCTGATGCTCGTCGGCTTCCAGGTCACCTTCCTCATCCAGCACTCGATGGGCCTCGACGGCATGCCGCGCCGCATCTACGAGTACGCGGACGTCGGGCACCTCGAGCTCTACAACATGATCTCGACGATCGGGTCGTTCATCCTCGCCGCCGGCGTGCTCGTGACCGCGATCAACGTGCTGCGCAGCCTCAAGCACGGGCCGGTCGCCGGACCCGACCCGTGGAAGGCGAACACGCTCGAGTGGTTCACGACGTCGCCGCCGCCGGTCAACAACTTCGACGTCGTCCCGCGCATCCGGTCGGTCGAGCCGATGAAGGACATCCGCCGGCAGATCGCGCGCCAGACGGCCGGCGCCGGCGAGGCTCCGCCCGCCCCGGCGCCCGAATCGGCGGTGCGCGCCTGATGGCGACGCCGCGCGCCACCGCCGTTGCCGCCACGCCCGTCGCGGGCGTGCGCCAGGTGGTGGCGGACTACGTCGCGCTCACGAAGCCGCGCGTGCAGTCGCTGCTGTTGTTCACGACGGTGACGACGATGCTCGTCGCGGGCTCGCCGTCGGTGGGGCTCGTGCTGCTCACCTGCCTCGGCGGCTACCTGTCGGCGGGCGGCGCCGGCGCGATCAACCACGCGTTCGACCGCGACATCGACGCGCAGATGGCGCGCACGGCGAGCCGTCCGGTCCCGTCGGGCCGCGTGTCGGCGCGGGCGGCGACGATCTTCGGCTGCGTGCTCGCAGTCCTGTCGGTCGTGGTGCTGGCGACGTGGGTGAACCCGCTGGCCGCCGGGCTGTCGCTGTGCGGCTTCCTGGGCTACACGCTCGTCTACACGGTGTGGCTGAAGCGGCGCACGCCGCAGAACATCGTGATCGGCGGCGCCGCGGGCGCCGTGCCGCCGCTGGTCGGCTGGGCGGCCGTCACCGGCGGGCTCGACGGGATGGCGCTCTACCTCTTCGCCATCGTCTTCTTCTGGACCCCGCCCCATTTCTGGGCGCTCTCGCTGCTCATGAAGGGCGAGTACGAGCGGGTCGGCGTCCCGATGCTGCCGGTCGCGCGCGGCGAGGCGGAGACGCGCCGCCAGATCCTGCTCTACACGGTCCTGCTCTACGCCGTCACGCAGCTGCCGTTCTGCGCGGGCGGCCTGGGCGCGATCTATCTCGTCGCCTCGCTCGTGCTCGGCGGCCTGTTCATCGCCGGCGCCTGGTTGCTGCTGCGCCGAGCCGACCGCCGCTCCGCCCTGCGGCTGTACCTGTTCTCGCTGGCCTACCTGGCCCTGCTGTTCGGCGCGATGGTCGCCGACGTGAAGCTGTAGGAGCCTCGCATGGATAGAAACCTCGCACGCAAGAACGTCCGCTCCGGCCTCATCGTCACCGCCGTCTGCTTCTTCATGTTCGGCATGACCTTCGTGGCGGCGGCCATCTACATCTCATGAGCGAGCTCGACCCCGAGGTCCCGCCCGCGGGCGAGGAGATCCACCTCCCCGGCGCCAGCATCCAGCCGGTGCTCCTTGCCGCCGCGATCGCCTTCGCGATCGTGGGCATCACGACGTCGATCGTCCTCGTGATCATCGGCGTCGTCGTGTCGGTGGCGGTGATCATCGCGTGGATCCGCCAGGCCAAGCGCGACATCGACGAGCTGCCGGTCGAGCACCACTAAAGCCGCGCCGAGCGCATCCGCAGCTCGAGCGCGCCGTGGTTGCGCGGGAAGAGCGCGACGACGATCTTCGTCCGGATGCTCTTGCGCCGCTTGAGCACGCGCTCGCCGGCGGGCGTCGCGTCGAGGCGCAGCCGCACGCGCCCGGGGCGCTTGACGCGCATGTCGCCAGTCAAGGTGGTAAGGAAAGGCCCGGCGCCGCTGCGCAGGTGGAACGGCAGCGTCACCGAGGCGCTCACGCGGCCGGGCTTGGGGACGCGGAGGAGCAGGGACGCGCGGCCACCGCGCAGCCGCTCGATGTCGAGGATGGCGAGCGGGCGCTTGCGGGCGTGCGACGGCGGCTCGTCGTTGAAGTCGGGGTCGAGCTGGTCGCCGGCGTCGTAGTCCGTGAACCACTGATCCTCCCAGTCGAACCCGAGGCCGCCGCCGTCCGGGTCCTGGGTCTCGTCGCCCAGACTGTCGTTGTCGATGTCGGGCTCGACGACCGCGTTGAGGAGCAACTCGACGCCGGTGCCGCCATCCATCCCGCACGGGGCGCACGGCTGCGTGAAGGTCTGCACGGCGCCGTCGGGCTTCGGGCGGGCCTTCATGCCGAGGTCGACCTCGCCGGTGCGGAACATGAAGCCGATCGAGTCGCCCTCGAGCATCTGCAGGTGCAGGTCCTCGACCTTGATGACCGCGCCCGCCGGCGACGTCACGGGGACCGGCGCGGAGTCGACGACGGTCAGGCTCACGCCGTCCGCGGCCGGTCGCAGGACCGCGATCCGCGGGTCCTCGGTGCCGGCGATCCGCTTCGCCCACACGCTCGCCGAGACGAGCACGCCGCCCTCGGGCGCCTCGACCGTGCCGCGCCGCAGCGCGAACTGGCGGTAGCCGACCGCCATGCCGGGCGGGCACGACGCGCACACCATGCCGTCGGGCACCACAGACGTGTTGGGTGACCCGAGATAGCTCGCCGCGTGCGCGCGCGAGGTGCCGAGCGACAGCGCAAGCGCAACCGCCGCTGCGAGGGACAGCAGCCCGACGCGGATCGTCATGCTCGGTCATGCGCGCGAGGGCCGCGGCTGGATCATGCGTCGCGGCGGGCGATCAGCCACAGCGCGACCGCCATTGCGCCCACCGCCCACGCGACGGTGACCGCGATCCCCGTCAGCGGGTCGCCCGGCGCGCCCTGCTCCTGGGCGGCCATGCCGGCCATCGGCGATGCGTAGACGATCGTGTTCGCGACGTTCTCGGGAAACAACGGAGCAACGATGAACGGCACGAAGAGGACGCCGAGGACCGCACTGATCGCAAGAGCGGTGGAGCGCACGATCGTCGCCACGCCGAGGCTCAGCAGCGCGATCAGGACGGGGTAGACGGCCGCGACACCGACCTCGCGCAGGGCGTCGCCGTCGCTGAGCGAGAGTCCGTGGTAGCCGCCCGCCGACGTGAAGCCATTGCCGTGCAACACCGCGACGCCGAGAGAGAAGGCTGCGACTGCCGCCACCGCGGAGATGACGAGCATGAGCGCCGCGACGATCGCGGCCTTCGCGATCACCACCTGGCGACGCCGGGGGTTGGCGGCGAACGTCGTGCGGATCGTCCCCGACGAGTATTCGCTGCAGATCGCGACGACGCCGAACGCGACCGCCGCGACCTGGGCGAGGTAGACGCCCGCGAGGACGATCATCACGACGTCCTCGTTGGGGACGACGTCCGGATGGCTGGTGGAGGCGGACACGACACCGATCGCGATCGTCGAGCCGACGATCGCCAGCAGCGCCCACGTCGTGCTGCGAACCGAGCGCAGCTTCGTCCACTCGGCTTGCAGCGCGCTCATGACGCCGGCGCGGCGTACTGGACCGCGTCCCTT
>Ga0126377_10000704_pt1 | contig 20891 bp, 18 predicted proteins | sample PanSoiMetPlot_22_FD_92647 | JGI IMG/M metagenome (GOLD analysis project Ga0126377, IMG submission 92647) | Tropical forest soil microbial communities from Panama - MetaG Plot_22 | ecosystem: Environmental > Terrestrial > Soil > Tropical forest > Bulk soil | place: Panama | collected 2016-02-17 | reverse complement strand
GCAGGACTTCGTGCCGAACTACGTGCTGCCGGCGGTGCGCGAAGCGGGTGACGACCCGAACAGGCCCGTAGTGCAGGGCGCGTTCACGACGCCATACGGGCGTCACTAGTCGGGCCAGATCAATCGGATGATTCGCAGTCGCCGGCGCGACCGAGCAGGAACTCACGCTCGCGAGCGTTGCGCGTGAGCGCCGCGGCGCGCTCGAATTGCGCACGGGCTTCACTCTTGCGGCCGAGCTTCGCGAGCAGATCGCCGCGTACCGTCGGCAGCAGGTGATAGTTCCGGAGCGCGGGCTCCGCGACCAGCGCATCCGCCAACTCCAGGCCCGCCGCAGGACCGAACGCCATCGACACCGCAACGGCGCGATTCAATTCGATGACCGGAGAAGGCGAGATCCGGACCAGCGCCTCGTAAAGCGCGGCGATGCGCACCCAATCGGTCTGTTCGGCCGTGTGAGCCTGCGCATGACAGGCAGCGATCGCCGCCTGGAGCGCGTAAGGCCCGGGCGTGCCCGAGAGTTCCAGCGCGCGCTCGAGCGCCGCGAGGCCGCGACGGATGAGCAGGCGATCCCAGCGACTGCGATCCTGGTCGAGCAGCAACACCGGCTCGCCCGTCGGACCGACGCGCGCGTGGGTGCGCGACGCCTGGATTTCCATCAGCGCGACCAGGCCGTGCACTTCGGGCTCTTGAGGGTCGAGCTCCGCGACCATGCGCCCGAGCCGCAACGCGTCGTCGCACAGGGCAGGGCGCATCAAGTCATCGCCGGCGGTCGCCGAATAGCCCTCGTTGAAGATGAGATAGATCACTTCCAGCACCGAAGCGAGGCGCTCGCTGCGCTCGGCGCCGCGCGGCACTTCGAACGGGACGCCGGCTTCGGAGAGCGTGCGCTTCGCGCGCACGATCCTTTGGGCAATGGTCGGCTCGGTGACCAGGAAGGCACGCGCAATCTCTTCGGTGGTGAGGCCGCCGAGCAGGCGCAGGGTGAGTGCCACGCGGGCTTCAGTGCTCAGCACCGGGTGGCATGCGATGAACACCAGCCGCAGCAGGTCGTCGCCGATGTCGTCGTCGATCCGGGCTTCGATGCCGGGCGCGGTCTCCTGCTCGATCTCGATCTCGTGGCCCAGCTCCTGGTGCTTGCGCTCGAGGAGCTTGCCGCGCCGCAGGCGGTCGATGGCGCGATTCTTCGCGGTGGCCATGAGCCATGCGCCGGGATTGTCAGGAACGCCGCCCTGCGGCCACTGCTCAAGCGCGACGAGCAGCGCGTCCTGCGCGAGTTCTTCGGCAATGCCGACATCGCGCACTATGCGCGTGAGGCCGGCGATCAGCCGGGCCGACTCGATCCTCCAGACTGCGTCGATCGCGCGATGAGTGTCGGTGGCCGTCACGGCCACCGATCACAGCATCGACGGTGTCCTCAGCGCAAGGCGCGCGAAGCCCGGGAAGCTCCGTGCAGCGCTTCGCTAGCGCTTCGGCAGCGTTCCCATGTCGCGAAAGCGCACGATGGCCTCGCTCTCGCCAAAGTCCTCGAGCTCGAAGAGCTGGCGGACCTCGATCTGCGCCTCCTTGCCGTCGCCGACGGGGTTCGGGAAGCGCTTGGTCCATTCGAGCGCTTCCTCGCGTGACTTGACCTGGATCAGGGTGTAGCCGGCGATCAACTCCTTGCTCTCGGCGAACGGCCCGTCGCTCACGGCGCGCTTGTTGCCCGAGTAGCGGATCCGCCAGCCCTTGCGGGTGGGTTGCAGACCCGACGCATCGAGCAACACACCGGCGCGGGCCAGTTCCTCGTGATAGGTCGCCATGCCGGCAATCATGCTTTCCTCGGGCATGACGCCAGCTTCGGTGTCCGGGGTCGCCTTGACGATGATCATGAATCGCATGTGCAGCTCTCCTGTGCGCGTTCGAGCACTCTCCATACCCTCGACGAGCGGAACGGGGCGAATTCGACAGCGCCGGCGCTTTGTCCGGTCATGTGGCAGGCCGTAGGATAGAAAGCCTTCGGCAGGGACGGAGTGCTTTCGATCGTGGCGTTCATGTTTCGCTGGTCGACACGTTGCACGGCCGTCCTTTCACTCGCAGTCAGCTGCGCCGTCCCGGCGTTCGCGCAGCAGGCAGCAACAGCGGCATCCGAGACCCAGGAGGCCGCTCCGGCATCCTCGCAGGCGTCGTCCCAGGCAAGCTCAACGCCCTCGATCGTGCTGGGCTCGAGCAGCTCGATCGGCGATTCCACCAACTCGGCCGATGCCACACAGGTCGTCGATGTCGTCGAGCAGGCCGCCAAGCCTACCGACCGCCGCGGCCACTTCGTCATCGTGCCGATCCCGTTTCGCAACGCGCTCATCGGTGCGGGTCTCGTGCTCGGCGCGGGCTATCTCTATCTGCCCAAGGGTGCGACCGACAACACGCGGCACTCGGTCGCGGCTCTCGGCGGCATGTACGCCGAGGGAGGAAGCTGGGCGGCGGCAGCGGGTCATCGCGGCTACTGGGCGGATCAGCGTTACCGCACCACGCTCGGCCTCGGCACCGGCGAAATCTTCTATGACGTCGATCTCAAGCTGCAGGGAAGCGACGTGAAGATCCCGCTGCGCCAGGAGTTCAACGGCGCGACGCTGGCCGGCTCCGTTCGCGTGGGCTCACACGGCTGGGTGGGCGGCGGATTCGTGTATGCGCAAACCACGGTCCGCTTCGATGGCGCTCCGCCGCCGCCGGCGGCGTCCGCTGACTTGCGCGCCGGCACCGAGATCACGCTCGCCAATCTCGAGCTGAGTGGCGAATGGGACAGCCGCGACAACGATCTGTACCCGACAGCGGGGTTTCGCGCCGAATCGGAGCTGAGCGTCGCACGCCAGTCGTACGGGAGCGACGACGACTACGAGACACTCGAGCTGCAGTTCAACGGCTATCGCGCTTTCGGCGAGCGCAACGTGCTCGCCTATCGCGTCTACGGCAAGACGGTGGGCGGCGATCCGCCGTTCTTCGCGATGGCGTGGTACGGCTCGGGCGGCGATCTGCGCGGCTACACGCCGGGCACCTTCATCAGCAAGTCACTCATCTGCGCACAAGCGGAATGGCGCTGGAAGGCCACGGCGCGCTGGGGCTTCGTGGGCTTCGCCGGCACGGGGACGACGTCCGATCCGATTGGCGAGGCCGAGCGGCAATGGCTGCCGTCCGCCGGTGTTGGCGTGCGCTTCAAGATCCTGAAGGCACTCAACTTGAACATGCGTGCCGACTACGCCTGGGGTCGTGACGACGGCACATTCACGCTCGCGGTAGGCGAAGCGTTCTGATGTCCGGGAGAGGAGCGCCGGGCGCCGCGCGGCGCCCGGCGTGCAGTGACTGCGCTATTTCTTCGGCTTGTAGTTGAACTTCTGCCCGCCGACGGTGGCCTCGTACATCAGGCCACCCTTGGCAACGGTGAAGATCGCCATGCCCTTGTAGTAGCCGCCCACCGTGGCCGCGTCGTTCTTGCCGCCGCTCGCGCCCGCAGAACTTCCGGTCGTCGTCGCACCCACCGAGGCACCCGCGGTGATCGCAACCGCCGTCGCCTGCGCACCGAATTCAAAGTTGCCGCCGGTAAATTCGTCGAAGGCACGCTTGTCTTCGAAGAAGATCATCTGGCTGAACGCCTGGCCGCCGAGCTGGAAGCCCGCGGTGAGCTGCGTCATCGAGGTATCGCCGACGTATTTGCCGCCGGCATAGACGCGGCCCTTGCCATGTGCGCCGCCGATCCCGACCCCGCCCTTGCCGATGGTCGGGAACACCGCGTAGCCGTAACTCTTCTTGAAGAATGCGCCGCTCTGGCCGGCGTTCTGGAACACCTTGATGGTGTCGGCGTACTCGTCGGCGAGCACCGCCGTCGAGCCGAACACCAACAAGACTGCGAGTGCGAGCTTGTGTATCGCGCGCGTCATGGGATCCCTCCAGCGAGAATGCAATTGTTCTTCGGTGCGGCCAGCATAGTCTCGACCGACTGGCTCCGCCAGTCACAGGGCACTTGCAGCTGCGAACGCGGACGGCGCGCCGGTCGTGACGGGCGAGTGCGCCTGATATATAGAGTCGCGGCATGGTCACCGGCTTGGCGGAGGGAGCTTCATGACAACAGGCACGTTGACGAGTCGCAGTGTCATCTACCCCTGGCACTGCGATCACATGGGACACATGAACGTCATGTGGTACGTGGGGAAGTTCGACGAGGCGACGTGGCATTTTCTCGCGGCGCTGGGACTGACGCCCCGCTACCTGCGTGAAGAGCACAGGGGCGCGGTGGCCGTCGATCAACGGCTTTCGTACCAGCGCGAGCTCCACGCCGGGGACTTGATCAGCATCCGTTCCGCCGCGATCGAGGTGCGCAAGAGCAGCGTGCGCTTCGTGCACGAGATGCTGAACGAGGAGAGCGGGGAACTCGCCGCAGTGACGCTGCTCACGGGCGTGCACATCGATACCGTGACACGCAAGTCCTGCCCGTTCCCCGCCGACCTTCGCACCCGGGCCGAAGCATTCCTCGCTCCCGATCCCGGCGCGTGGAATACCTGGCCGCCGGCTCGCTCCTTCCTCGCGTGAGCCGCAGGGTCGAGGCGGGCGGGGCCAGGCGGTTGGCATGGGCGCGCACAGCCGCCGATAATCGCGCCCCATAACACGGCGAATCCGCCGCGGCGGGAACCGCATCCATGCGCCTTGACTCCAGGGCTGTGCCTCTTGCGCTGGGAGCATTACTGATGACCACATTCACCGCGGCGCACGCCGCGACTCCGGCGGACAACTCGTACCAGGGTCTGCTGCATCTTTTCGGCGAGTGGCGCACCTTCGAGCGGCCGCCGACACGCGATGGCGCGCCTGACTACACGGCCGAGACCTTCGCGCGCCGGCACGAGGCACTGAAGAGTTACCAAGCACGTCTCGCAGCCGTCGACCCGGCGAGCTGGCCGGTCGAGCAACAGGTCGATTACCAGCTGGTGCGCGCCGAGATGAATGGCCTGGATTTCTACATCCGCGTGCTCCAGCCGTGGGCGCGCGACCCGGCCTTCTACAAGTCGCTGTACACCGAGCAGAGCGATACACCCGCACACGAAGGCCCGACGGAGCACGCGGCCATCGAGCTCTGGACCTACTCGTTCCCGCTCGACTCCGAGGCGCAGAAGAAGCTGAGCGGCGAGCTGCGCAGCGTGCGCCCGCTCTTGAAGCAGGCGCAGCTCAACCTCACCGGCAACGCGCACGACCTGTGGGTTGCCGGCATCGGCACGATGCAAAAGCAGGGAGAAGCGCTGGCGCAGCTCGCACAGAAGACGCCCAAGGCCAATGCGGAGTTCACCGCGGCCCTGCGCGGCGCGCGCGAGGCGACGAGCGAATTCATCGCGTGGCTTGAGAAACAGGCGCCGTCGAAAACCGGCCCGTCCGGCATCGGCAAGGAAAATTACACCTGGAGCCTGCGCAACGTGCACCTCGTGCCGCTCTCCTGGGAGGAGGAGGTCGATCTCCTCAAGCGCGAGCTGGCGCGCGCGCATGCCTCGCTCCGTCTCGAGGAGCAACGCAACCGCGGGCTGCCGCAGCTGCCGGTGATCTCGAGCCCCGAGGAATACCAGCGGCGCTGCAACGAGGCGATCAGCAAGTATCTGGCCTTTCTCAAGGCCCGGGACGTGATGCCGATGCACGATTACACGGGCCCGTCCTTGCGCGAACGCATCGGCGAGTACCAGCCCGAGGCCACGCGCGACTTCTTTGCGATGGCGAGTCACCGCGAGCCGATGACCCTGTTCACGCACTTCTACCACTGGTGGGACCTCGCGCAGATGCGCGTCGATCCGCACGTGAGCCCGGTGCGCCGCGGCCCGCTCCTCTACAACATCTGGGACAGCCGCGCCGAGGGAATGGCGACCGCGATGGAAGAGATCGTCATGCACGCGGGCTATTTCGACGACAACCCGCGTGCGCGCGAGATCGTGTGGATCATGCTGGCGCAGCGCGCCGCACGTGGGCTCGCCTCGCTCCATGCGCAGGCGAACGAAATGACGATGAAGGAGGCGAAGGCGTTCCAGGTCGAGTGGACGCCGCGCGGCTGGATGCGGCCGGACCTGGACCTGGTGGGCTTCGAGCAGCAGCTCTACCTGCGCCAGCCGGGCTACGGCACGAGCTACGTCACGGGCAAGTACCTGCTCGATGAGCTGATGATGGATCGGGCGAAGGAGCTGGGCGATGAGTTCACGCTCAAGCGGTTCTTCACCGAGCTCAACGCCGCGGGTGTCATCCCGGTATCACTGATCCGCTGGCAGATGACGGGCAAGGACGACGAGATCCGCGCGCTCGCACACTGAGCTCGCCTGACAAAAGAAAGCCGCCCGAAGGCGGCTTATGCGAGTGAGTTCGCAGGCGGTGAGGAATCCGGGACCGCCGGCGAACGGAGCGATCAGCTCAGGGCCTGAACCTTGCGTACATGTTGCGCAGGATGATCATCAGCGCTGCACCCGCGGCCAGCACGCCGAGGTTGGACAGGATGGTCGAGATGTAACTGCCGACCTGCGGTATCGCGTCGAACGAATGCGATAGCGTCGCCAGGGCGAGTGCCGAAACAATGACCCTGACATGGTGATCCGGGATGATCGACAGACCGACGAACAAGCCGATGATCAGCAGGATCGCAGCGGCGTATGGAATCGCCACGAAGGCGGCGACGATCGCCAGCAGCACACCAATCAATCCGACGATTTTGGTAGCGTTCATCAGATACCCCTCTTTGCGTTGTTGTCAGGGCGGCGCCACGGCAGTGACGCCGAGCGCCGGGCAGCATATGCGATGGCGGGATTTGAGTCGAATGGCAACGACGGGCGAGGGCGAACTGCGTGTGTTGACGGAATTTCGACATCACCCGGGCTCGGGACGCGATGCTGGTCCTCTCGCACGCTGACCTGGTCGGGCTGCTGGCTCCCCCGGACCTGGTTGCCGCGGTGGAAGCGGCGTGCCGCGTTGACGAGCGCGAGGTGCTGACGCCCAAACGCCAGCACTACGAATGGCAGGGCAACACCTGGCTCACCATGCCGTCCCTCGGCACGGAGCTCGCGGGCGTCAAGCTGGTCTCCGTCGTATCGGCCAACGCCGCACGCGGGTTGCCGGTCACGAACGGCGTGATGGTGCTCAGTGACGGCGCGACCGGGCAACCGCTCGCGCTCCTGAACGCTGCCGCGCTCACGGCGGTGCGCACCGGCGCGGTGGGCGCGCTCGGCGTACAACATATGACACCGGCCGACACTCGCACGGCCGGCGTCATCGGTTGCGGCGTGCAGGGTGCGTGGCAGGCGATCTGCGCCGCGGCGGTGCGCCCGATCGCGGAGATCTTTTGCGTGGCGCGTTCCGCGGTGAGTCTCGAGCGCTTCAGCGCGACGGTGCGGCAGCACGCGGCCCAGCTGCGCATCACTGCGTGCAACGATGCTCGCGAGCTGTTGGCGCGCACGGACGTCGTGATCGCTTCGACCACGTCGTCCGAACCCGTGCTGCCCGATGAGCCGGGACTCCTCGAGGGCAAGCACTTCATCAGTGTCGGTTCGTATCGTCCCTCGATGCAGGAGCTGCCCGATGCCGTCTACCAGCTCGCGGGCCATATCGTCATCGATTCTCCGGCCGCGCGCGAGGAGGTCGGAGATGTCATCGCACCGCTGCAGCGAGGGCTGGTGCGTGCCGAAGACGTTTTCCTCATCGGCGAGCTGGTTACCGGGCGTCGTTCGATCGATCCGGCGCGCACCAGCGCCTACAAGACCGTCGGCAGAGCGCTCTACGATCTGTTCACGGCGCGGGCGTTGTATGAACAGGCGCGTGCGCGTGGCGTGGGTCGTGAAGTCCCACTGTGACGCGTCGCTGCTGAACGCCGCGACACGGCGTGAGCCGTGTCACTCTTCATCGCCTTCGACAGCGCGAGCCCGGATTCTGTGAAGTCGCTCGGGCCGTCGCCGCGGTTCGCGGAGCAAGATCGGGCTCACCACGATCGCATCGATCGCGGCGAACCGTTCGAGGCTGCGGCCGGGAGAGTTCATGGCGAGACTGCTGGCACCGCGCGTTCTTCAGGTCCTCATCGGGCTGGTTGTCCTCGCGCCCGCGCCGTGGGCTGCACCGTCACTGCCGGTCGTCGACCTCGCGCAGGCGAGCATCGTCCTGAAGGATCTCGTGCTCGCCACGCTCGCCTGAGTTTCCGCCACCGCTCCGCGGTATTGCTTCAGTGAGCCGCATCCTTCGGCAGGCTGAGTGAAGCCTGGCCGAAGACGTATCGCCACCCGTGGGGCGTGCGCACGTAAGTATCGCTGAACCACAGCCGCCGCTCGAACGCTTTCCCTTCTGCCGTCCCCTTGAGCCAGAGCCGAGCCGTGACGACCGCCGTGTCGCCCCAGACGCGAACCGTTTGCGTGCCCGGATCTTCGTCCTGTTGCTCATAATCGATGCTCTTCTTGCGCGCCTCGCCGAGCAGGTCATCACGCGTGTAGACCGTGCCGTTGCCGAGCACCAGGATGAAGTGCTCGTCGAGGATCTGGCCCATGGTCTCGGCGTCATTGATCTTCACCGCCTGCTGATACCGCGTATCGAGCGCGGCAACGGCCTGGCGGTCCTCCTCGGGTGAGGACCACGCATTGCCCGAAGCGGCAAGCGCACTACCGGCCGTGAGCAGAGCGCGAAACAGGGACGACTGCATTCTGATCTCCTGGTGAGAACTGAGGGACCGCACTCTAGCCGCTAGTGCCAGGAAGGACTTGGCGTTTCTTGCGCAGTGTCTTCAGTTGGGGAGCTTGAGCATCTTGCGCAGCTCCGCGGCCGTCATGAGCCGAGTGTAGGGCGGCGTCCCCACGTCGAACTCCTTCGCGCGGCTCAGCGGACCGACCACCACCGGATCGAAGCCCGCATCGCGCACCAGGCGCTGGGCGACCGCGAGCGCCTCGGCGTCATCGCCCGCGAGCGGGATGGCGACCTTCTCGCCGTTGCGATGCGCCTCGTCCCTGAGATCGTTCGAGTTGATGGCGTTGAAGGCGCGCACCAACCGGGTGCCGGGCAGCATCTCGGGTGAGGCTACGCCGGTCCCCTTGCGGCGCGCTTCGACCGCCATGTCGCCATCGCGGCTGGGGTAGGGGTTGCCGGTATCGAGCACGATCTTGCCGGCGAGCTCACTCTTGAGATCCCGCCCGAGCTGGGGCATCGCGCCATAAGGAATCGAGACCAGCACCACATCGCCGAAAACGGCCGCCTCGCGCGGCGTTCCGGTCTTGACCTTGGGGCCAAGCGAGCGCGCCAGGTCCTGCAGTTCTTCCGGGTGCCGCGAAGAGATCACCAGCTCGTGGCCGGCCTCGGCCCAGAGCTTGGCGAGCGTCCCGCCGATGTGCCCGGTACCGATGATGCCGATCTTGAGCGCCGCACCGGTCGCCGGCGCCGCATCCGTATCGAGCGGTGCGCAGAACAGGATCGTGAGCATTGCGCCGGCGCCCAGCGAACCGCACCAGGCGATGAGACGTTTCTCTCTCATGGCAGACTCCCCACCAGCCAACGTGTTATGGATTGATGATACGGATTAGCTCTGAGTTCACAACGCGCGCCGAGTTCACCCGTGAGCGCGCACAGGCGAGGTGACGATGTTCGACGGAATCCGACCGTGAAGCCCCAACTCTTCTCGAGAGGCTATCGCGGCTGGCTGCTCACGGTCCTGTTGCTCACCAGCGCACTCAACCTCGCCGATCGGCAGGGCATCGCGGTGGTCGCGCCGGCGATCAAGCTCGATCTGAGGCTCACGGATGCCCAGATGGGCATCATCCAGGGACTCGGCTTCGCGATCTTCTACAGCCTGCTTGGGCTCCCACTCGCACGCATGGCCGAGCGCATGAGCCGCGCGCGCATCATCGCGGGTTCGCTCGCGATCTTCGGCGTGATGGTGGCGCTCTGTGGGGCGGCGCAGGGATTCTGGCGCCTGCTCGTGTTCCGCGTCGGCGTCGGCATCGGGGATGCGGGCTTCGGTCCGCCGGTCGCCTCGCTCGTCGGTGATCACTACCCGCGCGACCGGCGCGCATCGGTCATGTCGATCATCTGGCTGGGCGCACCCATCGGCGTCGTGTTCGGTTCCATATTCGCGGGCTGGATGGCGGAGCACGTGAGCTGGCGCGGCGCATTCGTCGGGATCGGCGCGCTCGCGCTGGTGGTTGCCGTCATCGCTTTCCTGACACTGCGCGATCCGCCGCGCGGGATGTCGGACGAGATTGCCGTGGCGGCGGGGCCGCCGCCTGCGATGGGAGAGGTGCTGCGATTCCTGCTGTCCAAGCCCTCGGTGCGCCAGACGCTGATCGGCGCCGCGATCGCTGCGACGGCCATGAACGCGGTGGGGCAGTTCCTCGGCCAGTATTTCGTGCGCGTCTATCACCTCGGCTTCACCGACGCCGGGCGGCTCCTCGGGATCATTGCGCTGCTCGCCATGAGCTCGGGGCTCGCGCTCGGCGGCTTCGGCGTCGACCGCGCCTCGCGCTTCGATCAGCGCTGGTTCGTATGGGGGCCTGCTATCGGGCTGATGCTCGCGACGCCGCTCTTCGCGCTCGCCTTCGCCGCACCGGTGATGAGCGTGAGCATCGTGGTGCTCGCGGTCGCGCACGTCGCACTCTTTATCTATTACACGCCGACGCTCGCGCTCGCCCAGAACATGGTGGGTGCGAACATGCGCGCCTCCTCCGCGTTCGTGGTGTCCCTGGTGCTGGGCCTGGTCGGCATCGGCCTGGGCCCGACATTGATGGGCACGCTCAGCGACCTGTTCGCCAGCCGCGCGTTTTCAACCGGGAGTTTCCTCGCTGCGTGTCCGGGTGGCGCAGCGCCGACGGGCGCGGTGGCGGCGCTGGCCGAGGCCTGCCGGCTCGCTTCCGCCACCGGCATCCGGCATGCGCTTATCGCCGTGTCGTTACTGTTTGTCTGGGCAGGCCTGCACTATCTGCTGGCCGCGCGTCATTTGCGGCGCGATCTCGAAACGCACTACAGCGGCGGTGCTGAACGACACTAATTACTGAGGTATCCTCGCGCGCTCTTTGCAGGAGGATTCCTCGTGATGCACCTGGTACGCGGCCTTTCGGTTCTCACCTCGGCCGCCGTGATTGCGCTTTGCACCGCTGATCTGTCTGCGGCGCCCACCGCTCCATCGATGTACGGATTCAGCGCCGACGGCGCCGCCGCCGAGGCGTCGCTCGAGCGCCAGTTCGATGCGCAGCTCAGCGCTGCGGATCTCGATGGCTGGTTGAAGCGCCTCGCCGCGGAGCCGAATCATGTCGGCTCGCCGCACGACAAGCAGAACGCCGAATTCGTTCGCGACCTGTTCAAGAGCTGGGGCTGGCAGGCCGAGATAGAAACGTTCTACCCGCTCTACCCGACGCCGAAGCACGAAGTGCTCGAGCTGGTCGCACCGACGCAGTTCAAAGCGGCACTGCACGAACCCGCGATAGCCGGCGATGCCACGTCCACCCAGACTGACGGGTTGCCGCCGTACAACGTCTACGGTGCCGATGGTGATGTCACGGCCGAGCTCGTCTACGTCAACTACGGCATGGACGAGGACTACAAGGAACTCGCGCGCCGTGGCGTCGACGTCAAGGGCAAGATCGTCATCACGCGTTACGGCGCCGGTTGGCGCGGCCTCAAGCCGCGGCTCGCGTACGAGCACGGCGCGGTCGGCTGCCTGATCTATTCCGATCCGAAAGACGACGGCTACTCGAAGGGTGACACCTATCCTAAGGGCGGGTGGCGCCCCGCGGATGGCGTGCAACGCGGCTCGGTCGCCAACATGACGCTCTATTCCGGCGACCCGCTCACGCCGGGTGTGGCGGCCACCAAGGACGCGAAGCGGCTGCCGATCGCCGAGGCCAAGTCGATCCTCAAGATCCCGGTGCTGCCGATTTCCTACGCTGATGCACAGCCGCTCCTCGAGGCGCTCGACGGGCAGGTCGTGCCCGAGAAGTGGCGCGGTTCGCTGCCGATTACCTATCACGTCGGACCCGGCCCGGCGAAAGTTCATCTGGCGATCACTTCAGACTGGAGCCAGAAGCCACTCTATAACGTGATCGCCAGGATTCCGGGAACGAGTGCGCCGGACGAGTGGGTGATCCGCGGCAATCATCGCGACGGCTGGGTGTTCGGTGCCTGGGATCCGCTCTCCGGCACGGTGGCGATGCTGGCGGAAGCCAAGGCGATCGGCGCGCTGCTCAAGAGCGGCTGGAAGCCGAAGCGCACGCTCATCTACGCGAGCTGGGACGGCGAGGAAGCGGGATTGCTCGGCTCGACGGAGTGGGCGGAAGCGCACGCCGCGGACTTGCAGCGCAAGGCGGTGCTGTACTTCAACTCGGACACCAATGTGCGCGGCTTCGTGGGCATGGAAGGCAGCCATTCGCTGCAGCGCTTCATCAACGAAGTAACGGCCGACCTCAAGGATCCCGAGACGGGCGCGAGTGTGCAGCAACGCAAGCGCGCGAAGCTGATGGTGACGGGTTACGAAAAGGGCGCAACCGAAGAGCAGAAGGATCTCGCGCGGCGCGCCGCCGAGCGCGCGGATGTGCCCGTCGGTGCGATGGGCTCGGGTTCCGACTACACGCCCTTCATCCAGCACCTGGGTATTACTGCCCTGCAAGTCGCGTATGAAGGCGAGGACGACCAGGAGGGCGTCTATCACTCCAACTACGACTCGTACGATCACTACGTGCGCTTCGGCGACCCGGGCTTCGTGTACGGCGTACTCGAAGCGCAGACCGTGGGCCGCGCGATGTTGCGGATGACGAATGTCGAGGTGCTGCCCCTGCAGTTCGAAGGCTTCGCGACCACGATCGACGACTACCTGCAGGACGTGCACAAGCTCGCGGACGATCAGCGCAAACACGCGCAGGAGCTTGCCCGGCTCACCGAGCAGAATGCCTTCAAGCTCGCCGCCGATCCTACGCGCCCGGTGCTCGCACCGGAGGCCGAGCCCGAAGTGCCGTTCTTCGATCTCGCGCCCCTCGACAACGTCGCGGCGCGCCTGAAGAAGAGCGCGGCCGCCTACGACAAGGCATTCGAGCACAGCGTGCGTGGCAACGTGACGCTCAGCGCCGCGACGCGCACTTCGCTCAACCAGCTGCTGCAGGGGATGGAGCAGGCGCTCACCAGCGATCGCGGCTTGCCCGGGCGCCCGTGGTTCCGGCATCTCATTTATGCGCCGGGCATGCTCACGGGTTACGGCGTGAAGACGCTGCCGGGCGTGCGCGAGGCGATCGAGCAGCATCGCTGGGACGAGGCCAACGAGTACTCGAAGCTCACCGCGCAGGTGCTCGCGGGTTACTGCGACCGCCTCGACAAGGCGACCGCGCTCCTCGCTACTTCGCCGTGACCGCCTTGAGGTAACGGTAGAAGAAGTCGACGCCGAGGGTGTAGGACTCGACGCGGATGCGCTCGTCCTTGCCGTGGGCGCGCACATCGTTCGCGTCGAGGTCGATACCCGTGACCTCGTAGGTGGGTAATCCCGCGGCCATCGTGAAGACACCGTCAGAGGCGCCCTGGGTCATGGCCGGGATCACCTTGATCGTCGGCCAGGTCTCCTTCACCAGTTTCTCCAGCGGCTGCATCACTTGCGGGAGGAGCTTCGGCGGCGGATAGCCCGCGCCGCCCGGGGCGGTGTCGAGCGCCGTGCCGTCGACGTCGAGGTACTGCACCTTGATCTCGGGATCGGCCAGCACCTTGAGCAACGCCTGGCGGGTCTCCTCCGGCGTGTGGCCCGGAAGGATGCGGCAGTTCACGGTCGCATGCGCTTCCTGGGGCAGGGCATTGTTCGCGTGCCCGCCGTTGAGACGCGTCGCGACGCAGGTCGTGCGCACCGTGCTGTTGTCTCTCGGGTTCTGCGACAGGCGCTCGAGGGCGGCGGCGTCGGGCGGCGTCTGCAGAATGCCGCGCATGTCAACGGCGCGCTGCCCGGTCTCGATCGTCGACATACGCTCGTAATAGGCGCGCGTGATGTCGTTCAACTCGAACGGAAACTGGTACGCGGCGAGCCGCTTGAGGCTATCGACGAGCTCGTAGATTGCATTGTCCGGCCGCGGCAGCGAGCTGTGGCCGCCGCGATTGAGCGCCGTGAGCAGGTAGTCGGCGTACACCTTCTCGGTTGCATACAACTCGTAGCGCAGCGGCTTGCCGTTCTCCGAGAGCACCGAGTTGCCGTCATGGTTGAGCACGAACTCGGCATCGACCAGCTCGCGATGATTCTTGAGCAGCCACTCGACGCCGTTCGCCACGCCGGTCTCTTCGCCCGCGGTGAGGGCGAGAATGACGTCGCGGCTCGGCTTGTAGCCTTCCTGTTTCAGGCGGATGAGCGTCGTCACCATGATGGCATCGCCATCTTTCATGTCGGTGGTGCCGCGCCCATAGAAGTACCCGTCCTGCTCGACAAACTTGAAGGGGTCGGTGGTCCAGTCCTCGCGCCGCGCCTCGACTACGTCGAGGTGGCCGATGAGAAGGACCGGCTTGTGCTTGCCGGTGCCGTGCAGGCGCACGACTAGATTCTTCTTGGTCTCACTCGGGCCGAGGATCTGCACGTCCTGCGGCGCGAAGCCGGCGGCGAGCAAGCGCTTGGCCATCGCTTCCGAGGCGGTCGTGACGTTGCCGACCGAGTCAGTGGTATTGATCTCGATCAGTTCCTTGAAGATATCGCGAGCCATCGCGTGGTACGTCGGGTCGGTGGCGGCGTGCGCGGCCACGACCGTGAATGTGCTGAGCGCGGTGATCGCGAGCGATCGAAAGGCCATCAATCCTCCTAGAGCTCCACGGTCTTCAATGCTTCGAGAAACTTGACCACCGGCGGCGGCATGAAGTTGCGCCGGCGCCGGAACACGAAGAAGCGCCGCTGCGGCGCCATCTCCTTCACCTTGAGCGCCCGGATCAGACCCGCCGCCGCGTCGGCTGCGAACAGGGGCTCGGGGAGCCAGCCGAGAAAATGCGTCTTCGCCACCAGCGCCTTGATCACGGTGGGCGAGCGCGTCTCGACGACGATGCGCGGCATGCTGACGCCGAGCCGGCTGATCAGTGCGCTGAACATCCGGCGCGGTTCTGCTTCCGCGGCCGGCATGACCCACGGCACATCGATGATGTCGTGGATCGTGAGATCGGTGCGATGCTGCAGCTCATTGCTGGCGGAACATATCACCGAATAACGATCGGTGAACTTGTGTTCCGCGACCTGCACGATTTCTTCACTCTCCGGGATCGACCCGCAGATCGCGACGTCGATCGCGTTGTTGGTGAGTTGCTGCGTGAGCAGGTCCTCGACCGCCTCGACGATCTGCACGTGCAGGTTCGGCCACTGCGTCAACACGTGATCGAGGACCGCGGGCAACACGCTGATCGCCACGCTCCCCACGGCGCCGATGCGGATCGTTCCCTGGCCGAGACCGCGCAGCGAGTTGATCTGCTCGAGCGCGAGTGCCGCTTCCTCACTGAGGAAGGTCGCGTGCGGGAGCAGCGCGTGACCGAAACTCGTGAGCTCCATCCCGGTGGTGCGCCGCTCGAACAGCGGCACGCCGAGTTGCATCTCGAGGCGACGGATGATCCGGCTCAACGCCGGCTGCGTGACGTGCAGCGAGTCGGCGGCCAACCCGAGACTGCCGGTGCGCACGATCGCGATGAAGGCCCTGAGTTGCCGTGGATCCAAAGCCATACCGAAGTGTTATGACTTTGCCGCCAATTGGCAATCCCCAGCCTGAGCGGCTCCGCGGGAATATCGGCGGCACTCCTTTCTGACCGCGGCGGGAAGAGAAGGCGATGCCCGAGAGTGGAGGCTCAAAGTCTTCCGAGCGCACCGGGCGCACCGGGTCGCAAGTCTCGGTTCGCGAAGCCGTTTTCAGCCTGCTGCGCGCCTTCAACCTGACCACGATCTTCGGCAATCCCGGCTCCACCGAGCTGCCGATGTTTCGGGATTTCCCGTCCGACTTTCGCTACGTCCTCGGCCTGCAGGAGTCGATCGCGCTCGGCATGGCGGACGGCTATGCGCAGGCGACCGGCAACGCGGCCTTCGTGAACCTGCATTCCGCGGTGGGCGTCGGCCACGCGCTCGGGAACCTGTTCACCGCGTACCGCAACCAGACGCCGCTCGTGATCACGGCGGGCCAGCAGGCGCGCTCGATCCTGCCGTTCGAGCCCTTTCTCTACGCGACGCAGCCCACGGAGTTTCCCAAGCCGTACGTGAAGTGGAGCGTTGAACCCGCACGTGCCGAAGATGTGCCGGCGGCGATTGCGCGCGCGTACTACACGGCGATGCAGGCGCCGCGCGGGCCGACGTTCGTTTCGGTGCCGGTGGACGACTGGGATCGGACCTGCGAACCGGTAACACCACGCCAGGTGAGTCGCAGTGTGCTCGGCGATCCGGCGCTGCTGGCTGCGGCCGCCGAAGCGCTCAACACCGCGCATCGCCCGGCCATCGTCGTCGGTGCGGGCGTCGCGCGCGATGACGCCTGGGCCGAAACCATCGCGCTCGCTCAGCACCACCAGGCGCCGGTGTGGGTGAGCCCCATGTCGGGGCGCAACAGCTTCCCGGAAAATCACGCACTCTTTGCCGGCTTCCTCGCGGCGGATCGCGCACGCATCGTCGCGAGCCTCAAGGGCAGCGATTTCATCCTGGTGCTCGGCGCTCCCGCGTTCACCTATCACGTGGAGGGGTTCGGCGCGCACGTGCCGGAGGGCGCGCGGCTGGTGCAACTCATCGACGACCCGAGCATCGCGGCCTGGACACCGACCGGCGTCTCGATCGTCACCAATCTCAAGCTTGGTGTGCAGGCATTGCTCGATGCGGCCGCGCCGCGTCGCCGTCGTGCGCCCGAGCCGCGCGCGGCCGCGCCGCGCGTGCCACGGCATTCGCTCACCGACCGCTTCCTGATGCAGCAGATCGCCGCGCTGCGCGCACCCGACAGCATCATCGTCGAGGAAGCGCCGAGCACGCGCGGCCCGATGCACGACTACCTGCCCATCCTCGAGCAGAACACGTTCTATACCTGTGCCAGCGGCGGACTCGGGCACGGCCTGCCTGCGGCAGTTGGCGTCGCGCTCGCGCGCCCCGACAAGCGCGTGATCGCCGTCCTCGGCGACGGCTCGAGCCTGTATTCGATCCAGGGATTGTGGTCCGCGGCGCAGCTGAAATTGCCGATCGCATTCGTGATCGTCAAGAACGGCACTTACGAGGCGCTCTACGAGTTCTCGCGACACTTCAAGCTCGAGCGGCCGCAGGGGAGCGACCTGCCCGATATCGACTTCTGCGCACTGGCACGCGCGCAAGGTCTCGCCGCGCTCCGCGTCGAGAAGGCCACCGAGCTCGATCGCGCGCTGACGACGGCATTTCAGTCGGCCGGGCCGATCCTGGTCGAAGTCGTAGTGGAGCGAGGGGCCGGCTCGACGACCGAGGGGGCCTGAGCGGCTGACGAACCGACCGGCCAAGAGGGGGGTGCCGTGTCCGCACGGCACTTGGAGAACAAGGTCTGCTGGAGAACCATCATGAAACGCGTCGCTTCAATTCTCTGCTTCGTGCTGACGATGCTGGCTGCGGGCTCGGGGTTCGCGCAGGAGGCCGCGCGCAGCCAGGGCACGCTCGAGGAAGTCATCGTGACGGCGCAAAAGCGCGCGGAGAACGTGCAGAACGTGCCGATCACCATGCAGGCCTACAGCGGCGAGATGCTGCAGAACGCCGGCATCAGCCAGATCACCGACGTCACCAAGCTCGCGCCCAATCTCAACGTAGTGGTGCAGAACTCCATGAGCCAGCACATCGTGATCCGCGGCGTCGGCACCAATGAGTTCTTCGGCAACGCGCCATCGTCGGTCGGTACTTACATCGACGAGGTGACGATGAATTCCTCGTACATGAGCACACTCGCGCTCTTCGACATGGAGCGCGTCGAGGTGCTGCGCGGGCCGCAGAACAGCCTGTTCGGCCGCAACACGACCGGCGGTGCGGTCAACTACATCACGAAGCAGCCCGTAGTCGGCGCCGACAAGGTCGATGGCACGGCAATGCTGACCTATGGCAACAGCAATCTTGCAGAAGTGGAGGGCGGGGTTTCCATTCCGGCGGGTTCGACGGCCGCAATCCGCCTCGCGGGCATCTACCATTCACGCGACGGGATCTGGAAGAACGAGGACACGGGCGACGGCAACTATGGCGACGAGGAGCGTTACTCGGGTCGCGGTACGCTGCTCTGGGAGCCTTCGGAAGGCAGCCGTCTCACGGTGAGCCTGCATTCGGCGCGCGCGCGCGACGATGCACAGCCGCAGAAAATGGCAGGGGCGCTGGTCAACAATCCGCCGCTGCGCATCAACGATCTCGCGCCGTTCGCCGACAACATCAACTGGAAGGACGGCCGGCTCAACACGGTCGGCAACGTGCCGACAGTCAACATCGAGGGTTTCGATCGACTGACGAAAGGCTGGCAGGACGTGTGGGTCGGCGGCTCGCAGCGTGGCGACCTCGACGTCGACGGCGGGTACGTGAAGTTCAATCACGACTTCCCGGGCTCGACGCTCACCTTCATCGGCTCGTACGACAAGACGCATGGCTTCTACGAGGAAGACAACACCGGCGACGGCAACATCCAGGGCGCGGGCACGCCGGGCGTCACGCACGATGTGCTCGTCATCGACATGGACCAGGAATACAAGCAGTACACGGGAGAGTTGCGCCTGGCCTCGAGCGACAACAGTGCGAAATTCCGCTGGATCGCGGGCCTGTATTACCTGAAGGAAGACGCGACGCTCGCGCAGGACATCCGCTTCGGCGACAACGGGTTTCCCGGCGCGCACCCTTCAGCTGCCGGCATCACGCCGCCGAACCTGTTCGACGTGATCCCAAATCCCTACGGCAACACGGTGTCTTTCAGCATCTCCGATCTCGTGGATCGGAGCGCTTCGGCCTACGGGCATATCGACTGGCAGTTCGCGGAGCAGTGGGGATTCACGCTCGGCGTGCGCTACACGCATGACAAGAAGTCGAATCCGTCCTATTACGCGGGCGCCTTCGTCAAGCCGCTCGACTGGGATCCATCGATCTTCGTCGGCGAATCGGCGATCCGCGAATTGGCCGCGGGCTTGCCCAACTGCGTGCCGAAGACCGACCCGGCGTACATCCCCTTCGTGCACTGCGCCGATACCAACACTTCGCGCGAAGACCTGAGCAACGACGAGGTCGGCGGCAAGATCGGCCTGCAGTTCCACGCGAACCCGAACGTGATGTTCTACGGCAGCTATTCGCGCGGCTTCAAGTCGGGCAAGTTCGACATGGAGTTCCTGCACACCGACGACACGCCGTTCCCGCAGCGCCCGCTCGATCCGGAAACGCTCGATGCTTTCGAGGTCGGCATGAAGTCGACGTTGCTCGAGCACTCGCTGCAGGTGAACGCCGCAGTTTTCTACTACATCTGGAAGGATCAGCAAGTGTTCAACGTCGGCGTCAACGGTCCGGAGTTCTTCAACCTGCCCGAGTCGCATCTGAAGGGCGCGGAGCTCGAAACCAACTGGGTGCCGGCGGAAGGCTGGACGCTGTCCGCGGACCTCGGCTGGCTCGACACCGAGCTCACCGACGTCACCGGTATCGACTTCGACCTGCACCAGGGCGACTTCCAGAAGGGCCACGAGCTGCCGCTGTCACCGAGCCTCACCGGCACCGCGGCGGTCACCAAGTCGATTCAACTGAGCACCAGCGAGCTGACCCTGCACGCGGACTACCGCTACCAGAGCACTTCCAAGGTCAAGTACAGCCCGCAGGTGCCGATCGACGAGTACACCGATCGCAACGAGATCAACGCGCGCATCGGATACGTCTTCGGCGCCAACCGGCAGTATGAAGTGGCCCTGTTCGGCGACAACCTGACGGGCGAGAAGTACTGCGTGGAGATCCAGGACCTGCGCGGCGTCTCGGGCTCGTTCTACTGTGTCCCGAACGAGGGCGAAGTGCGCTACGGCATCCAGGCACGCATCGGGTTCTGATCGGGGTACCATTGCTGCGCGAGCCATTCCCGCAGCACCATTGACCGCATCCCGATCCACAGCCCTGCGCATGCGCCGTTTGCGGCGCGCCGAGCTGCCGAGCGACACGCTCGCGCTGGCGCGTTTCCTCGTCGGCAAGATCGTGGTGCGTGAGCTCGACGGCGCGCGCCTGAGCGGGCGCATCGTCGAGACGGAAGGCTATCCGCTGGGTGATGCCGCGAGCCACGCGTTTCGTGGACGCACGCCGCGCAATGGCTCCATGTTCCTGAGCCGCGGGCACTCGTACGTCTATTTCACCTATGGCTCGTGCTTCATGCTCAACGTCGCGAGCGAGGAGCGCGGCGTCGGAGCCGGCGTCCTGCTGCGAGCCGTCGAGCCGCTGGAGGGGATCGAGACGATGCAGCGGCTGCGCGGCACGACGCGCCTGCTCGATCTCACGCGCGGTCCCGGGCGGCTCGCGCAAGCGATGGCGATCGACTTCGCACTCGACGGCGTCGATCTCACCGCGCGCGGCCCGCTGTGGCTGGCGGCGGCGCGCGATGCGAAGCCGCGCATCGGCATGGCCGTACGCATCGGCCTGAGCCGCAACGCCGAACGCGTGTGGCGCTTCTACGAGCGGGGCAACGCGTTCGTGAGTGGCCCGAAAGCGCTCCTGAGGAGCTGAGGGTTCTTCAAGGGGCTGAGAGGGGATGGTGCTTTCGCGACCGTGGAAAACAGGACGTTTTCCACGGAGCCTCCAGGGATGGATTCACGGCGTTCGCGAAAACACCATCCCCTCTCAGCCCCTCAACGACCTCAGCTCCGGGAGCGCTTGCGCCACTCCTCGCGCGTTTGTCCCCAGAGCTCCGTCACCTCGTTCTCGAGCGGCGGCGGGAGCCTGGTCGGCCCGCGATTGCGTGAGCCGAGTTTGCGCGCGACGCCTT
>Ga0126377_10000703_pt1 | contig 20894 bp, 22 predicted proteins | sample PanSoiMetPlot_22_FD_92647 | JGI IMG/M metagenome (GOLD analysis project Ga0126377, IMG submission 92647) | Tropical forest soil microbial communities from Panama - MetaG Plot_22 | ecosystem: Environmental > Terrestrial > Soil > Tropical forest > Bulk soil | place: Panama | collected 2016-02-17 | reverse complement strand
CGGCCGGTCGCGGCCGGCTACCGCAAGGTCACCTCGGCGAACGTGCGCCGCGTGATCGGCAACTTCTACACGAATATCAAGATGCCGATCACGATCGCCAACAACGTGCTGCAGGGCGATCCGCGGCGCGCCGCGAAGAACACCGGCCGCTTCGTCGTCAACACGACGCTCGGTTTCGCCGGCCTCTTCGATCCCGCGAGCGAGATGAGCCTGCCGCTCGACGAGACGGATTTCGGCGTGACGCTCGCGAAGTGGGGCGTGCCCGACGGGCCCTATCTCGTGCTGCCGCTGGTCGGCTCGACGTCGGTGCGCGACTTCTGGCGCCTGCCGGTCGACCAGTACTTCGATCCCCTGGCCTGGTACGCGGACGAGCACGACTTCGAGTACAACGCGGAGTACCTGCCGAGCCTCTTCTATCTCGTCACGCTGCGTGCGAGCGGCATCGAGGCCGAGAGCCTGCTCGAGGGCGTCTACGATCCCTACGTGTTCTATCGCGACGCGTACCGGCAGCGGCGTCTCTACGAGATCTTCGACGGCAGCCCGCCCGAGCAGTACATCGAGCAGATGCAGGGCGTGAACGACGAGGACGTCGACAAGCTCCTCGAAGAGCAGCAGCAGTACGAGAAGAAGCAGCCGCAGCCGCCGCCGCCGTCCGATCCGTCGACCAAGAACGGTTGATCCGGTTATGCGATGCCGAGCAGCGGCCCGGCATCGCAGAGCTGCGCGAGCGCTTGCAAACCCGCGGGCACGCCGGCGAATCGCAGTTTGACGCCGCGCACGGCGGCGGTAGCCGCCCACAGCAAGGCGACGCCGAGCGTCGCGCTGTCCGCACGGGAAAGGCCGCCGAGATCGACCGTGACGACCGGCGCGCCGTCGAACAGCTCGCCGGTGCGCGCGACCGCGTCGCCCGCGTTCGCGAACGCGATCTCGCCGCCGACGCGCACGGCGCCGGCACCGGTGCGCTCGATGCTGAGCGCCGTCACTGGCCGCCCTTCTGTTCCTGCTCCATCGTCTCGAGCGTCTTCTCGCCCTGCGTCTCGAGGCGCGCGATCAGCGCGTCGAGGCCGGACTTCGCGATCTCCGCGCCGACCTGGTTGCGGTAGTTCGTGATGTACGAGATGCCTTCGATGATGACGTCGTAGGCCTTCCAGCTGCCGTCCTTGGTCTTGCGGAACGCGTAGTCGACCGGCAGCGTCTTGCCGTCGTCGAGCACGACCTCGGTGCGCACGATCGTGCGCTTGTCGTTGAGGTCGCCCTTCGACGGCAACACGCGCACGCGGCCGCGCGTGTAGTTGAGGAGGCCCTCGGCGTAGCGGTGCGCGATCGAGTTGTAGAACGCCTTGGCGAAGCGCGCGCGCTGCTCCGGCGTCGCCGTGCGCGCCGACTGGCCGAGCACGAGGATCGACGCGTAGTCGATGTCGAAATGCGGCAGCAGGATGCCGTCGATCAGCTTGATGAGCTTCTCGCGGTCGTTCTTGAGCTCCGCCTGGTGGCCTTCGATCGCCTTGCCGAGGTCGTCGGCGATGCCCTGCACGACCTGGTCCGGCGCCGCCGACGCGGCCGTTTGCGCGCGCGCGCCCGCGCTCGCGGCGACGCCCAGCACGAGGGCGAACGCGAATCCGAAAATGCGCAGCATGAATGAAGCTCCTAGTGTTTGACGTCGGTGTCGGACTTCGGCTCGGCCGGCTTGGCGGCGTCGTTCGCGCCGGCATCGGCGGGCTTGGAAGGCCCGCCGCTGACGAGGAACTTGCCGATCAGGTCTTCGAGCTGGATCGACGATTGCGTCAGCACGAATTCGTCGCCGTCCTTGAGCATGTCGGGCGAGCCGCCCGGCTGGATCGCAACGTACTGGTCGCCCAATAAACCACTGGTGAATATCGCGGCCGCCGAATCGTCCGGGAGGTCCGCGTAGCGCTTGTCGACCGAGAGCTTGACCAGCGCGTCGAGCTTGGCGGCGTCGAGATCGATCGCCTGCACCGATCCGATGCGCACGCCCGCGACCTTGACCGGCGCGCGCAGCTTGAGCTGCCCGACGTTGGTGAAGCGCGCCTTCAGCGTGTAGCTCGGCCCTTGCTGGAAGTTCGCGACCGACGTCGTCTGCGTCGCGAGATAGGCGAGCGCGCCGAAGCCGAGCAGGATGAAGAGGCCGGTGCCGATCTGGTAGGAGCGTCGCTGGTTCACGGATTCATCTCACATCAGGAATGCGGTCATCACGAAATCGAGCGCGAGCACGACGATCGACGAGAACACGACCGTGCGCGTCGTCGCGTAGGCGACGCCTTCGCTCGTCGGCGGCGTCGTGTAGCCCTGGAACACCGCGATCAGCGCGACGACCGCGCCGAACGCGACGCTCTTCCAGACGCCGTTGACGACGTCCTTCCAGACGTCGACGCTCGAGGTCATGTTCGACCAGAACGTGCCGTTGTCGAGGCCGAGCCAGCTGACGCCGACGAAATGCGCGCCGAAGATGCCGAGCGCGTTGAACACGCAGGCGAGCAGCGGCATCGCGACGATGCCGGCGAGGAAGCGCGGCGTCGCGACGTACGCGATCGGATCGACCGCCATCATCTCCATCGCCGCGAGCTGGTCGGTCGCGCGCATGAGGCCGATCTCGGCCGTGATCGACGTGCCGGCGCGCCCTGCGAAGAGGAGCGCCGTCACGACCGGGCCGAGCTCGCGATACAGCGACAGCGACACGACCGTGCCGAGCGCGGCGGTGCCGCCGAAGATCGACAGCACGTAGTAGAGCTGGAGGCCAAGCACCATGCCGACGAAAAGGCCGCAGGTCATGATGATCGCGAGGCTCATCGCGCCGACGAACCAGACCTGGCGGATCGTTTCCTTGAAGTAGCGCAGGCTGCGCGGGACGCTGGCAAGAAGCTGCAGCAGGAACAGGCCGCACGCGCCGACCTGCGCAAGCGCATCGCCGATCACCGAAGGGTCGCGGCGCGGCGTCGGACGTTTCGGATCGATCACGGTGCTCATGTCGCCGCCGCCGGGAAGCCGAGATCGAGCGCGTAGTCGCGCGCCGGATACTGGAACGGCACGGGACCGTCGGCCTCGCCGCCGAAGAACTGGCGCGTCCACGGCGATTCGCCGCGCGCGAGCTCGGCCGGCGCGCCGTGCGCCGCCACTTTTCCGCCCGCGATCAGGTACACCTGGTCGGCGACGCGCGACACGGCCGCGAACTCGTGCGCGACGAGGATGCTGGTGATGCCGAGCGTGTCGTTGAGCGTGCGGATCAGGCGCAGCACCTGGTTCAGCGCGATCGGGTCGAGGCCGACGAACGGCTCGTCGTAGAGGATCAGCATCGGATCGCGCACGATCGCACGCGCGAGCGCGACGCGGCGCGCCATGCCGCCGGAGAGCTCGCTCGGCATCAGCTCGGCGGCGCCGCGAAGGCCGACCGCCTGCAGCTTCGTCAGCACGATGTTGCGCAGCAGCGGCTCCGGCAGCTTCAGGTGCTGGCGCAGCGGGAAGGCGACGTTCTCGAACACGGTGAAATCGGTCAGCAGCGCCGAGTTCTGGAACAGGTAGCCGATCTTCTCGCGCAGATCGAACAGCTCGTTGCGCGACAACGCCGGCACGTTGCGGCCGTCGACGCGGATCTCGCCCGCATCGGGCGCGAGCTGCCCCGTGATGTGGCGGAGCATCGTCGTCTTGCCGGTGCCGCTCGGGCCCATGATCGCGGTGATGCGGCCGCGCGCGATGTCGAGATCGACGCCGTCGAAGATGACCTTGCCGCCGAGCGTCGTGCGAAGCCCGCGCACTTCGATGAGGGCCGGGCCGGCGGCTGGTTGACGGGCTTCACTCACGCGGATTCGTTCGGTCGGGCCGGCAGGCGCGCGGCGGGCGCTACCTTAGCCGAAGCCGCGGCGCGCGTGTTAAGCCGCGCTTCGCGGCGGTTCACGCCGGTTTCAGCAGGTCCTCGATCAGCGCGGCGTGGCGCCGGAGCTGCGCGTCGCGGCGCAGGCGGCGCGCCGTCACGATGGCGCGCAGGTCCGCCAGCGCGTCGGCGAACTCGTCGTTCACGACGATGTAGTCGAAGTCGCCGGCGTGCGCGATCTCCTCGCGCGAATCGGCGAGGCGCCGCGCGATCGTCGCCGCATTGTCCGCCGCGCGCGTGCGCAGGCGACGCTCGAGCTCGTCGCGCGACGGCGGCAGGATGAACACGCTGACGCTGTCCGGCGCGAGCTTGCGCACCTGCGCCGCGCCCTGCCAGTCGATCTCGAGCAGTACGTCGCGCCCGGCTTCGAGCAGCGGCTCGACCGCCGTCTTCGCCGTGCCCTTCAGATCGCCGTGCACGTTCGCGTACTCGTAGAACGCGCCGGTGCGCGCCATGCGCTCGAACACGTCGCGCGAGACGAAGTGGTAATGCTTGCCGTCGACCTCGCCGGGACGCGGCAAACGCGACGTATATGAAACCGACAAGCTGATCGTTGGCTCGCGCTCGAGCAGCGCATTGACGAGGCTGGTCTTGCCTGAACCCGAGGGTGCCGCGACGATGTAAAGCGTGCCGGTCATGGATTCGTTACTGCCGTGTTCGGCTCAGCCACGATAGACATCCTTGCGATGACCGACCTGGACGATCTCGACCACCAGCACTTCGTCGAAGATCGAGTAGACGATCCGATAGTCGCCCTGGCGCACGCGGTAGGACTCGCTGCCGGCCAGCTTCTTCGCGCCGGGCGGACGGGGGTCGTTCTGCAGTGAGCGCACACAGCGAAGAATCCGCTCCACGTCGCGCTTCGGCATGCCGCGCAGGTCCTTGACGACTCGCGCGGCAAATCTCAGCTCATATCGTGCCATCGGCCTTGAGCTTCGCGATGAATTCTTCGTAGCTCAGCCGCTTTTCCTTGGCGCGCGCCTTGATCACGGCGAGGTCCTGCTCGTCTTCGCGCAAGGCCTCGCGTACTGCGTCCGAAACGATTTCCGAAATCGATCGGTGCGTCTCGGCGGCCTTGAGGCGCAGCGCCTTGTGCATCTTCTTGTCGAGGTAAATGGTGGCTCTGGTCGTACCCGATTCCATGGCAGTGCTCATGACGTCAAAACGTCATGACATCATACGGCCAAATCGCGACTCATTCCAGATTCTGCACCTGCTCGCGCATCTGCTCGATCAGCACCTTGAGCTCGACGGCGGCGTTCGTCGTGCGCGGATCGGCGGCCTTGGAGCCCAGCGTGTTCGCCTCGCGGTTGAATTCCTGCATCAGGAAATCGAGCCGGCGGCCGACGGCCTCCTTCAAGCCGAGCGTGCGCCGCGCCTCGGCGATGTGCGCAGTCAGGCGGTCGAGCTCCTCGTCGACGTCGATGCGCTGCAGCTGCAGCACGACTTCCTGCTCGACGCGGCCGGGCTCGAGCGGCTGCTTCAGCTCGGCGAGGCGCGTGTCGAAGCGGGCGCGCAGCGCGGCGCGCACGTCGGGCAGATGCGAGCGCACGTCGGCGACGATCTTCTCGATCGCGTCGAGCCGCTCGCGCAGGAAGCCGCCGAGCCGCGCGCCTTCGCGCTCGCGCGCGGCGACCATCTGGCCGAGCGCGTCGTCGAGCACCGCGAGCGCGGACGTGCGCAGCGACTCCTGGTCGGTCTCGCGCTCGAGCATGACGCCCGGCCAGCCGAGCAGCGAGGCGAAGTCGACGTTGAACTGCGGGAACTTCGCGGCGAGCGCCTGCGCGGTCTCGGCGAGCCGCGCGACCAGCGCCTCGTCGAGCACGATCGCCGACGCCTCGGTCGGCGCCGGCTTGTAGCGCAGGCCGAGATCGACCTTGCCGCGCGAGAGCTTCGCGCCGACGCGCTCGCGCACGACGGGCTCGAGGCTGCGCAGCTCTTCCGGAAGGCGCAGGCCGAGCTCGAGATAGCGATGGTTGACCGAGCGGATCTCGATCGACAGCGTGCCCTGCCCGATCTCGGACTCGGCGCTGGCGAAGGCCGTCATGCTGCGCAGCATCGGAATACCCGCAAGGTGCGTACGAGCCGCAATGGTAAACTCCGCGCCCCATCCGACGATACCTCGCCTCCCGCATGAGCCTTGCGCGCCCTTCCGGCCGTGCCGCCGACCAGTTGCGTCCGATCACGATCGAGCGCGGTTACACGCGGCATGCCGAAGGCTCCGTGCTGATCTCGTGCGGCGACACGCGCGTCCTGTGCACGGCCAGCGTCGACGAGAAGGTGCCGCCGTTCCTGCGCGGCAAGGGCGAAGGCTGGGTGACGGCCGAGTACGGCATGCTGCCGCGCGCGACCGGCGAGCGCACCCAGCGCGAAGCCGCGCGCGGCGGCCAGGGCGGCCGCACGATGGAAATCCAGCGCCTGATCGGCCGGAGCCTTCGCGCCTGCATCGACCGCACGGCGCTCGGCGAGCGCACGATCACGCTCGACTGCGACGTCCTGCAGGCCGACGGCGGCACGCGCACGGCGGCGATCACCGGCGCGTACGTCGCGCTGGTCGATGCGGTGACGTGGCTGCGCGCACGCAATGCGCTGAAGCGCGATCCGATCTTCGGCGCGGTCGCCGCCGTGTCGGTCGGCATCGTCCAGGGCACGCCGGTGCTCGACCTCGACTACGCCGAGGACTCGGGCTGCGACACCGACATGAACGTCGTCATGAACGACGGCGGCGGCTTCATCGAGCTGCAGGGCACGGCCGAAGGCCACGCGTTCCGTCGCGACGAGCTCGACACGCTGCTCGCGCTCGCAGCGAAAGGCGTCGCCGAGCTCTGCCTGAGGCAGCGCGAGGCGCTCGCGGCGTGAATCCCGCGCCGGCGCGCGTCGTCCTCGCCAGCAGCAACCGCGGCAAGCTCGCCGAGATACGCGAAGTCCTCGCCGGCACCGGCTTCGAGCTGGTTGCGCAGTCCGATCTCGGCATCGGCGATGCCGACGAGACCGGCGCGACGTTCGTCGAAAACGCGCTGATCAAGGCGCGGCACGCGGCGCGCGTGTCCGGATTGCCGGCGCTCGGCGACGATTCCGGGATCTGCGTCGATGCGCTCGGCGGTGCGCCCGGCCTTCGTTCCGCGCGCTACGCCGGCCCGCACGGCGACGCCGCCGCGAACATCGCCAGGCTCCTCGCCGCGCTCGACGGGATTGAAGACGCGCGCCGCGGCGCACATTTCCATTGCACGATCGTGCTGCTTCGATCCGCCGACGATCCGGCGCCGCTGATTGCCGAAGGCCGCTGGCACGGCCGCGTGCTGCACGCGCCGCGCGGCGAGAAGGGCTTCGGCTACGACCCGGTGTTCTTCGATCCGGCACTCGACCGGGGCGCCGGCGAGCTCGACGCCGCGGTCAAGAATCGCGTCAGCCATCGCGGGCAGGCGCTCGCGCGGCTCCGCGAGCTGCTCGCAGCGCGCTGATCCGCGTCACGGCGCTGCGGCGCTCCTACAATCGACGACATGGCTTTCCTCGCACCCCCGCTCGCGCTCTACGTCCACATCCCGTGGTGCGTGAAGAAATGCCCGTACTGCGATTTCAACTCGCATGCGCGCGAAGGCGCGCTGCCGGTCGACGCCTATGTCGGCGCGCTCGCCGCCGATCTCGATGCCGATCTCGCGCGCTTCGGCGGTGCGCTCGAAGGCCGCGAGATCGTCAGCGTGTTCTTCGGCGGCGGCACGCCGAGCCTCTTCGCGCCGGATGCGATCGCGCGGATTCTCGACGACGCGTCGAACCGGATCGCGTTTAGGCACGGCGTCGAGATCACGCTCGAGACGAATCCCGGCACCGTCGAGCACGGCCGCTTCGATGAATACCTTCGGGCCGGCGTCACGCGCATCAGCTTCGGCGTGCAGAGCTTCGACGACGACAAGCTGCGCCGTCTCGGCCGCATCCATTCGGCCGCGGAAGCCGAGCGCGCGATCAAGACCGCGCAGGACGCGGGCTACGCGAACCTCAATCTCGATCTCATGTACGCACTGCCCGGGCAGTCGCTCGCGGGCGCGCTCGACGACGTCGCGCACGCGATCGCGCTCGAACCGGCACACGTTTCGCACTATCAGCTGACGCTCGAGCCCAACACGCTGTTCGCCGCGAAACCGCCGCCGCTGCCCGACGTCGATGCCGCCTGGGACATGCAGGAGGCGTGTCAGCGCGCGCTCGCGTCGGCGGGTTACGCGCAGTACGAAGTCTCCGCGTACGCGCAGCCGGATCGCCGCTGCGCGCACAATCTCAACTACTGGGCGTTCGGCGACTATCTCGGCATCGGCGCCGGCGCACACGGCAAGATCAGCGACGCCGAGGGCGCGATCTCGCGCAGCGCGAAGGTCAAGCTGCCGCGCAGCTACCTCGATCGCGCGGCGCGGCACGACGCGTTCGGCACGATCGACGCGGTCGCGTCCGAGCAGGTTCCGTTCGAATTCATGTTGAATGCGCTGCGCCTCAACGACGGCGTGCCGCTGATCGACTTCGAGCGCCGCACCGGCCTTTCGCGCGATGCGATCGCAAAGCCGCTCGCCGAAGCGCGCGAACGCGGCTGGCTCGAAGCCGATGCGGCACAGCTTCGCCCGACCGAGACCGGCCGACGCTTCCTCAACGATCTCATCGCGCTGTTCCTGCCGGACTGACGCCCATGCTCGAGCCGATCACGATCGATTGTCCGTACTGCGGCGAAAGCTTCTCCACGCAGGTCGATCTCTCGGCCGGATCGCAGCAGTACGTCGAGGACTGCGCGGTCTGCTGCCGGCCGATCGAGATCGCGATCGAGGTCGGCGACGACGGCGAGCTCCTCGCCGTCCGCACGGCGACCGATCGCGACTGACTTGCCGCGCACGCGCCGCGCTCCTACACTGCGCGCCGCCACAGGTGCCCTGCCCGCCAGCCGGCGGAACGGGTGAAACGGGAAGCCGGTGTAAAGCCGGCGCTGCCCCCGCAACGGTGAGCAGGCCAAACCGGATCTCTACGCCACTGCATGACGCGGGAAGGCGATCCGGCCGACGTGCATCCGCACGCACCCTGCAAGCCCGGAGACCGGCCTGGTGGTTTCGCCGGATTTCGCATGCCGCATCGCGACGAGCGCGATCGATGCGCAAGCCGGCGCAATGGCTCCAGGCGCTGCGGCGGGCAGCGGGCGGGCACGAGGCGCCTGCCGCTCCTCGGCCGTCCGATCCTCGATGCGACGCCTGGCTTACGCGGGTGTGCGATCGAGGAGTGTCTTTCATGGTGCGTCATCTTTCCGTTTCACTTTTCCTGCTGGCGGCGGCGACTGCGCGCGCCGACGATGTAGAGGTCCAGCCGACCGTGCAGGTCACCGCGTCTCGCGTGCCGGAAACCGTCGACGACACGCTCGCCGACGTGACCGTCATCACGCGCGACGACATCGACGCGAGCGGCTCGCGCGACGTCCTCGACCTGTTGCGCCTGCAGGCCGGCGTCGACCTCTACCGCACCGGCGGTGCGGGCCAGCAGACGTCGCTGTTCCTGCGCGGCACGAACTCGAACCACGTGCTCGTGCTGATCGACGGCGTGCGCGCGGCGTCGGCGAACACCGGCGCGTTCGCGTTCGAATGGCTGCCGCTCGACGCGGTCGAGCGCATCGAGATCGTGCGCGGCCCGCGCGCGAGCTACTGGGGCTCCGACGCGATCGGCGGCGTGATCCAGATCTTCACGCGCAAGCTCGAAGGCCCGCGCGCCGCGGCCGGCTACGGCACCTACGACGACGCGGCCGGCGCCGCCGGCATCGGCCACTGGGACGGCGCGAACGGCTACAGCGTGCAGGTCGGCGCGCGGCACGTCGGCGGGTTCTCGGCGACGAATCCGTCGATCTGCAACGGGCCCGACGATCCGTACTGCCCGTACAACCCCGACGACGACGGCTTCCGCAACACGAACCTCGTCGCCCGCGGCGCGCACACGCTCGGCAGCCAGCTCGTGTCGGCGTCGGTCTACCGGAGCCAGGGCGAAGTCGAGTTCGACCAGGGCAACTCGAACGTCATCGAGCAGGACGCCGGCGTCAACCTCGAAGGCGATCTCGCCGACGGCTGGAGCCATCGCCTGTCGATCGGCAACGCGCGCGAGGATCTCAATACGCCGACGTACTACACGCTGTACCTGACGCGCCGCGACAGCCTGCTCTGGCAGAACGATTTCAAGCTGTCGGACACGCAGCGCCTGATCGCCGGCATCGACTACCTGCACGAGAGCGGCGAGACGCGCGACACGTTCGCCGGCGCCGCGCTGTACGACGACAGCCGCAACGACACCGCCGTGTTCGGCGGCTGGCAGGCCGGGTTCGGCGCGTTCGACAGCGAGCTTTCGCTCCGCCACGACGACAACAGCGAGTTCGGCGGCGCGACGACGGGCTCGGCGGCGCTCGGCTGGCGCTACCGGGACTTCGCGCGCATCTACGCGAGCTACGGCGAAGGCTTCCGGAGCCCGACGCTCAACGAGCAGTTCTCGCCGGGCTACGGCGGCCTCTTCGCGGGCAATCCGGCGCTGGATCCCGAGCGCTCGCACTCGACGGAGCTCGGCATCGAGCTCACGCCTGCCGAGGGCCAGCGCTTCGGCGCGCATCTCTACTCGACGCGCGTGCGCGATCTCATCAGCTTCACCGGCCCCGACTTCCAGGCCGAGAACATCGCGCGCACGAAGATCGACGGCACCGAGCTGACCTACGACGCCGACGCGGGTCCATGGCTCGCGCACCTCGCGTACACGTACGAGGACGCCAAGGACGAGACGACCGACACCGAGCTGCTGCGCCGCCCGAAGAACAAGTTCGACGCGGTCGTCGAGCGCCGCTTCGGCGAGCGCTTTCGCGCCGGCGCGGAGCTCGTCTACGCCGACGAGGCGGCCGACATCGCCGGCACGACGCTGCCGAGCTACGCGATCGTCAACCTCCGCGGCACCTGGACGATCAACGCCGACTGGCGCCTCACGGGCCGCATCGAGAACCTCTTCGACAAGGACTACGAGCTCGTGCACGGCTACAACACGCCGGGCGTCTCGGGCTTCCTCGAAGTCATCTGGCAGTCCGGCGCGCGCTAGGAACGTCGCAATCGGACACGCGGCGGCAGCACGCCGCCGCCGCGTGCACCGCGCCTGCGCGCCCGGGGCCGGTATGAAAATCGCATGGAAAGGCCGGCTGGCTCTCCCGGCGGCTGCTGTTCGCCACCGGGTGGACGTGCCAGAATGGCCCGCACCTCATGCGCGGCTGGGCGCGCGCGGGCGAGGGTCTTCTAGGGGGACCACGACCACGGACGCGTGACCGGCACGCGCCCGATGCGGGGCTGAGTTCGCTATTTGGGGGAGGCCGGCGCAGGCGTCATGAGTCAGCGGTCCGCAGCGGCGGGGGTTCGCGGTGGAGAGGAGGTCATGAAGTCGCTCAAGCAGCGGCCGGACCTGCCTTCGCGCGTGCGTTCCCTGCTCGAAGCCCTCCTCGAACGCGCCGCCAACCAGTTCGAGCACGCGATCTCGCGCACGCTCGACGAGTTCGAGCAGGAGCTTTTCAAGCTCGCCGAGCGTGCCCGCAACAACGAGCAGCAGCACGCGCGCTTCGAGGCGCTGCGCGAGATCAAGCGCGGCCGCGCCGACATCGCGCCGCGCTTCCTGCTGCACGTCGAATCCTCGCTCGCCCACATCAACGCCGGCGCCGGCAAGTCGCCCGAGACCGCGCGCCGCAACGCGCCCGGCATGCCGCTCGAGCTCGTCGACGCCGAAGTGCTCGAGGAAGATCTCGCGCTGCAGGAGATCGTCAGCAAGTCCGAGATCCGCCACAGCCAGGCGATCTATGCGCTCGGCCACCGCTTCGGCGTGCTGGCCGGCAGCCCGGCGTGGGAGCCCGACGTGGTGCCGCTCGGCCCCGCGCAGATCGGACGCGCGCTGCGCCACGCGACGCACTGCCTCGATCTCAGCGTCGAATACCGCGTGCTCGCATATCGCCTCTTCGATCGCGTCGCGATGCTGCAGATCGGCGAGTTCTACGACGTCATCAACGGATTCCTGGTCAAGCAGCGCGTGCTCGCGCACCTGCAGTCGCCGAGCGTGCGCGCGCACGGCGGCGTCGCCGCCACGCAGCCCGCCGGCGAAGCGGATGCCGAAGCGGCCGCGCAGCAGCAGACGCCCGCGGCGGCGCCGGAGCCGTCCGACGAAGAGCGCGACTCCGAGCTCTTCTCGACGCTGCGCATGCTGCTCTCCGGCCGCCGCAAGGCGCAGGGCGGCAGCGTGCCGTTCTCCGGCGACGGCTATCTCGTCAGCCGCGACGATCTGCAGTCCGTACTGGGATCGCTGCAGCACCGGCACGATCTCGCCGAAATGCGCGGCGGCAAGCCGCGCGATGCCGCGGCGCTGCGTCAGGACATGCTGATGCAGCTGAAGCAGATGAGCCCGCAGGGTCGCGCCGCGGTGCTCGCCGAGGAGGATTCCGACACCGTCGACCTCGTCGGCATGCTGTTCGACTACATCAACAAGAGCGTGCGCGCCGAATCGAGTGCGCAGTCGCTGCTCGGCCGCCTGCAGGTGCCGGTGCTGCGCGTCGCGCTCAGCGACAAGACGTTCTTCACGCAGCGCGAGCACCCGGCGCGCATGCTGCTCAACACGATCGCCGAGACCGGCGCGCGCTGGATGGACGACGAAGACGCCGATCCGAGCCTCGCCGAGAAGATGAAGGTCGTCGTCGAGAAGGTGAGCTCGGAGTTCAATGGCGATCTCGGCCTCTTCCGCGGACTGCTCGGCGATCTCGGCCAGCACATGCAGCTCCTCGCGCGGCGCGCCGAAGTCGCCGAGCGCAGGCACGTCGATGCGGCGCGAGGCCGCGAGAAGCTCGACCTCGCGCGCGACACCGCGCGCACCGCGATCGAACGGCTGATCAAGCGCGGCAATCCGTCGCCGCTTGTGCGCGCGCTGCTCGAGCAGGCGTGGACCGATGCGCTGGCGCTGACGATCCTGCGCCAGGGCGAGGATTCGAGCGCGTTCCATCGCCGCCTCGCGGTCGCCGATCAGCTCCTGCGTCGCGAGCCCACGGCCGACACGCCCGCCGACAAGATGCTGCGCCAGGAGCTCGACGTCGGCCTCAGCCAGGTCGGCCTCCATGGCGACGACGTCAAGGCCGTGCTCGGCAAGCTGTTCCCGGCCGGCAAGGGCGCGGCCGCGAACGATGCGAGCGCCGCCGCCGTGCCGGGCGCGGACGGCAAGCCCGCGCCGGCGATGCCGGGCAAGGCGGCGAACGATGCGCTCGCACCGCCCGAGATTTCGGCCGATGCACTCGCGGCCAAGCTCAAGACGCGCACGCGTCTCGGCGGCGAGCCCACGCAGGAGCCCGTGCGCCCGATCGCACGCGCGCCGCAGACGCTGACGTCGGAAGAAGCGCAGATCCTCGAGCGCATCCGCACGCTGCCGTTCGGCACGTGGTTCGAGTTCACGACCAATCAGCAGGGCGCGACCGTGCGGCGCAAGCTCGCCTGGTTCTCGACGCTGACGGGACGCTGCCTCTTCGTCAATCAGCGCGGCGCGCGCACCGACGAGAAGACGCTCGAGCAGCTCGCCCGCGACATGGCGAGGAAGCAGGCGAAGATCTGGAGCGAGCAGTCCGAGTCGATCATCGATCGCGCGTGGAAGGCGATCCTCGGCACGCTGAAGCAGTTCGGCGGCAGCGAGGCGCAGGCGCAGGGAGCTCCGGCATGAACGACACGACGCACATCGCCGGAGGCACGCCGTGATCGAGCACCGCCGCTCGCCGCGCAAGCCGCCCGGCGTCATCATCCAGGTCACCAACGTGATGACCGGCGAAGTCCTCGGCCGCCTCGGCAACATCTCGGCCGAAGGCATGATGCTGGTCGCCAACCAGCCGATGGTCGACGACGCGCTCTACCAGGTGCTCTTCAACCTGCCCGACGAGCACGGCCGCCTGCATCCGATCGAAGTCGGCGTGCACGAGCAGTGGAGCGAGCAGGCGAACGTGCCGGGCCAGCACTGGGTCGGCTTCCGCATCATCGACATCGCACCGGCCGACGGCGCGGTGCTGATCGACTGGCTCAACGGCAGCGAGCGCCTCGACTGAGGACGCGCGCGAAGCGCGTCAGTGGTTCGCGGGTCGCGGCGCGCAGGCGCGCAGGAAGAGATCGACCGTCGCGCGCACGTGCTCGTCGATGTCCTGCGTCGACACCGACTGCATGCAGCCGCACAGGAGCCGCGCGTGCAATTCGCCCTTCAGGAGCGCGAAGAACTGCGACGCGGCGCGCGTGATGTCGGGAATCTCGAGCTGTCCCGCCTCGACTTCCTTCTTGAGGAATTCCTCGAAGCTCTGCCGCATGCGCAGCGGGCCCGCTTCCCAGAAGAGCTGCGCGAGCTTGGGCGACGTCGAGCCGCTCGCCGTCAGGAGGCGATGCAGCGAGATCGCCTCGGGGCTCGTGATGAGGCCGAGGAACGCGCGCGCGATCGCCTCGAGCTGGCCGCGGACAGGGCCCGAGAGATCGACGTCGAACAGCTCGCCCGGTACCTGGTCCTCGCAGCGCGCGCGGATCGCCGCGACGAAAAGCGTTTCCTTGTCCGTGAAGTGGCTGTAGACGGTCAGCTTCGACACGCCGGCCTCGGCGGCGATCGCGTCCATGCTCGTGCCTTCGAATCCCGACATCGGGAAAAGGCGCTTGGCCGCCGCGAGGATCGCGGCGCGCTTTTCGAGGTCCTTCGGCCGACCGGGACCACAGGCCTTTGCAACAGCTAACGTCATGGGGGCACTTCTGGAGCTGGACTCCGCCTCGGGCTTTATATACTATACCGATCGGTTTATGAATGGTGCGGTAGCGCCGCGCACCGATGTCAAAGGATTGTAACGGCGCAACGCCGGTGCTGTCCCCGCTTTCGAGGGGCTTTACAGCACGGATTCCGGGGTACCGCGGCACGATGCCGCGCCCGGTCCGAGGTGGCGACTTCCGTTGTCCGGTTCAAGCCTCTCCCCGCGCCGTCCGGGACACATCCCTCCCCGCACTCGGGCGGCGTGGGCGAGAGCATGCGCACGGCCGACGAGGATTTCCGCCGACCCCGCGACAGGTCGCGCCACGGCTTCGGACTATCGCAACGAGGCGCTGGCGCACCCCTTGCTAGCGCCGGCCCATGCAACCTTTGCCATTGTTCGCGCATCCGACACGCTGGTTCGGGCGCGCGCGGAGTGAACTCATGAATACGTGCGCACCCGATGCGGGTGGATCGGCGTCATCTTCGCCTGCGACTCTGACGTTGCGGCACGCGCAGCGCGCGTTCGCGGCCGTGCTCGACGCGGCGCGGCGCGTCGGCGAATTCCGCGGCGCGCAGATGCGCAGGGCCGCGCGGCGGACGCTGTCCGCGCTGTCCGCGGACGACCGCGCGGAGCTCGCGGCGTGGCTGACGCTGCAGCTCGCGGCGGGCGCGGAAGCGAGCGGCGAGCGCGTGCTGGGGCTGGTCGCGCGCATCGATCCCGGGCTCGTCGCGCGCGTGCGCCGCGAGCTGCCTTCACGTGTCGAGGCGCTTGCAATGCGCGGCGGACCGAACCATATCGTCGCGGCGTGAAGGCGGCGCGCCGCGGTGACTTCCGGCACTTCGGCGCACCGGGCTCCGCAGCGAATGTAGATTTGCCGGCAGCGTGACGAGTGCCTATGCTTTTGCCCCTTTTTGCCCGCGGGATCGATCCATGTTGACCAACGCCGACGTCGCACGACAGAACATGATCGAGAACCAGGTGCGACCCTGGGAAGTGCTCGATCCGCGCGTGCTCGACGTGCTCGCCGCGGTGCGCCGCGAGGACTTCGTGCCGGCGCGCTACCGCAATCTCGCGTTCGCCGACATGGCGCTGCCGCTCGGCCACGGCGAGACGATGATGAAGCCGACCGTCGAAGGCCGCCTGCTGCAGGCGCTCGAGCTGCGTGCCGAGGATCGCGTGCTCGAGATCGGCACGGGCTCGGGCTTCGTCACCGCGTGCCTCGCGCGCCTCGCGGGCTCGGTGACGAGCGTCGAGATCCACGCCGACTTCGCCGAGGCCGCGCGCGCCCGCATCGCGGCGTCGGGCGCGAGGAACGTGCGCATCGAGGTCGGCGACGCGATCCGCGGCGCGCTCTCCGGCGAGCGCTTCGACGCCGTCGTCGTCACCGGCGCGGTGTATGCGCTGCCCGATCGCCTGCGTGCCGCGGTCGCGCCGAACGGCCGCCTGTTCGCGATCGTCGGCGAATCGCCGGCGATGCAGGCGACGCTGTTCACGCGCGCCGACGAGACGCACTGGCGCGAAGCGAGCCTCTTCGAAACCGATCTTCCGTATCTCACCCACGCCGAGCCGCCGCGCCGTTTCGCGCTGTGACCGCCCGGCGAACCAAGAACACTTTCCGAGGATGACAACGATGATGCGCACCCGCTGCCTGCCGCTGGCCCTGACGCTGGCCCTGGGCGTTCCACTGGCGCATGCCGAAGATCTGATGCAGATCTACCAGCAGGCGCGCGCCTCCGATCCGACGCTCGCCGGCGCCGAGGCGACCAAGCTCTCGACCGACGAGGGCGTCGACCAGGCCCGCTCGCAACTGCTGCCGCAGATCGCGGCGGCGCTGTCGTTCACGCGCACTCACGGCGGCAGCAACTCGCCCTCGTTCGTCGCCGATCCGAACGACCCTTCGGGGGGCAGCGAGCTGGTCCTGTCGTCGTCCACGACCGCGTACACGCGCTCGCTCGGCGCGACGCTCGACCAGAGCCTTGTCGACGTCAGCAAGTGGACCGCGCTGAAGTCGAGCGAAGCGACCGCGCAGGCCGGCGGCGCGACCTACGACGCCGCGCAGCAGCAGCTGCTCGTCTCGACCGCGCAGGCCTACTTCGGCGTCCTCACCGCGCTCGACACGCTGAAGTACGCCGACGCGAACGAGAAGGCGCTGAACCGCCAGCTGGAGCAGGCGCAGCAGCGCTTCGAGGTCGGCCTCGCCGCGATCATCGACGTCAACGACGCGAAGGCGCAGCATGACGCCGCGGTCGCCAACGTCATCAGCTCGCAGAACGCGCTCGACCAGGCGCGCGAGACGGTGCGCCAGCTCACCAACAAGGCGCCGGGCGAGTTCAAGAAGCTCCGCGAGGACCTGCCGCTCGATCATCCGAACCCGGACGATCCGAAGGTCTGGGTCGATCTCGCGCTGAAGCAGAATCCGTCGCTGTCCTCGACCTCGCTGCAGGTCGAAGCCGCGAACCAGAACATCAACACCGCGCGCGCCGGGCACCTGCCGGTCCTCAATGCGCAGGTCGGGTATTCGCGCGCGCCGACCTGGGGCGACACCGATTTCCGCGGCGGCACGTTCCATGATTCGAGCGATCCGAAGTGGGGCAGCTCGATCGGCGTGACGCTGTCGGTGCCGATCTTCTCGGGCGGCTTCACGCAGTCGCGCGTGCGCCAGGCGATCTACCAGCGCGACTTCGCGCAGGACCAGTACGAGTTCACGCGCCGCCAGGTCGAAGCCGCGACGCGCAACAGCTTCCGCTCGGTCATCGCCGGCGCGAGCGAGGTCGAGGCGACCAAGGCTGCGGTCGTGTCCGCGCAGAGCTCGGTCGAGGCGACGCAGGCCGGCTACGAAGTCGGCACGCGCACGATCGTCGACGTGCTGATCAGCCAGCAGTCGCTCCTGCAGGCGCAGGGCAACTACTCGCAGGCGCGTCACGCGTTCGTGATCGACGGGCTCTTGCTGAAGCAGGCCGCCGGCGTCGTCGAGGTCAAGGACCTCGAGCTGATCAACGCGCTGCTGGATTGAAAAAGACAGTGAGGACGCGCGCCTCTCGGCGCGCTCGTTAGGTCGGCAGCTGCACTGCCTCGTGAGGTCGTCCGCTGCGCGGACTCGTCAGCACTTTCTCACTCCTGACTTTCTTACGAGCGCGCCGCAAGGCGCGCGACCTCACGGGCGACGCGCCGCGTCGCCCTCCATCACCTTCTCGACGATCGCCATCGTCCGCTCCACCGCGCCGCGCTCGCGCTCCATCACGCGGCGCGCGGCCTCGCCCATCGTGCGACGCTCGATGTCGCGCGACAGCAGCCGAACGACCGCGGGACCGAGCGCGTCGGCATCGGGGATGCGCAGCACGGCGCCCGCCTTGATCAGATCCTCGGTCACTTCGGCGAAATTGAACGTGTGCGGCCCGACGATCACGGGCCGCGCCAGCGCCGCCGGTTCCAGCAGATTGTGCCCGCCGACCGCGACGAGGCTGCCGCCGACGAACGCGACGTCCGCCGCCGCGTAGAAGCGCAGCAGCTCGCCCATCGAATCGACGACGAAGCACTGGTTGCTGCGATCGGCGTTGCGCTCCTCGCTGCGCGTCGCCGTGCGGAAGCCGAACGCCTTGCACGCGCTCGCGAGCGCCTTGAAGCGCTCGGGGTGGCGCGGCGCGACCAGCAGCAGCGCATCCGGAAAGCGGCGCAGCACTTCGGCGTGTGCCTTCAGCACGACCATCTCCTCGCCTTCGTGCGTGCTCGCGGCGATCCAGACCGGCCGGTCGGCACCGGCGGCGAAGCGGAATTCGCGGCCGCGCTCGACGACGTCGGACGGCACGCTCATGTCGAACTTGAGGTTGCCGACCACCGCGAGCCGCTCGGTCGGCGCGCCGAGCGCGTGCAGTCGCTCGCCGTCGGACTGCGACTGCGCCGCAATGAAGCTCGCGCAGCGGATCGCGCGCCGCGCCAGCGGCTGGATCGGCCAGTAGCCGCGCAGCGATTTCTCCGACAGCCGCGCGTTCGCGACGACGATCGAGATGTCGCGATCGGCGCAGGTCATGAAGAGGTTCGGCCAGATCTCGGTCTCCATGATCACCGCGAGCCGCGGTCGCACGCGATCGAGGAAGCGCCGCACGGCCGTCGTGAGGTCGTACGGGAGATAGACGTGGAACACGCGATCGCCGAACAGCTGCAGCACGCGCGCCGAGCCGGTCGGCGTCACCGTCGTGATCACGAACGGCGAGTCGCCGTGGCGGCGCATCAGCGCCTCGATCAGCGGCACCGCGGCGTTGACCTCGCCGAGCGAGACCGCGTGGATCCACAGGCTATTCTCGATGCCGGGATCGGGAAAGAAGCCGAAGCGCTCGCGCCAGCGCGCGAAGTAGCCGTGGTACTTGATGCCGCGCGCGGCCAGCCGGTACAGCACGAGCGGCGTCAGGAGATACAGGAGGGCGGTATAGAAAAGGCGCTGGAGCACGGCGATCGTCGGCGCGGACAGCGGCCGAGTATAGCGAGCGCGGCACCGCGCCGGCCGCCGGCCTTACAATGCGCGCGGATGACGCACCGCGCGCCGCCGTTCCGACCCGCCCTCGCCTCCCCGCGCCACTGGCCCGCCTGGATCGGCATCGGCCTCATCTGGCTCGTCGCGCGCGTGCCTTACGGCGTGCTGCTGCGCATCGGCCATTTCGTCGGCTGGCTCGCCGCGCGGCTGATCGGCCGCGACCGCCGCGGCACGGCGGCGACGAACATCGCGCTCTGCTTTCCCGAGCTCGACACCGCCGAGCGCGCACGCATGCTCGAAGCGAACCTGCGCGACAGCGGCGTCATGCTGATCGAGTTCGCGCTCGCCTGGATGGGCTCGGAGCGCGCGATCGCGAAGATCCCGGTGACGCTCGAAGGCATGGAGCACCTCGAAGCCGCGCACGCGGCCAGGCGCGGCGTGCTCTTGGTCGGCGCGCATTTCTCGCACCTCGAGCTCTGCGCGCGCCTCGTCTCGCAGCGCCTGCGCATCGCCGGCATGTACCGCGAGCACGAGGACGCCGCGTTCGAATGGGCGATCAAGCGTGCGCGGCTCGGCTACGCGAGCGCGATGTTCACGAAGGACGAGCTACGCCAGACGGTGCGCTGGCTCAAGGCCGGCGGCACGATCTGGTACGCGCCGGACCAGGACATGCGCGGCAAGGACGCCGTGTTCGCGCCGTTCTTCGGCGTCGCGGCGGCGACGATCACGGCGACGCACCACCTCGCGCGGCTGTCGGGCGCCGTCGTCGTCCCGTTCTTCCACCGCCGGCTCGACGACGGCGGCTACGCGATCCGCCTCGAAGCGCCGCTCGCGGACTTTCCGGGCGCCGACGTCGTCGCCGACACGGCGCGCGTCAACACCGCGATCGAGCGCATGGTGCGCGAAGCGCCGACGCAGTACCTTTGGATGCACAAGCGGTTCAAGACGCGCCCGCCGGGGGAGGCGAGCGTGTACTGAGGGACGCGGCGCGCGGGCGCCGCGCGAGAAAAATCCGGTGCGGCAACAAGGACGGCCAGCCCGGCACAGGGGAGGTTTATGGCGTTCCTGATCTTCGTCGGCTTCGGCATTCTCGGCCTCGTCGTCGGCGGCGCGATCGCCGACGGCTCGACCGCGGCGCTCGGCTTCTTCGCAGGGCTCGCGTTCGGCGCCCTGTTCGTGCGGATCAACACGCTGTCGTCGCGCATCGCGGCGCTCGAGCGCGAGAAGCAGGCACCGCGTCCGCGCGAGGACGTCGCCGCGGCACGCGCACCGGAAACGACGCCGCAACCGCAACCCGTGACGCCACCGGAAGCCGTCGAACCGACGCCGCGACCGGCAGCGCCGGCGCCGGCGGGCGTCATCGATTCCGCCGCGCGGCGCGCGTCGATCGCCGCTGCGACGCCGAGCCCGCCGGATTCGCCGGCGCCGCAGCGCGTTCCTTCGCCGCGCACGCCGCCGCCGCCCGGCGCACTCGAAAACCTCGCCAACGCGATCAAGCGCTGGTTTACCGAAGGCAACGTTCCGGTCAAGGTGGGCATGCTCGTGCTGTTCGCCGGCGTCGCGGCGCTGCTCAAGTACGCGTCCGACCAGGGCTGGCTGCACGTGCCGATCGAGCTGCGTCTGGCCGGCATCGCACTCGCGGCGATCGCCGCGCTCGGTCTCGGCTGGCGCGAGCGCGTGCGTCGTCGCGCCTTCGGCCTGAGTCTGCAGGGCGGCGCGATCGGCGTGCTGCTGATGACGGTGTTCGCCGCTTTCAGGCTCTATCAGTTGCT
>Ga0126377_10000702_pt1 | contig 20898 bp, 30 predicted proteins | sample PanSoiMetPlot_22_FD_92647 | JGI IMG/M metagenome (GOLD analysis project Ga0126377, IMG submission 92647) | Tropical forest soil microbial communities from Panama - MetaG Plot_22 | ecosystem: Environmental > Terrestrial > Soil > Tropical forest > Bulk soil | place: Panama | collected 2016-02-17 | reverse complement strand
ATGGGGGGTCCATGCTATGGGTTACGCTAACTGATGCTGGTGGTGTTATAGGTAATCAGTTAGCATTGAGTCGTACTGGTAATTTAGCTATTCAATCAACTGGCTCATTAGTCAATCGTGTTAAGGCAGGTACACCAGTGGATGGTGATGTCACGACTCCTACCGATGGCATGATGATGGTGGATTCATCTGCAAATAAAATTTGGGTCCGCTTAGGTGGAACATGGAAGGGTGTAGTAGTATCATAAGGAGATAAAATGCCAGCCACACCATATCAACAGAATGCATTATCAATGGATGCAAATTGGCTACGCAGATTTAGCCAATTACTATTATCTCAAGCAGGTGTAGTAGCTCAAGAAGTTAGTACTACACCAAATCATGCTAATCGAGTTGCATTAGCGAATCGAATCATTAACTCACCACAACAGATGGCTGCATCATTATCACCGGCTGTTTGTGGAATGACTAACTTAGTTACATCTAATATTACTTTCGATTTCACATTGAATGCCACAGTTACCGATGCAACTGATACTGCTATAACTGGTCAACTTCAAACTAGTTGGAATGTATTGGCGGGTCAATAATGAATAATGAACCAAATAAACAGCAAACGAAGTTGAATGAACGAATCACTAGAACTATAGGTGATTTAATTGTTCAAACTAATATGTTACAGATTCAGGTAGAGGAATTACAGGAAGAACTAGCTAATCTGCGCGTCAAGTTAGGCGAGATCAATCAATTGAATGCAATTCATGAAGTTAAGTCAGATTAGATCAGTTCAGTTCAATTGTAGTGTAGTGAAGTCAAGTGAAGTGTAGTGTGGTGTGGTCATGGTACAAATAGGAATTGGAATGCGCGAATCGCTTGTAGCCAATCAATCATATATACTACCAGTTCACGCAATTCAGTTGTGTTGGCAATCACCTACCGGATCATCACTCCAAGCATCAATTGATGGAATTAATTTTTCAGTAATTGGAACTAGTGTGGCAAATGAGGTTAAGCAAATTTATATAGCTGGTAAGTTCATTAAGACAAGTTCATCTGATACAATTATTGTAGCGAAATAAGAGCAAAGTAAGAACGAAGTAAATTGGAATAAGAGATGACACCACAGTTGATGTTAGGTGTGGTTGAGTTAATGAAGGCTAATGTTGCCTATGCATTGCCGGGTAATGCTGTTCAACTTAGCTGGCAAGATCCATCAGGTTCAACGGTTCAAGTTTCAATCGATGGAGTTAATTATAGTACATTGGGGACTGGCGCGGCTAATGTGGTCAGTTCAGCTAGTACATCAGCCGTATTCATTAAGACGAGTTCGACCACTACATCTATTGTAGCCAAGTCACCACCAGGAATCCCAGGAACAATAACTGGTAGTATATCAACGACTGGTCAGTTTTTGGCAGCAGATGGAACGGCAAGCGCGCCATCGTATTCATTTAGTGCTCATCCGAATACTGGTATTTACTATTCAAGTGGACTCGATTTTTCAATATCAGGTAACCCGAGTCTTAGGATTACTTCTACTCAAGCATGGTTTGCTAGCAATTATGAATTTGGATGGTGCTCTAGTAATCCTGATGCAGCATTTCCAGATACAATTTTAGTCAGAGATGCGGCTAATACTTTAGCATTAAGAAATAGTACTAATAAAAATATTCTTAATATTTATAATACCTATACGAGTGCATCAGTCTACGAGCGTCTTTCAATTGGATTTACGACTAATAGCGCATCAATTCTAGTCAATCAGTTAGGTTCGACAGATCGGAGTCTAATAATTGGAACTCCTGGTACTGGTAGTTTATTTTTTAATACTAATAACGTAAATTCTTGGCAGATCAATTCATCCGGTCATCTTCTAGCTGTTGCAGATAATACTTACGATATTGGGTCAGCAGGTGTTAGACCAAGGAATCTTTTCTTATCTGGTGGATTCGATGCTGGTGGAGCTGGAACCTTTAATTCTATTGTCGCTATGCCTGCTGGTGGTGCATCAACATCTAGACTAGCATTTTCATCCACTACAAATTTCGGTATTTATTGGGGAAGTGGTGCTCCATCGGTTAGTGCTCCAAAAGGTTCACTATATTTAAGAACAGATGGAACTACTACAAATAATCGCGCATATATCAATACAGATGGCGCGACTACGTGGACCGCTATTACTACCGTCGCTTAAGTTAGTTTAGGTTAGGTTAGTTTAGATTAGATGAGGTGAGATAGTGGATTTAGATGATCAGAAATTGAATATTGAACCGAAGTTGCGCGATCTGATCGGTGGAATGGCGATGCAGATTGCGGTACTACAAACCGAGAATGAACAGTTGAAAGCAACAATAGTTAGGTTAAATGAAGAGAGAGCTGAAGCGCGCGATGCACAAATGTTCGAACGATTAGCCGGTTCGAGAGCGAGTTAAAATATGCCTAGAGGCCGTGGTCGAAAAGCAATGATATTTGGGGATAAATGTAAAGATTGTGGTCAAGAATTGACACAATTTAATGGAGTCATAAAACAACATCATTTACAAACACGTTGTAAAATATGTCATAAAAAATCAGTTAATGATTATCAATCTCGACAATCTGAAGCACGTAAAAATAATTATATTAAATGGAAATTTGGAATTAAACCTGATGAATATCAAGAAAAATTTAATTTACAATTAGGTGGCTGTGCGATTTGTAAACAACCTCCTAAAGATCGGAGATTAGCTGTTGATCATAGTCATAAAACAAATCAAATAAGGGATTTACTTTGTGTTAAATGTAATGCAGTCTTAGGATTGATTAATGATGATGAAGAATTATTATTCGCTTGTATTGAATATCTTAAGCGACATGAATTGAAAAATGCCATTTAATAACGAAGGCGTTTGGCGTCCGAATAGAAAACAGGCTGAATTTCTAGCGATTCCAAATTCAATCAGGGAAGCATTTTATGGTGGTGGTGCAGGTTCAGGTAAATCTGAAATATTGTTGGTATATCCGATTGTTAGAAGATGGTATCAAAATCCGAAATTCAAACAGGTATTTCAGCGGCGTACTTATCCAGAACTAAGGAATGAGATTGTTCCTCGCTCAAAGGAGTTTTATTTTAAGCTTGGAGCTACTTTTAACAAATCTGAAATGTCTTGGTGTTTCCCCGCACCAGATCAGGCAGGTGGACGTGGTTTGTCTAATTATGGTGCTACGATATACCTTGGACACTGCGAAAACGAAGATGACGTGCATCAGTACGATAGCATGGAAATTAACTTGTATTCTCCCGATGAGCTTACGAGTTATACCGAGTGGATTTATTTATACATTGGGTTTACCAGGGTTAGAACATCCGATGTCAATTTGCCAGCAATTATACGTGCGGCCGGGATGCCGGGCGGAATTGGACATAGCTGGGTCAACAACAGATTCGTTAGCCCAGCTAAAGCGGGTAACACTATTCTAAAAGGTAAGGGTGATAATTTAAGGATATTCATTCGCGCGACTCTAGCCGATAACGAATATATCGATCCAAGTTATGCTCAATCACTAGAAGCACTCCCAGAGGCCGAGAAACACGCGAAGAAGTACGGCGATTTTGATGCATATTTGGGTCAGGTATTTGAAGAATATCGTGATAAACATTATCCGGATGAACCCGAAAACGCGATTCATGTTATTGAGCCTTTTGATATACCGGATTGGTGGCCGAAGATTGTATCGATTGATTGGGGATTCGCGCCTCCCGCTATGACCTACGCATGTTTTGGCGCGATGTCACCCGATAGACGAGTCTATGTTTATAGAGAGATGGCGTGGCAGAAAACAAAGATCGAAGAGTGGGCCGCGCAAATTAAGGAATATACAGATCGAGAGAATCCGCGTGAGATTAAGTTATGCCAATCTGCTAAGCAGGATAGGGGTCAAGAGCATACGATTGAACAACAGGTCATTCAAGCACTCGGACGGAATGTGGTACTCAGTGGTAATACAGCTGGTAGTAGGATCTCGACAAAAGCATTACTACATGAATATTTTCGTTGGAGGCCGAAATACATTCCACAACAGGATGTTAGGTCGTATAATGATGAGTATGCCAATTGGATTCTTCGAAACAGAGGATTACAGGAATATAAAAGTTATTTAAGTTCATTCAATCCAGCTGAACAAGAGACGAATTTACCGAAAGTTCAGATATTCAAATCATGTGAACTATTGAATACAGCGATTAAATCGTGTTCATATGATGAGAAGAATCCAGAAGATGTGAAAGAATTTCCTGGTGATGATCCATATGATTCATTCAGATATTTAATTGATTCGGCTGATAAATATTTCGATGAGGCTAAGGACGAGTTCGTTAAGGTTCAGAAAACTCAGGAATTAATAGAGCGATTACGAGATAATTCAGATTGGACAGCATATTATCGCGGAATGAATTCGGTTGAATCGAATGTAAATCGAATGGCACCAGTCGCGCGATACAGTAAAGGTAATCATTTTAGATACGGTAAGATACGACTTGCCTCAAGATTCTGACTTTCTTCGTATATTTCTTAATCCGGAGACTACACGACTCTCTCCGAATGAAGAATATGAATTTCAGAAATGGGTTAAGAATAATAATATTACTGATGTAGATTATCCTGATTCATTTTATGATTTACGTGGATATTGGAAAGAAATGCAAGGTGCACCACAATTTCCTGGATTAATGACATCGCGTAATACGTGGGGACCGCGTGAACATTTTATAGATAAATATAAACAACATGGTCATCCAACATTTTCAGTTGAATCAAAATATTCTGTTGGACCGAGTAAAGGTGGAATGTGGTTAAGTGATTATTATTTTCCGGAAATGCGTCCTTGGAAGAGTAATAAATGAAGTTACTAGAATTTATTCGTAATTGGATGAATACTCGTTGGGAGAGAAAGAGTTATTGCAAATCATGTGAAATCTTAAAAGAACAACTCGCATTAGCAAATCATGACAAAAGAGTGTTGATGGAACGGTTTGTATTGACTAAACCAGAAATGCCAGCAATTTTAACTGAAACGCCACAGGCGATTCAACCAAAGATAGTTCCATGGCGCGTTCAGCGTGAACTATTAGAAGCTGAGGATAGAGCTAAGGCAGCAACAATTCGCAGGCAACAGGAAGATGCTAAAAAGGCAAATAAGACCGGAGAGCTAAGCGATACGGTCGAAAATCATTCAATTTCAGTTAGTGAGTTAGAGAAAGAATTGGGAGTTCAGTGATGGCAAATATTGGACCATCAAAGAATTGGATTCAGGGTGCCGTAGCGAAAATGAAGAAGAAAGGTACGGTAGGTGCATTCGGTAAGGCCACTCCTAGTCACATAGCTAGTGCGAAAGCTCAGGGTGGACTACAAAAGAAAAGAGCCATATTCGCCGAGAACATGAGAAAGATTGCCCATAAAGGATAACTTAAAGAGAAAGAGAGATGAGAATCATCATTGCGTTCATTGTGTTCATTCTGATTAGTGCAAGTACGGAGGCACAGAATCAGATTACAGTTGTTGGCGCGGGTTTCATTCTTTGGACCCAGCAGGCACCATCATTAACTGAAGTTCAATCATATGAATTTCGGTTCTATATCCCATCTGATTCGGTCACTCCCACATTAGTTCCATTCACTTGTGCTGCTCAGGCAACTAGATCTGATTTATTTGATTGTCGTACTCCACTAACTAATCTTCCACTAACTAGTCAGTATCAGCGAATTGCGCTAACAGCCGGTGTCACCGCGGCTGATGGAACAGTTGAATCCATTAAGGCATTAAGTGATTTTGCTATTAGGAGAATAGGGCCACCATCGGCCCCTACTTTTCCAACTGTGCCAATTACGCGGTAATTTGAAAGTGAAGTGTAAATAGGTAAAAGGAGAGAAGAATGAAGAAAGTAATTGTTGCATTTGTTTTAGTCAGTGGTGTGGTATTAGGCGCAGCCAGTCCACATTATAAACATGATGGAACTCCGGTATGTTCACCATCATCATCGAGTACGACAGGAACATCATTCAGCGGATCGTGTACAGCAGGTTTAGCAGCTGGATTAGGAAATGAAGATTTGACATTCGGTGTAACTGCTACAGCTAATGCTGGAACATTTTGTCACAATAAGGGTAATCCAGCATTGATTGTGCCGGGGCAGAATCCCGCGATCGCGCAATTCGCATCACTCCAAACCATTCCTGGTAGTGCATTGAAAAATGGTAATGCATCTCTTTCCCCAGTATCATTTTCATTCTCATTAGGTACGCCGACTACTGAAGAAGCGGGATGCCCAAATGAAAATTGGTCAGTCACATTAGGTTCAGTTAGTTGGACTGCAAATTATGTAGTCTATCAACCATTCCCAACATTGGTTGATACTCTTTCATTTACATTCTAAAAGAAAGAGAGAAAGGTCATGCCGTGGGATCAGGTGATGCACAAATTTAAGCAGGGCGCGCTACATTCGGGTAGCAAAACTGGTCCCTCGGTATCTAATCGTAAACAAGCTATTGCTATTATGCTTTCAGAGAAACGTAAAGCTCAAGGTGGCAAATCTGAATATGCTGCTGGTCCGTCACCTGAAGCAAAAACTAAAATATTTGGGAGGAAAAGATATGGCAAAGGGTGATGCGACTAGTACTGGTGGGCAAGCGGGTGCAATTAGTGGAGCAGGTTATAATCCATCATTTACCGGAATGAATCGATTCAATTCTGGTATGAATCAATTTGGGCAGGGTGGATATGGTGGATACCAAACTCAGGGTGGTAATATGGGTCCGGGAACGCAAGATATGTACGGTCAGATGGGTCAGATGGGAATAGGCCCATCATATCAAGCAATGAATAGATTACCATCGACTCCTACAGGAAATGATATGGGATTAGGTGATAATATTCCATCAATCATGCAAGGTGCTGGAGTGTTGCGACCGGGTGGTCCAATGTATCCTAATACTAATCCACCACAAGGAACACCAGGTAGTATTTCACCATCGAATAATATTCTAGCACTACTAGCTCAAATGTTCGGTGGTGGAATGGGAATGATGCAGGGTCAACAACAAATGCAGCAACAACCACAATTTAGAAATCAACGATATAGCACAGGTCCGAACTATAGAGAACAGTAATGCCTGAGAAAAAGGAAGTTCCGGATCATATTCAGCGATTAATTAAGACAATTATCGATTGTTTCGATAAGGAAGATGTATTTGTGCGCGAACGACAGTTACGTCAAGCGCGCCAAATGAAATTGTTATGGGCAGGATTTTCTAATATTTGGTATAGTGAGGTCGCGCATGACTGGCGTATCGGAAATAGTCCGGATTACATCGACATGGACTCCGCCGCCTATTATGATAAACCTATCAATGTATTCCGTGCCTATTTGGAGTCAATTATCGCTGCTCTCGGAGTCCAAGTACCAGCCATCGATTGCGCGCCTGATGATGCCGATAATCCACTAGACCTATCAACGGCGAAAGCTGGAGTGAAAATAGCCGAATTAGTTTACAAACATAATGATGCTCCACTATTGTGGTTACACGCACTATTCCTCTATTGTACTGAAGGAATGGTAGCGGCATACAATTACACGAAAGAAGATAAGAAATTTGGTACATATTCTGAATCTGAATATGAGGACTATGAAGAAACGATTGAAACTAAAGTATGTCCAATTTGTAAGACTAGTATGCCAGATGAGGATTTATCTGATCTTGAAATGGATGAATTTGATCCAATTGCGCATGATGTAGTTCCTCATAGTGAAATTCAACAGAATGGCGCGATTTGTCCATCATGCTTACAGCAGGTTGATCCTGAAGTTGTTCAAGAAAAGATAATTGTACCGAGGTTAATTGGTACAACTCGTAAGCCGAAATCTCAACAATGTGTTGAATGTTACGGCTTAATGAATGTGAAATTGCCAGTCTATGCGCGCACATTCGATGAAGCTCCATACCTTAAATACTCATATGACATTCATTACTCTAAAGCCATTAGCGAATTTCCTCGTGTACGAAACAAGATGGGGGGAAATAGTAAGATATCTCCCTCGTACGGAGGAATGGGAGATTACTATGACCGATGGATGCGTTTACCAGTACAATATTACGGTGATTATCCACGAGACACCGCAACAGTCAATCACTACTGGATTCGTCCATTCGCATACAATATGCTGAAGGATGAAGCTGATATTAAAGAACTTCAACGAAGATATCCAGATGGAATTAAGGCATCATTTGTTAATCAGGAATTTGGTGATGCAGTAAATGAAAATATTGATGATCATTGGACTGTGACGCGCAACCCATTATCCGATTATGTCCATTACGACCCTCTTGGCCTATTACTTACTTCTATTCAGGAAATTACGAATGAAATTGTTTCATTGGTATTACAAACGGTAGAACACGGTATTCCACAGACATTCGCTGATCCTGCTGTATTAGATTTTCAAGCATATCGTACGACTGAAGCGATGCCGGGTGCGATCTATCCTACCAAACCGGGTGCTGGTAAGAATATTGGGGATGGATTTTATGAAGTTAAGACGGCGACGTTATCTCAAGAGGTTCTACCTTTTGCTCAACAGATTCAAGAGATGGGGCAACTTACATCTGGCGCTTTACCTTCTCTCTTTGGCGGATCGCAACCTAACAGCAGCAAGACCGCAGCACAGTACAGCATGTCGCGAGCGCAAGCCCTACAAAGACAACAAACTCCATGGAAGATGTTTACCTTTTGGTGGAAGGATATTTTCGGTAAGGTCATACCGTCATACATCAAGTGCGCCAAGGACGATGAGCGATATACGAAAAAAGATCCATCAACAGGAAATTATGTCAATGTATTTATCAGGAAAAGTGAATTAGAAGGTACCATCGGTCAAATTGAGTTAGAAGCATCTGAACAGTTACCGCTTACATGGGCATCAATTAAAGACGTTTTAATGCAAATGATGCAGGGTGGTAATCCAATGGTAATGCAGGCGTTAATGTCGCCTGAGAATATACCATTTGTGAAGAAGGCAGTTGGATTAAATGATTTCGTTATACCGGGAGAAGATGATAGGCAATCACAATATGAAGAAATCCGTCAGTTAGTAATGTCCGAGCCGATACAGGGTCCAGATGGTCAGATGCAGCCGTCAGTGGATATTGATCCTAATATTGATAATAATGCTGTTCATGCTGATATTTGTAGACGTTGGGCTATATCTGATGCTGGTAGACTCTGTAAAATAGAGAATCCACCTGGATATACCAATGTTCTATTACATATGAAGCGTCATGTGGATATTCAACAGGCTCAGATGATGATGTCGAGCGGCATGAATCCTCAGAGCCAAAATGCTCCTAATCAGCAAGGTAAAACATCACCTAATCAGAATCCTAATCCTAATGGTGATGATAAGGGAGCTAGTAGACCTATAGCCGCTCCTTTGCCACGAAGAGGTAACAATGCCACAATCCAATGACGTGTTGGAATCTAATCAGTTAGGTAAAGACGATATTCTGGATATCATTACAGAAGATACTCCGGAAATAATTGAAGAAGAACCATCTAAAAAAGAACCTAAGAAAGAACCTGAAAAAATAGAGGAGAAAAAAGAAGAAGAGATTAAACTGGTTAGTGACGAAGAGGAAGAGCAGGAAGAACCATCATACGATGAAGAAGAAATTGATATTATCGCACCTGCGCGACGCAAGGACATTCTTAAGAAATACCCGACAATATTCAAAGATTTTCCCCATCTCGAAAAGGCATATTTCCGCGACCAACGCTATAATGAATTATTCGGTACGCCAGAAGAGGCCGAAAAAGTTATTGAAACAGCGAAATCATTCGATGGATTCGCTAATCAATTGATGAAGGGAAATACTCAACAGGTTCTTACTACGATTCGAAATGAGAATCCTGAAGCATTTGCGAAAATTGTAGACAATTATCTGACCACATTGAGAGAGGTGGATGATCGCGCGTTCAGTCATGTCATTTCAAATACAATTAAGTCCACCGTCGCTCTAATGGTTCAAGAAGCGAATCGCAGTCAGAATGAAGATTTGCTTCAGGCCGCGCGATTACTTCACCAATTTGTAACGGGTACTACTGAATGGCAAGGAATGACGCCATATGGTAGGCAAAAGCCGAAAGAAGAACAACAAGAAGAAAATGAATTAAATCAAGAGAAAGCGCAATTTTTCTACGAGCGGTTTGAAACCGTTCAATCTGATTTGCAATCTAGAGTTGATGGCGTTTTAAGAAATACTATTGATCAAAATATGGATCCTAGAAGTTCTATGACGCCATATGTTAAGCGTGTGGCAGTCAATGAGGCTTTTGAGAATACTCAAAAAGCAATTAGAGCCGACCCTCAATTTGTACGATTACTCGATAGGCTATGGGAGAAGGCCGCAGAGGACAAATTCTCCAAATCGTCTGTTGAGAGGATTCGCTCAGCGTATCTTTCTAAAGCTAAATCATTGCTATCGGCGCAAATTAAGAAATCCCGGATAGAAGCCCTTAAGGGTCTTGGTAAAAGAGTGCGAGAAGAATCTGATAACTCTAATGAAAGTAAAAGAGAATCAGCAACTTCTCCAGAATTACTACGCGATAGTAAGAAAGGTAACCCATCAAAGGGAAAGTCAACATTGGCTTTTCTTAATGAAGATTGACTATGGTTACAGTCAAAGACATCGCGTGGGTAGCAGGACTGCTAGAAGGTGAAGGGTGTTTTCACCTTAATCGTGGTCGTGCTCCAACAATAGGAATAGGAATGACAGATTTAGATACTATTGAAAGATTTAAATTTGTCACTAAGGGTGCTCAAAAAATTCATAAGGTAGAGAAAACCAATTCCGCAATAGCGCAGCTGAGGAAACCAGCATATAGTTTCCAAATTGGTGGTTCTCTTGCTATAGAGTGGATGATGACGATGTATCCACTGATGGGCCTTAGAAGGAAGGCAAAAATTCGTGAGATCCTTCATGGTTGGAAAAATCTTCGTCCTGCTCAATTGATAGCTAACAAGGTTGAACGTCAGCACTCTGCTATGATTGAGATTATTATGAAAGCTCGAAATATAAGCAGAGAAGAAGCTGAAGTAAAATATCTAGAGATATTAGCAGGGGAGATTAAATAATATGGCAGTTGTTGAAACGAATGTCGTCGCTCTAGAATTGGAGCGCGTCATTCCGAAAATTCGTACTGTTTTTGAGAGAGATGATAGATTCTACGCCAATATCAAGAAACAAGACGTAGAAGTCATTTCTAACAGACAGATGCGAATTCCACTGGAACTGCGCCCTGGTGGTAGTTTCCAGTACTTTAATGCTGATGGTGGTGATCTCGGTAGGGGTGGTGGGCCTCAGTGGGATAAGGCGGTACTCACTTGCGTATTCATGTCAGAAAACATTGAGTACACGAAACTCACCGAATGGTCAACCAATAGCGATAGAAAGGCCATCATTGGTGCTGTTCGTCGATTGGTAGCGACTGCAACTGATGAGTTGCGTAGGCAATTAGACGCGCAATTGATGCAGGCAGGTAATGGAGTTCTTGGAACTGTTACTACGCCAACAACTACGGCTGGTGTAGACACGTATACAATGACCACCGATGGATTCGGTGTACGTCTGATGAGGTTTGGTCAGACTATTCAGTTGTATAATTCTACTCTAACCACGTTGAAAGGTTCGGGAGTTATTACACTGTGGGACGTTGAGAATAAGACCATCAGTGTGACACCGGCTATTAGTGGTGCTACTGGTGGTGATCTTGTTGTCGTCGCAGGTATTAGCTCACCTACTTCTCTTCCTGCGCTATTCGGTGTGCCCTACCATCATTCCAATGCTTCATCTGGAACGTGGTTGGGATTCTCACGTTCTAGCACACCTGAAATTCGCGCGAGTCGAGTTAATGCTAATAATGCTGCATTAACATTGCCTCTTCCACGATTGGCGATCAATAAGATTGGTAATCGGGTAGGCATTGATCACGATTTCAAGCCTAATGCTTGGATGCATCCTGCTCAGAAACAGGCTTACGAAGAAATTGGTCAGCTTGTGAGTATTATCCAGAAGGGCGCCAAGGATGAAGCCTTGGATATGTACTTCGGTGATAATATGCAGATGGCAGGTGCATCAGTTCGTTGTTCTTATAACTGGGATAAGACACGAATTGATTTCGTGACCGATGGTGTGTGGGGAAGAGGAGAAACTCTACCATTGGGATTCTATAAAACTGATGGTAGAAATATCTTCGAAATTCGTGGTGCATCAGGTGGTGTGGCTACGGCTGATATCTTCTATATGGTTGTGGGTATGCAGACGTTTGTAAATAATCCTGCTGCCTGCGCCTATATTGATACACTCGCTGTACCATCGGGGTACTAGAAAAATAGAATAGTCTCGTGGTGGAGGAGGAGAGACTATGATTCCAGGTATTCAGACAAAGTTATCCGATAGTGTAGTACCAACTGCTGATTCGATTGTTGTCTTAACTGACATTGTTCGAGTCACTGGTTCTACTACGATTAACACAATTCAATCACCTCTAATGGGTAGTCCGATGCTACTCATCTTGATTCCTGTTGATGGTGCGGTTACACTTGGTACTACTGGCAATATCGCCGTTGGCATTGCGATGGCCCAAAACCGCGCAGTGTGGTTAGTTTGGAGTAAAACCACTGCTAAGTGGTACATCAATTCAGGAGTATAAGATGCCCGATTTAAATTTTCAGGATCTTGGAACCGTTCAGAATATATTGCAGCCACAGCCCGCAACTATTGCATCGGCTGCTACAATTGCGCCAACTACGTTCATTAGTATCATTACCGGAACAGTGGCGTTATCAGTGATCACTCCACCTGTTACTGGTAGTCACATGTTGTGTTTTATTTTCACAACAGCTACGCCAACTGCTAATGGAACTGGTGGTAATATCACTAACGTGTTAGCAGCGGCTCAGAACGTACCGCAGCTCGCGATCTACAATCCGACTACTGCAAAGTATTATTTGAAGTAGTGAGTTGGGTCTGGTGAAGTTTAGGATGTCTGTATCAACGCCATAGAATTATGGTGGGTACTAGATAGTGGGGAACTTCGCCAGACCCCTTTTATTTAAGAGGTTACATATGCCTGTCAAGAAATCGACGAGTTTTTCAGATGAACCGGCGAAAGTAGAAGAACCAGTAGTTAAGGCTGAAGAAGAAGAAAAGAAAGAGAAAGAAGATCCTGAAGAAAAAGAAAGAAAAGAGATTATGGAGAAAGTAGGTAAGATTCTGAAAGAACATGGTAACATGGAAAGTAATATAGGTGTCAATAATGAATATTGGGATCTGATGAGTCGTTATCGTAAGTTAACTCAGAATTAAAACAATGTTAGAAAAAATTGAAACACTTAATAAGCGACTACAAGAATACTTCGGTCTAGATACTGAATCTGATAGACCAATTTGGAGATTAGTCTGGTCAGATGATCAGTTTGAGAAACAACTTCTAGACCATACACCTGAAGGATTTCAACTAATTTATCCTCGATGGTATGAGGTTCCAAAGTATAAAATGATTGGAGTCAAAGAACGATTCGTTTTAGAACGATTAGTTCTGGTTCCGACTCCTAATCAGAAGGAAATGACTGTCGCTGTTAGCTATGAACCGATGTGGGTATTCACTGATAGAAATGATAATTTCATTTATCCAAAATGGGAAGCTATCAAACATATAGTTGATTGTGTTTATGCGGCTATAGGTAAACACAATTCAACAGTTAAATATCCTGATCCGAAGAGTGGAATGACTACAAAGGATTTAGTAGAAGAGGAACGAGATAGGATTAAAACAATTCAGGAAGATTTATTTGGAAATGAAACTGATGTAACTGACGCATTGAATATAGGCGATGGCGTTGTAGTTCCATCGAATTATGAGAAAAAAGAGAAGGAGACAATACAATGAATGTAGGATTCTTGAGTATTTGGAACCAACAACGTCAGGTTAGGATGCCTAAGAATGAATTAGATAAATCTACTGTATTTTCTATCTTTCCAAAAGATATTGGACCAGAGAGAAAACCTACATTAGAACCAGGGATATTTGAACTGAAAGCAGGTTCACCTGAGAAACCATCATTCCTCGTTGTTAGTTCCAGCTCTTGGTGGCGAGAGATTGATATCGACCAGCCATTACTTGAAATTCCAGTTTCATCCGTGCAAATTGCAGAGTCCATTGTGCGAGATTATGCCAATGGCATTCTTATGTGCGATATGGGTGAAACGATGCCGGGACTATTCTTTGTACCAGGAGTTATTACTGTTGATGAATTGAAAACAAAATATAAGAATATTTTAGATCAGGCGATTCGTCGTCAAAATAATTGGTTTCGCGCGCTCGTTAGGTTAGCCGATTCATTCTGGGCGCGCACTAATGGTAATCCACTTGCAATCAATGATGATAGTCGATTAGCTGCTAAGATGCTGAAAATCGAGGATCGTCCTTGGTTGATGGATTTCAAGATGGAAAATGTTCAGATGATGAGTTGTCCTGCATGTGGAACTATCAGGAATAACGCATTTCCAGTTTGCGGAAATTGTAAGACGGTTATCGATGTTGAAAAGTTCCAAAAACTCGGATTAAAATTTGCTTCTTAAAAATATTAAAATAAAGAAGGGGGAATAAAATGGCAGTTGAATGTAATCGCCAAGTAAGTATTCAATATAAAGGAGATAACTTAGATCAAACATATACATTTCCTGCACTTACTAATGTTGAAAGTCCTACTGAAAATTTTTGTATAAATTTATCTACTGGAAATACTTCAGTTGTTGTACCATATAAAGCAACATCTTGTACCATTATTCCACCTATTGGAAATTCGAATCCAATCGTTATTAAGGGTTCGGCTGGAGATACAGGAATTCGATTACATAACACTGATCCAACTACAATTGCTATAGATCCATCAGTAACTCAGTTTATGTTAAATGCAACAATTTTAATAAACATGGTTAGATTAGTTTGGACATAGTTATGCTTGTAATGGATGTATTAAATGGATCATCGGCGTTACTAAATGACATATCAGCATCGGTTTTTCCACCTGCGAGTCAGTTGCCCTATCTAAATATAGCTTTAAATGAATTACAAGAAGAATTACAATTAAATAATGTTCCAATCACTAATCAGACAAGTGGAAGTATTATAGTTGATGCTGGAGTTGATGGGATAGGTGGTGGAGGTATTCAACCTCCGCTACCAGTAGCATTAATTGAACCATTAACTCTGCATGAACGAACAGCAGGAAGTCAATTCTCATTTACTGAAATGAAGAAAAGAGATTTTCTTCCTGTTAATCAAGTTCCTACAGCATTTTTGATTTATTGGAATTGGGAAGGCGATACAATTCATTTTATTCCACAAGGTGCGACTGGTCAGGTCGAAATTCTAATACATTATGTTCGATCAATTTTCCATAATATCACTAGTTTAGTTGATACGATTTTGTACGATAAGGGAAAATCATTTCTAACATATCGAACAGCTGCTCTTTGTGCCGAATTCATTGGTGAAAATAAAACCAGAGCAGATGATTTGAATAATAATGCTGGATTAGCATTGGTTCGTGTGCTCGGTATCGCTACTAAAGGTCGCCAAGCGATCACCACGCGCCGTAGACCATTTATGTCAGGCTGGCGCGCACGAAGAATTATCTAAGAAAAGGAGAATCATATGAGTTTAGTAACTATTCTCGTAGTTCTCTTGATTTTCTGTATAGTAATATGGGCAGCGCGTGCTCTGATGGCTGCATTTGGTATAGGTGATCCAATCGCCACCGTGGTATATGTAATATTAGTTTTAATTCTTCTAATTTGGTTACTTCAGTTAATTGGTGCAGTTCCTTCTATTAGAGTGAAATAAAAATGCGCGATCATCAAGCAGTTATAATAGAAGAATTTAAAGGTCTATGGGTACGAGGTGCATCTGATAGTGTTCCGGCTAATCATTTTATTGATGCAACTAATATTAGTTATAATGAATCGGGATTTGAATCACGTTCAGGAATTGAACCTTATATTAAGCCAAGAATTGATGGTGCGCGCACAGTTCTTCGAATGTACGCATTCAACGTAGGATTAGAAGGAATTATTACGCTAGATGACATAGGTGATTTTCATCATATCGTAAATAAAGTACCACATCTTATTCTATCAGTTGCAACTGCTGATGATTTTTCGATGGTAGTCTCGAATGGGCGCGCGTATATTAATCCATTTTCACAAAGCGGACTAAATGATTATCTATATGTCTATAATGGTAGCTTTGGACCAGCCAGACGAGTAGGTTGTGCCCCGCCAGTTAATGCTGACGGTACGATGACTGCTGCTAATAATGCTGCTGCCGGTAGTGTTGAGGCTGGTATTCATATATTCGGTGTAGTATACGAAACTGATTCTGGCTTTCTAACCCAAATTGGACCGGATACATTACCATTTGTTACGGCACCAGGCGGTCAACGAGTAGATTTAGCTAGTATTTCTAGAAGTCCTAATTCATTCGTAATTGCACGTCATATTGTTGCTACAAAAGCAATTAATCCGGCAGATTTTACTGGTAATACTCGTGGATATGAGATGTTTTTTGTTCCAGGTGGAACAATTAATGATAATACTTCCACCACTCTTACAGTCAGTTTTTATGACTCACAGTTACTCCAATCCGCTGCTGGATTATTTGATCTCGAATCATCGGTTGCAAATGGTGGTGGTGGATTAGCGATATACCATAATCGATTAGTAGTATGCGGAACCGGTCCCGCACAAGCGCGCGTATCAAATCCAGGTGAGTTTGAAGCATTCGATAAGATAACTGGATTTTTAACATTACAAAATGATGGACTAGGTATAACGACCGCACAAGAGTATCGAGATACATTGTATGTATTCAAAATCAATGAAACAGTTGCATTTACTGATAATGGAGATGTTCCAGTATCGTGGCCTAATGTAGTAATTGATGAAGGTTTAGGAGCCGGCATTCATGGAGTAGTTTATATTGGTACTAGAACTGGAACTAGTTCTGAATATTTATTAATTCATAATTTATCTGGTATATTTATGTTTAATGGAACATTCATTCGACCAGAATTAAGTTATAAAATTAAGGATTTGTGGTTATCATTTGATGTAATTGAAGTAACTCGATTAGTTGAATTTTATAATGATACATTACATCAAATAATTCTACTAAATATTCCTTCTCTTAAAATAATTTTAATAGGTAATTATGCGAATGGATTAACGCCAGAAACTATTCGATGGGCAAGATGGAGTTTTTTAATTCGTACTAATTCTATCATGTTATTTGAAAGAACTAATAAATTATTAATTGGTAGTCAAAATGTTGGGTCAGCTGCTGGTGATGGAATATATGTAAATAATATAGCTAAATTAAATGATGAAATATTTAATGGAGATGTTTTGACTACTATTAATGCAGTAACTAAATCTGTGACTTTTTACCTTGTTGGTGATTAATGCCTGTTAATGAAGCAATCGGTTCACATTTAGAAGAAATATTACATTTTGGTGGAATTCGATTACGTGTTACTGGTGCAGGTAATCTTCAATTACGATTATTATCATTAGATAACACAACTATTAACTCACTTGCACCAATCACTATGTCATCTATAACTAATCGTGAGCCAACAAGACTAGCAAATTTTATTACTCAACGAGGTGCATTAACAATTTTTACAACAGAATTAAATGAACAATTTAATATTAATCGAGTAATTCTATTTCTAAAACCAATTTGGACTCAGTATCCCGGTTAGTCTAATATGGCTATTCCAGTTGATAAGTTACAAAGTATTTTAGTTCAATCGAAAATTCAAATAGATAACCCACCATTATATCAGGTTATTCAGACTTTGATTAGTCATGTCCAACAAAGTGGAGAAGGCACACCAAGTCCTCCAATTTTCATTGGCGGCGGTGGCGGTGGCGGTGGCGGTGGTGTCCCTCCTCATGCCATTACTCACCAATTTGCAGGAACTGATCCATTATTCATTACATCATTACCAGGATATCCCGGTGGAACTAGCGCATTTTTACGAGCTGACGGTACATTCGCTATTCCGATTAGTGGTGGAAGTGTAATTTATCAATCAGGTCGATTCACTCCGACGTTAGGTGGTGATGGAGGTGAAACTGGTCAAAGTTATCAGGTTAATTCTAGGGAAGGTAGATATGTTAGAATTAATGAATTAGTTACGGTAAATATATTTACACAATTCACTGCAAAAGGTACAATTACTGGGAATCTTGTAATGAAAGGATTACCATTTATTTCTTCTGGTGGAGCTGGTGCCTTTTATGCTGCTTCAATTGGTTATATGACTGCTTTATCGAATTTAGCACCACATCCAGTTAAACATGGTGTTATAGGCTATGTTCTAGGTGGAACTGATTATATAAAATTACTTACTTATGATGATTATGCCGCTGCGCTTGGAAATCCAACAGAAATGGTTGGATCTGATGTAAATGATACAACGCAATGTGTTGTTGCAGCTACATATACTTTAGTTCCCTGATGATATGTTAATTCGTACTCCAACTAAGGAAGATTGGGATGAATTGAAAAATATACATGAAAAGTTTTATTCTCATGAATTTCAATTCGATGAATTTTGGCGCGCTTCACTTAGTAGTTTTATAGTAATTGATGATGAAGATGGTCAAATAGTTACGGCTACATCGATTCGGCCAATTGCTGAAATGATTGGAATTACTAATAAAGATAAGTCAGTTCGGGTTAGGATGAAAGGATTACAACAGATGTTGCAAGTCGCACATCATGTGTTGCGTGACACGAATATGAATCAGTTACACGTATTCATTCAAGATCCGACGTGGGAACATCAGTTAATTCATAGAGGATTCAAAAAAACTGTTGGTAATGCACTTTATATTAATTTAGAAGGTTAGTATGGCAAAAGGTGATCAGAAAGCTGTTCGTAATCAGATTGATTATAGTGGTAATCAGGCGCAAGCTAACCTGAATAATACACGCGCGCGTCAGCAGATGATGCAGCAACCACTATTCAACTACTGGCAGCAGGGAGTTGGAACTAATCTAGCTAATTATAATACAATCATGAACCAATTTCATCAGTTCATGAATCCTCAACAACAACAGCAACAACCAACTCAGGATAGGGGTGGAACTGCACCTCCTAGTAGTACTGGTCAACAGCAGGCACCAAGTAATGCAATGCCTGAGAGACCGAATGATTTACGACAGGCATTAGAAACAGCTAGTAGAGTAGCATATGGTGGCAAGCCAGTATCCGATTCTGATGTAAATTACTGGCAGCAGATGTGGAATAAAGATCCTGACTATACATTTAAACGAATGTTAGGATGGCAAGCAGGTGGAAGCGATGTAGCTCAATCTGGCCCATATGCTGGAGGTGGTGGTGCACAACCTCCATTGAATACAGGTGATCCATTTTATAATAACATATTGAATTCAATGGGATCAGGTGGTGGACCATTTAATTCAGCTCTATTGGGAATGATTGGTAATTATGGTCCAGCACTTGATCAGGCGATTGGTGGATATGGTAATTTCGCTCAAACTGGTGGATTCTCACCACAAGATATTCAAGATATTCGAGCGCGCGCGATCGCTCCGATTCGCGGAATATATTCGCAGGCACAAGATAATATCGAGCGCGCGAAACGACTAGCTGGTCCGGGTGGTATGGCTAATTATGCTGCCACACAAGCTAAAGCGGCGCGTGATGAGGCATATGGGTTATCTGATAAAACTACTGATGCTGAGGCAATGATAGCTCAAATGCTTCAGCAAGGTAAATTAGCTGGATTAGGTGGATTATCTCAAACTGGTCTAGGAGCGCGCGGTCAGGATCTATCTACGGCATTAGGTGCGAGAGGTCAAGATATTTCTGGTGCATTAGGCGCGCGCGGTCAGAATCTTGGAGCAATTACTGGTCAGGGTAATCTATATGGAACATCACCGGGATTAGCTCAGATGTTTGGTAATCAATTATTATCTTCAACTGGTCAAGATTTGGCTGGTCAGCAATTACAACAAAATCTAGCACAAATGCTAATTCAGGGTAGATTAGGTCAGGCACAAGTACCAGGTAATTTCCAACAGGCATTAGGTAATATTGGTGACGTATTAGGTCTAATTGGCCAAGGAGCTAGCGCATTCGGTGGATTAGGTAATATTGGTCGTTTATTTGGTATTGGTGGTGGTACTAGTGGTACTTATAATCCTAATGCTATGCAAGTTCCTGGTGGATTTGGCATTGGCATGCCTAATTTATTTCCCGGTGGTGCACCCGGTGGCTTTGGTATTTAGGTGAATTATGCCTCCTATTAGATTAAATTGGGACGATTTACCGCCTGAATTGACGGATGAATCAATATATAGTCCGCAATCTGTGTCACAAAATCAAGGATTAGATGTAGCTGATCTTTTCAAATCATATCGGCCTGAAACGCGCGCTACTGATGCGTTCATGCAGATGTTATCACAGTATCCACAACGAACCGAACCGGGTAAGATGCGCGGTATTCTCGGTTTGTTAGCTGGATTAGGTGCTGGAGCTAGTGCTAGGGGACAAGTAGGTGGTTCAGCGGTAGGATTTCGTGGTGGTAGTCCTCAAGAAATAATGCAGGCGCAAGATTTAGTTAGATATCGGCCATTTTATCAGCAATTAGAAGATTGGCAGGCTAGAGTTAAACCATTAGAAGCGGCAGCAAATCAAGAACGATATTATAATCAAAATCTTCGTCAACTTCTAATGAATCAGGGGACTTTAAATATTCGTCAACAGTCT
>Ga0126377_10000701_pt1 | contig 20903 bp, 21 predicted proteins | sample PanSoiMetPlot_22_FD_92647 | JGI IMG/M metagenome (GOLD analysis project Ga0126377, IMG submission 92647) | Tropical forest soil microbial communities from Panama - MetaG Plot_22 | ecosystem: Environmental > Terrestrial > Soil > Tropical forest > Bulk soil | place: Panama | collected 2016-02-17 | reverse complement strand
TTCATCGAGGCGAGCGCCGTCAAGGGGGAGCTCGTACTCGATCCGTTCGGGGGATCAGGAAGTACTCTGGTGGCCGCTGCACAACTCGGCTGCAAGTTCATCGGAGTCGAAAGCCACGCTGACTTCTGGCGCTCTGCTGTGGATCGTGTATCGCGTGATCTGGCGGCACAGGCGGAAGCTGACGTGGTACCAGATGCTACTGCTGGCAACGGTGCTGACACTGGACAGAACCCTGCGGAGTAGTCTTTGCCATCAAGCCTGCACGGAACGGTAGTCCCGCCCAGCGGCAGCCTTGCTGGGCAGATCGCCATTGTAGCCGCCCGACCCGGCGCAGATGAGTGCTTCACTAAGAAGCCGCTTACCGGCCCGTCGGGCGAGCTACTCTGGCGGTTACTGGGGGTTAGTAGACATGAAGTCTACGCAACGAACGTGCGTCGCGACTATAGTGACACACACTCGGTTCCGACCCCCACTGAAATTGATGAAGTATTGCCCTCACTGTGCAGAGAGCTTGCTGCCTCCTCAGCGAACATCTTCATTGCTCTGGGAAACCAGGCACTCTTTGCGCTCACTGGGAAAAGTTCCATTGAGAAGTGGAGGGGTAGCATCCTTCCATGTACTCTGGTGCCCGGTCGCAAAGTCATGGGCACTTATCATACAGCAGCCGCGCTTCGCACCTACCCGTGGACCTACATCATCGAACACGACTTAAGGAGGGCCAGACGTGAATCGCTGTCCCCGGATATCCGTAGACCTGTCCGTAAATTCCTCCTCGACCCCACCCTTGTCGAAGCTGTTGAGTATATCGACAGCCTTGGCGACCCTATTTCGGTGGATATCGAGACAATCGGGATGGAAACGATTGCGTGTGTCGGTATCTCTGACCGTCCCGACCGAGCAATCTGCATCCCATTTATCGGAGGTCGTCTCCTCCCTTCAGAGCTTGCGTATGTTTGGAGGCGGCTGGACAATCTCTTTCGATCAAGAGGAATTATCGGCCAGAACATCCAATTCGATCTTACCCGGCTCGAACGATACGGGTTTCGCTTCCCACGAATACACTTCGATACCATGCTCGCCCACCACCTCTTGTACCCAGAGTTCGACCACGACCTTGGATTCATAACGAGCATATACACGAACGAACCGTATTACAAGGACGAAATCAGTACGGACCTATGGCCGTACAATTGCAAGGACGCTGCGTGTACCTATGAAGCGTACGAAGGGCTCACAAAGGAACTCAACCAAGCCAACCAAGCAGAGTACTTCAACGAACACGTCATGTCTCTCATCAGACCTATCATGCAAATGCAAGACGCCGGATTTGTACTTGACGTACCTGCATTGCACACGGCAAGAAAGAGAATGGAGCTTGAGCGGGAGTATCTCCAACTTAAACTCGAAGAAACCGTGGGATTTCCTATCAACGTACGAAGTGGGCCCGACCTTCGTTATCTGCTTCACGACGTGCTTAAGCTGCCTAAACTTAAGACTACTAAGACCGGCCAACTATCGACCGACGAAGACACTCTTAGACAGCTTGCTCACAGTAGTGACACGGCAACGCCTATCCTGAAACAAGTGCTAGATGTGCGCGAACGACGGACCATGCTCAGTGGGTTCCTCTCGATGGAAGCCAGTGAGGACGGACGGTACAAAGCGAACTATCTAATACATGGTACTAAGTCCGGCCGCCTAAGCAGCCGCGGGAGGGGCCAAGGGCCGCAGCTGCAGAACATTCCGGTGCGGGCTAGGCGAATGTTTGTGGCGGCGCCTGGCCACCTCCTGATCCAGGGGGATCTGAAGCGAGCGGAGGCGATGTTCGTCGCCTTCGACTCGACGAGCGCGAAGCTCCAAGCCTTGTACACCGATCCCACGATCAATCCGTATTGTGAGTTTGCCAGCGAGACGATGGGCAGGCGTATAACAAAAAGTGACGAGACCATCTACAAGACATTCAAGCAGGTAACCCATGCGAGCAACTACGGGATGGCTTGGAAGAAGCTTATCATGGTTCTCCGGCTGGCGGGTATTAACATCGAAGACCTCGAGATCCGCGGTCTATGGAGTGGTAAGAAGAAAGCCGAATTCCTTATCGACAGCTATCACGCTAGTTATCCTGAGATTCGAGGAGTATGGCACCGACGCATCAAAGATGTGGTTCGGCCCACCCGATGTCTACACGACGCTTTCGGGAGACGCCGTCTGTTTCTTGATAGAATGGACGACGACTTGTTCCGTAAGGCATTCGCCCAACGACCCCAATCCTCCATTGTTACAGTAACCAACATCGGGGTGCGTCGTCTCGTGGCCCAAGGCTACGCCGTCGTCGCACAAGTACACGACTCGATAGTCAACGAGGTGCCCGAAGAGCACGCGTACGCAGCGTGCGTGGCTCTAGAGCGCGCGATGACCACCCCGATCACATCCTGGGGAGGGACCTTTACGATACCTGTAGAAATCAAGGTTGGCTATAGCTGGGGGGATCTGCATGAGATTGAACTCGACGGCTTCGCTACTAGTCAAAGTGAAGGAATACTGGGTTGCATTCGACGAGTACGGGAAGTATCTGAAGACCGAGCCGTACATCAATGATGTAGGGGATAGGAAGGTGATCGTAAGCTTGGCTATGAAACGGGTCCGCTCGCTTCTGAGTAGGCTCCAGTATGAGTGACTCGTTTCTGGACAAGTACCTACGATATACCCACAAACAAGAGAGCCCGGCGGAGTTTCACCTATGGGTAGCCATGACGCTCGTGGCAGCAGCGATGGGAAGGAAATGCTACATCGACAGGGGGTACTACAAACTATTTCCGAACCTGTTTACCATCCTCGTTGCTGGTTCTGCGCGCTGCCGCAAGAGTACAGCAATCAATATTGGGATGCCCTTGTTGAAAGGTGTCCCTACCACTCGGGTGGTCTCAGGCAAGATTACTCCTGAGAAATTCATCGAGGAGATAGCGCCGGTGACGGGCGGGGTGCCACCGAACATATTGGTGCACTCAGGGGAGCTGGCGGTGTTCCTGACCAAGCAGCAGTACGGGGAACCCCTAATCCATATCCTCACGGACATGTATGACTGCCCCAAGGAATGGACGTACAAGACCAAGAACCGGGGCCAGGTGAGTCTAAATGATTTGTTCCTCTGTATTATCGCAGCTACTACTCCGGATGGCATCGCGAAGGGTATTCCCGCGTCGGCCCTCGAGGAGGGATTCGCAAGTCGAGTCCTATTCATCTACCAGTCCGATACACCTAGAAGAAACGCCATCCCGATCCTCACAGAGGAGGAGATCCTTCTTGGTCAAGAACTCGCGGAAGAATTAGCGTCGATCGGGCAGCTCGAAGGACAGTACACACTAGACGCAGAAGCTACCAAGTGGTTCGTGGATTGGTACGAAACCATGAAGCCCCCCGCTGACAAGCGGCTGGAAGGTTTCTGGGGTCGCAAGCACGATCACTTGCTACGTATTGGGATGATCCTCGCGGGCAGCGCCCACAGCACGGTGATAGAGCAGGCGCAGCTCGAGGCTGCCCTACTAGCGTTAGAGGCTGTCGAACAGAACACACCGCAGGCGCTGGCAGAGATCGGTGGGGACCAGATCACACAGTTCCTCACGCGCGCTGTTGTGCTGTGCGAGCGCAGCCAGAGGATCTCTCACTCTGAACTGTTGAGAAAGCTGTACCCGTGCCGCTCCGATACGTTCAAGATCTTGCTAGAGACAATGATCGACGGCGGCTACGTCAAGCGAGACGAAGCAAGACCGAACATATTGGTGTGGCTAGGTGGCATAGGCTGACAGGGGGCGGCCCCCCTGGACCCCCTCCGGACCCCCCGCCACCCCTCCCCGGGGAGGCTGGTGAGGGATATACCCTAGGCTACCAACAGAAGAACGGCCCATTGAGCAAAGTCCGCGGCACGGATAGATGCCTTGGGGCTAGCTCTCTGGGCCGTTCAAAATGTGAACGGGCAACATCACATCGCTGGTGTCGGAGCCCCTCCGGTCGCAGGGACCAGATTGCCGCGCATTTGCTGCTCGAGTTGGTTCATGTTCGCTGCCTGTTCGCTCGGCAGAACCCCCTGGCCCTTGAAGAAGTCCTCGGGGCCGTAGCCCGCATACTCGCAGAGGCGCATCGCCAGTCGAGCTGTGGTCTTGGGGTTCCGACCAGCGGCGACGTTCACGGCAACCTTCTGCAAGATCTTTGCTTGGGTCGTCGAGGTAAGGGCCTTCGCCACAACGACCGGCGAGGCCATTGCGGTAGCCATGTACAGCGCGTCCATGGCGCTGCCCGTGCCGCGGTAGAGATTCGAGATCGAGGCTAGCGTGGTGCCGGCGGTAGCTAAACTACGGGCGCCTCCCAACGCGTGGCCTGCCTTGCGGGCTGCGTCGTTCACGGTGTCCATGACGTGCGCGTAGTCGCGCCAATTCCTTGCGTACTCAGGGCCAAGCGTAGCCGTGAGGAAGTATTTGCCCTGCCCTCGAGCCTCGGTGCCCAGGGCCAGAACTACCTTCTCGGGCTGTACCACACCGTCCTTGACGGCCCCGCTCAAGAAACGCTCGCTGATGTTCCCGCGAATGTCTGCTAGGATTTCTGGCCCCCCGGGAGCATTGACAAGCGATCGTTCCAACTTCTTGTAGTTCCCGACGTCGTTCTTGTTGATGATCTTGTTCGCGTAGGCACGCATCCCGGCGGGGTTCTCCCTAAGCAGTCCCTGGACCAGCGCGGTGTTGTAGCCCTCGGCGTTTATGGCATCGTCGTGCTGGGTGAACAGCCGGTACTGCTTCTTCAGGCCAGGTGTTTCTAGACCTGCCATGACTCGCTCGTCGATCCGCTCTGCGAGCCATTTGGCCTGGCCCCGAGCTACGTTGTCTAGGGTATCGTCGTGGACCATCTTCCCGATATTCTGCCGAAGTTCTTGGACCGTATCCCACGGCATTGTGTCAGGTAGACCCCTGACCATTTCCTCACCAGCGACCCCCGCGGGCATGACCTTCTTCAGCGGCCCCAAATCGAACCGCGTCGAACTCGGGATGTTGAAGCCGACGGCATTCATCGCTAACCTTCGGCCCCCTGTCAGCGTGTCGATTCGCCCATTCAATGCGCCGTGGACCAGCTCTCCAACCTGCTCGGGCGGCACCATCTTGGTTAGACTGGTGCCCACGTCCTGCAACGCTGCCTCGGTCATCAGCTTCGATCGAGCCAGATTGTAGACGTGCATCTCAGGCTTGACCACAGTTTGGCTGTTCGAGACAAAGCCCCACATCCGCGAGAATGTGGACTCCTCGATTTCGCTTGGGATCAAACCCTTGCTCATCGCCACGCTGCGTGCTGCCTCAGGGTCCACACCCTGCGCTATCAGATTCCGCGACGCAGCGTCGTCCAGCTCAGGCGCGATGTACTTGCCGGTCATGCGCATGGGGTTGTACCACGCGCGTTCCTTGATCGAGGTTCCCGACAGACGTTCGTATGCAGACCTGAGCCGTGTGGCTTGCTTCTCGAACAGCGCTGCCGATTCGGGATCCACGGCCCGACGATACGGTGAGATCTTGCTCAGCGGCACGCCGGCGACCTGACCCCAAACCTCACCCCATGCTGCGTCTGAGCCTGCTGTCTTGGCGTTCTCGAAGTATTCGTCAATTGAATCTGGGGCCCCGGGGAGGTTGAGCGCGCGCTTGGCCCCATCGACTGTCAGCGACCCGGTACCGGCCCCCGCATAGGCACCGGCCGCCGCACCTGCTACCGTCACCGCCCCACCGGCCCACGGTCCTGCGACGGCGGTCGCACCGGCAGCCAGGGGGGATACCATCCGAGCACCTTGCGCTGCGCCATACATCGAGGCTGCCATCGGCACGCCGACTTCGGCTACCTTCTGGCCCAGCCCCTTCTCCTCGGGGAGCGCCGGCGGTAGTTCCTCGCCCGTAGCCCCAGCACCCTCGCCGCTTAGGAACGCTCCCGCCGGGCCACCTTGGACGTTGGGAATCTTCAGCTTTTCTAGGTCCGCGCGGAGCTTCTCGATCTTCAGGGCAGCCTTTTCGCTCGCATCCATTACTGTGGCCTCAGTTCAGGGTGCTCTTGGTAAGCACGCTCCAGTTGCTCTTGAATGCTCGCAGCCATTTCGGGGTCGGTGTATTGGGTGGGATCGAACGCCGGTTTCTCCACGACTCCCACAGGCGTCTCCGTGCTCTGAGCGTTCTCCTCGCCTGCGCTAGTATCGACTTCGCCCTTGCCGTAGTTCCGATAGAATTCCCGATTCCGTGCGTTCGCGTCGATGCCCCCGACACCCTGCGCTGACAGTCGGCGCTGGATCACCGCCTGGCCCCGCACGTGGTTCTCGATGGCATCGCTCGAGAGGTACGCCCCACTGTCCAGCAACGTCTTCGGTAGCTTCCCGCCCTTAGCGAGCACCTCACCTGGATCAAGGATCGGAACCCCATTGGGAACCTTCTGGCCGTATGACTTCGCGATCCCCATGTCGATAGCTGCGTCTTCCTTCAGGCCGTTCATAAACTCGGGTAGCGCCCGCTCAAACGTCGCCTGGCTATTGAAGACCGATGGGATTTGCTTCTGGATATCTGTTCGCTCGGCGTCCGTGGTCGCTCGGCCCGAGAGGAACAACGTGTACTTCGCCCGAAACTGGTGCGCTTGCATCCGGAAGGCCTCGATCTCGGGATCGCTCTTCCCTGCCTTCTCTAGTATGTCGAAGAAGGGCTGCCTGAGGTAACCCACCGGAATCTTGTTGCGTCTCTTCAGGTCTAGGTACGTGTTGGTCAACTCATCGAGGCGGTTGACCATCTTGACCGTGCCCTTGTAGTCGATCCGCTCCCGAGGATCCGGTATCTTCACCACTGGCGCTGACGCCTTCCGCATGGCATTAGCGTAGTCCATGGCCCCACTGATGTTCCCCTCGTCGAGCATCTGCTTCATGATGAAGCCCTCGACCTGGGGCAACGTCGGTGCGGTCTGCTGCCAGATTTTGTCCGCGTATCGCTGCATCGTCTCCTTGTCTGCGCCGCCCTTCTGGGCAGCCTTCGCATCGGCTAGCAGCTCGCTGAAGGCATTGTACGGCTTGTCGACGTCCCGCAGACCCTTCGCGAACTCCGCCGTAGGTGTCCCGTCCTTATTCAATACCGAGCGCGCCAGAAGTTCTGGGTTCTTTATCGTCCCGTCAGGGTTGCGGTCGACCTGGTAATGAGGGTTCTTGCCAATGACACGTTCAGCATTCTCGAGATCGTCGGTGTCTTCCCGAGACAACGGCTGCCGCTGCGCCTTCGCGATCAGCAGGCTGCGCGTTCGGTTGGCATCGTCTACCATCCCCTCACTGGTATGCCGCTCGTTCTCTGCCTTCTGACCCAGGGTCTGTTCCTCAACTAAGCCGATGCGAGCGTTTGTTTCAGCAGTCTGTGCCTGAATCAGTGGCAACCGAGCTTCGTGCTCGGCCCGGTCCTGGGCACTCTTCTCGTACCCACGCTTGACTTCCTCAGTCCCCTTCCAGCGATCGAAGTCTTCCTGCTTCTGGCGGAACGCGAGGTTCTCGTCGAACTCTTGTAGCCTACGATTGTGCTCGGACTCCGCGATCGCCTGACGCGATCGACTCTCGTCCAGCTGGCGCTCGTATTGCTTCCGCTTTAGTTCCTCATCTTCGAGGTTCCCCATCACCCGCTCGACGTTCGAGGGTTCGTTCCCTAGCACACCCGAACGTTCCATGAATTGGGTAATGTACATCATCCGCTGGATAGCAGCGTCATTGCCCCGCGTCGAGTAGACCTTGCCCATAGCTCACCTCAGGCGGCGTAGGCCCCACCGCGCGGCACCCCGCTGCCCCACTGGATTCCGCTCGAGACGAACGGCGGCACCTCGCTCTGGCGAATGAAATCTTGGTAGGCCCGAGCCATTGCCGCTTCGCGGGCACCGTACTCGGCCTGCGCAATGCCAGCCTGAGCACCCATGACATTCCCCATGCCTTGGGTCCGAGTGGCCTGAGCTTGGTTGTAGGCTCCCATTGCTCCCTGCCAGCCCTGTTGGCGGACCGTCTCTGCGGACTGCCGCATCTTCTCGAGATCCGACTGGAAGGTCTGGGCCTGGAGCCCGATGTCTTGGGTTTGCTTCTGTCGCAGGTCGGCCTGCTGCTGTAGGTTCGCGCTTGAGTATAGGGCACCCCGACTGCCGAGAGTCTCACCAATCTTCGATGCTTGGTTCCCCGCCTCGCGGTTCGAGACGTCGAGGTACTTCTGCATCATCGCATCGAAGTGCGGGGCTCGGGACTCCTCAGCAAACCGGCCAACATTCCCAGCCTCAGCGCCAACAGCCAGGTTCATTACCTGCGCGGCGTTGTTGGTGGCAGCCTGCTCACCCGAAACCATGTTCGTATACACGTCAGCGGTCTTACCCCCACCGACGTAGTACGGTTGAATGGTTTGGTTGGTAGATGCAGACGCTTGCTGCATCTGGTTCCCGGTCTGTGCTTGCTGGCCCATTGGCTACCCCTTAGTACTGATGCTCAGTGGGGCCGTGCAGGATGTTCTCCAGCTTGCCCTTCACCTTCTCGTGCCGGGCCGTGACCCGCGCGAGGCGGTTCTCCTTGCCTTCCACGCCCGTCAAGGCGCCGATCCTGCCCTCGAGGCGCTCGTCCCGCTTCTGTAGCCTCTGAGCCCTCGCAGCCCACTTCGGCGTGTCGCGGCCCTCTGCCTGTGCCGTACGGGCGCGCTCTTTGGCGAGGTACATCGTCTGCTCTGGGGTCAACTGCTGCTGTGCCCCTGACGCAACATCCTCGTACTTGACCCCCGGGATGTTCTCCCCGTGGGGACCGGTGAACCCCAGCGCAGCTGCTTCGCTAGGCTTCATCTCCGGCATGTTGACGTTCATTTGTGCCTTGGCCGGATCGCCACCGCTCTCGGTGAACCCCGCGAAGCTAGGGTATCTGGTGTTCGCGTTGGCGACCGTCAGGCGTGCGTAGTAGTCCCGCATCGCTTTGTCGTTCGGATCCATCGGGATCTTCTTGATCTCGGGTTGCCCCCCGCCGCCACCGCCACCCATCGCGCCCTGGCTTTGCGCCACCTGCATCCCGGTCGCCGCGACTGTCGCCACGCCGGCCACCACGGCTGCTGTTACTGCGGCCATAACACCTCCTAATCGAAGAAGCTCCAAAGAATTAACCGCCCGTCAATCGGTGCCTCCCCAAACCCGAAGAACGGGACCGCTGCATGTAGCAAATCACTACGCATAATCACCGCCCGATTCGGAACACAATCGACCCCCGCAATTATCTGCCATGCGTCCATGTTGCTGTGGTCGCGTTCCCAAGCGTCTAGCTCTGCTTGGTTCCGTGGATGCCTAGTCATGCCGGTCTCTCGATGGCGAACTAACACCGTACCTCCAGGCCCAGCGTTCATGTACACGAACGACGCGTACTTCGAGACCTCGGCATCACTATGCGCCCACTGGGGCGGCTTGGTGCCCTGGACGCTCAACCGAAACGCGCAGATCTTCAGGGCTATCCTGTAGCCCATCAGCCACGATAGTGCATGTATTAGGTGCTCTTGGGCAGCGTTCGGAACCGGCGTCCCAATGCCCTGGTAGACAACACCGTCAGGCCCCTGCTTGTCCTCATACTCAAGCCGTAGACAATACGACCGCAGCAGGCGGAACTCGCCTTCGGGGAAGAAATCGTCCACCGAGTATAGGTACGGCGTCATATCAGCTTGACGTAGTGAGTCTCGAACGCTGTGTACCCATGCTTCTCGTAGTACGGGCCAAGCCGCTCGGGCATGTTATGTAGCATAAATGCCATCGTTACACGGGTACACTTGCGATCCTTAGCCCACTCCTCGAACGCCTCGAGTAGCGCGTTGCCCGCCCCCTTCTGTGCTCCGGGCCACACGTACCAGAACAGCTCGCTGGCGCACCGCTCGCCATCGAAGACGTTCTCATAGATCACCCCCGCTATCGCCCCCCTCAGCTCGAAGTTCTCGTGGTAGCACAGGACCGTCCCGATCCCCTGGCTCATGAACTCTCGCATCTTCTTCGTGAACACTAGCGGGTCGAACTTCATTAAGCCGGCTCCGTATAAGTTCGCGAAGATTATACCCATTTCCTGTAGCTGATGCAGGTCGTCGTTCGTCGCCGTCGCTATATAGTTCCTCGGCGAGGATTCCGAAGATGTGGTAGTCCCGGTAGATTCCATCTCGCAGGTGCGCCTTTCTCATCACGCCCTCGAGCTTGAAACCCAATCGCCCAACGAGCTTGATGGCTGTTTTGTTGTCCTCTGGCAGCGATACCGTCATCCGAACCAGTTGTGCGCGGTACGCGAAGTCCCGCATCGCAGCGAGCAGCACACCCTCCCGGCCCCGTAGCCGGCGATCGAACAACACCACATGCATGTTCGCGTCTAGTCGGGGGCGCACCTGTGTCGCCGCAGCTAGGCCAATTATCTCCTCGCCGTGCACGATCTCATAGAACTGATTCGTGGGCGCCAGCATTCCCTCTTTGAATACCTCGAACGTGCGCGGGATTACGTCATCAAACACTTGTGGGTACTGCCGCATGCGGTCCCACAAATGTTCGAGCTTACCCTTACTCAACACCAGTGGGCGGAAGTTCAGGTCCGATGCCTCGGAGGAGCATTGTGGTGCCAACTGGCCGTTCGACTGGGAAGAATTCGCCGCTGGGAACATAAACCTCGCTATAGCCTCTCCAGCTAGGCCGACCAGCTCCGCTCTCCACGGGGTAGCGGAACCGATAACGGCGTACGTGACTCGTTATATTCGTGTCCACGAACTCGAAGCCCCAATGGTCCTGGCGGGGCGTCACGATCAATGACGTCGGGAACGTCTGCCCCCGATCAATGCTTATCTCTAGTAGGTACGACATGCTCACTGGCAATCTCGGCCAGCCCGTAGCGACCATTACCCGCTCCAGCGTTGCGTTGTGCAACAGAGCCGGTGGGTTCTGGCCGTTGAGGCCCTGCCAGTACATATCCGGGGTATCCACCAGCATCTCTATCCCACCGTCAGCCGGCCTCGACAATCGGTCCCCGTCGATACGTTCGTCGATCACGAAGAAGTCCTTGTCCCTCGAGGCCAACAGCACCGGGAAGACCTGTGGGTAGCCTGTCCCGTCGTACCCCGGCGAGCCCGTCAGCCCCGTCTGCCAGAATTCGTATAGGGCACGGAGGCTAGTAAACACATCGCGGGTCCAGGTATCCCGAAGATAATCGTAGATCAACACCACGCATTCGGTGCTCTGCCACTTCGGGATCACTAGGTGATACTCCTTGAATGCTGTAAACACGGTCCCGAATGGCATGTTCATCCAGTTGCTATTGTCACCCTGGTCGAGAATCTGTCTCAGGTAGTTGTGGATAGGTGTCCCGATCGGCGTCGTCCTCGAGCCATCCCACACATGCACGTTGAAGTCGTTGCCAACAAATACGTGGAATTGACCAGAATTCGCAAGCGTCCACGGGCACATACAGCCGAGCCCGAACACCCGGCCCTGCGGTAGGAATGGCGCGGTGTCATCGCCCGTCGCTACAATCTCCGTCACCGACGAGTTACGATACACAACGAGTCGGTCGTTCAGTACCCGGCCCCCAGTTATCGGTTCGACCACGCCATCGTACAGGTCGAGCCACCCACCACGGCCTAGACCTTGAACCCAGTCTGCGTAGTTCGCCCGTGCGCTCCACTGTAGACGATTCCCGGATCCGATCAAGTTCATCAGGAATACTCGGTTGTTGAAGTATTCAACGAATAGTCCTTGTGGACTTGACAAGACCTCTACCGAGAACACACCCGGCGTCGTTGCCTTTATGGCAGACACCGTTGAGGCCCGGGCAATGAATAGTCGCTCCTCTCCCTGCGACCAGGAGAACCGACGGCTCAGCTGGGATACTGGTGGCAATGCTATCGGGGTACCAAGCAGGTGCGTCGTGGCGTTATACGGTGAGGCATCGTTGTCGTTCAAAGCATTTGCTTGCAGCGCGAATATCGTCCGGTTCCCAAACACATCAGTGTGCTGCGCGAAGTCCATGATAACCTTGGCGCGCGTCTGCAGGACAGCAGACCGCCCGGGGCACTTCATCACCTCCCCGAATCGGAACCGCACGTTCTGGCACCACGGACTCATCTCCGGGCCTAGAGAATCAGCCACTGCGCTGGTGTAGAGACCCTTGGTCGGGACTTGGTTCCGGATTAAGATCTGCTGGGCCACTACGCGAACCTCACCCCGATGGTGGTCTCATAACCGTCGTCTTCGAGCAGCGGGTTGTCCTGCCGGTTACCTAACTCAGCCTCGATACCTTGCTTGACGCCTTGGGATTCCTCGTAACGCTGCAGAGCCCATAGGCCCTTGGATACCGTCAGCAGCGTCAGCATTTCGTGCCACTCGCGCTCTAGCGGAAGTTCCATACCCGACATTAGTTTAGGGAGCCTACGTCGATACCGCATCGTCAGCGGCCGGTCGGCATCTGGGATAGGATCTAGCTCAAGGTAGTTCTCGTACCGCGCGAAGCGCATCGGGATGCCCTTGGTACGATAGATGCGGTCTATGACTTGCCAGTGTACCTGGTCCAGCTTCCGCTCGGGATCGCGCAGAGACAGAATGAACCAGAAGTCTGCCGGCACCTCTAAGCGAGGAACGTCTACCTTGGCTATCACCGTGTACAACGCATCAAGCTCACGAAAGCTCGCCTTCGGAGCTTGCGTCAGCTCCGTGAAGGCGTCCATCGCCCATTGATCCACCCGAGTTGCCAGATCCTGCCGATTCCCCAGCCTCTTGATCACCTCGTTCTTGATGTCGTCGTACGTCTGTGGATTCATTAGGCACCTTCTCTCGAATCAGGGCCTCACACATGGCGATGGCCCCCTCGATTCGATGGACCTGCTCCCCGATTTGCTTCAATGCTTCCTGGCCCTCAACTAATCGCTGCTTCATCTCCCGAAGCTGCTTGTCGAGGGCCGCCTTGTGTTCGTCGACTGTCATTACGGTATCGGCTCCGGCTCTGGCAAACCTGCGCGGGTGAACCACGCATGGACGTGTTGTGGCTCGCAGTACACTATTGACACCTTGTTGGCATCCCCACCAAGCGACATGGGTTCGAGTTCCAGAACTGGCATGCTTGAAACCTGAATACGAATCCAGCCCTCCCCTGTGTCACTGGTCTTGCCGCATATTGCACACTCTATTGTCATCTAGCTAATCTCCCCGGCTAGAAGCCGGCTGTTAAAGCCCGATTGGGTGATAGAGCCCGCTGAGGCCCCGCTGTTGTAGACTTGGAGCTTGTACGTGTACGTTCCTGCCGCACCCGGAAAGTCGAACTCGACACAAGGAGGAATAGAGTAGCTCCCAGCAGCAGCAAACTTCCACCCCTGGTCGACGTGCACGACAGTCCCGTTCCGTGTCCACTGCAGAGAACCAGCGTTCTGTTGCGTGCCGAGTGCGTTGTATACTAGGCCATGATAACCTAGCAGAATAACCATCGCATTTGCCCGCGTTGTGAACGCTGTCAAAGTTGCTACATCGACCCAAGTGTTGTAGGCAGTAGTGGTGAAGCCAGTTGAAACCGCCGCCCAACCCCAGTTACCAACGGGGCAGCCACCTACTGTCTGAGGTCGATTGATGATACCATCCTGTGCGTTAAACCAGACCTTTCCGTCGCTGCCTCTTACCCAGAGATCCAGCCGACTCGTCCCAGCAGCGTCGATATGGTCGATGCGCCACTGGTCGATGTCAGAGTACATCGAGGTGATCCATGAGACTTTGGATGTATCGTCACGGACGTTCGCCCCGTTGTTATTGATGTTCCATTGCGTCGCCTCACCAGAGCCCGCAATGAAGCGATGCTTGATCGTGCGCGGACCGTAGGTGATCGACGGCAATGTCGAACCTGAAACTCCTCCTATAATCGTCATCTGCCCTGAGTTGTTGAGCACGAGTGGATTAGCAGACGAACCACCACTCGCTGCCTGACGGGTAATGACGAAATTATCTACCTGATCGAACTGCAACGTCCACGATGGGATCGACGCATCGTCCTGCGTCCAGGACGTACCATCGTACTTTCTGTTCTTGCTAAAGCCGACCCAATCTAGGCTTGGGAGCGAGATGAGGCGCCCCTTAGCGGTCCGCGACCCAAACAAGATCGAGGCACTGTCGATCCCTCCAGCAGTCGGGCCGGGAACTATCACCGGGCGCGTAGCCGTCGCAGGCGTCAACGCCGTACCCGTATCTGTCCAAGCTGTAGCACCTGCCGGAACACCTGTTATCTTTCCCCAAGAAACGTCGGTTACATCTGCGTCATTTATCACTCCGGGCTTAAGTGTTGGGTTCGGGTAATTTCCGGTAAGATCTCCCCCAGCAGCAGCGGTGCCTGCGAGCTTAGTATCTGTGTATTGTTTGGTTGCCAGATCAAGCGCATTCACTGGATCGGTGATCGCACGAACGGTACCATCGCTGCGGAAGGTTAGAAGAACTGAATGTGCTCCCGCAGCAGGAGCCCGCTGGATAGTAATCTGGTCGGCACCCAGGTCCATCCGAAAACGCCAAGCCGGCTTTGTGTTGTCGTCCTGGGTACCACCGTCCGAAGCATTGACCGACCAGATACCATAAGTACCTGCTGATGGTGCAATAATCCGTGACTTTGCCAACGCGCCGCTCGGGCCGGCAGTAATCGCGTTGCTGGTCAGTGGGCTAATCACCGCAAGCGATCCCTGCGCCGTGAAATTCCCTCCGTTGCTGAATGTGAACATCGTGCTGGTGGCACCGGCAGCAGCTCCGGCAGCACGATAGTTAAGGAACGCGCTCCCATTAGCAGTCATCAACATGTGCCAGGAGCCCTTGCTCGCATCCTGTGGGATCCACGGATTATTCAGCATCAAAATCAGCTGATCAGCGCCCCCTGCCCGCGAGAGCTGCGCCCACGTCGAGGCACCCGACGCAGTATCACCACGCACCGTCGTTGTCGCCCCGTAAACATCAAACACACCCGAAGCTTTGAAGGCGACCGGGTTCGGATAAGATCCCGACAAATCCCCGCCAGCAGTTCCACTTGGAGGAAGCGTAGTTGGTGCACCTGTGATCTTTGCCCAAGCGACGTCGGCGATCTTTGCGTCTGTTATTGCGCTATCTGCAAGCTTCGCGGTGGTCACGGCTAGGTCGTTTATCTTCTGGGTGCTCACTCCGGCCGGGGCATCCGCAAGGAACGGGGTGCTGATCTGACCCTCGGTGATCGAGGCCGGTGGTGTGGTAGTCCACAGCATACCAGTAGCAGAAGGATTTACCGTAAGGATCATGTTGGCATTACCCGCGGTGAACGCGGGTGGAATCGAGTTGTTCAAATCAGCATCGAGCTTCGGGCGGGTCACCTTGGCAAGAGCGATGGTCGGTGCTGGATACGTGCCGGTTAGATCCCCGCTAGCTGGACCGCTCGGTGGTAGGGTTGTTGAGACGGTGCCCCATACCAGACCAGTACCCGCGCCATCCACTAGGAGTTGCTTGTTCGCCTCCGGCGTCCCGTAGGATGGCACGAGCTTGGAAGTAACATTTGGTGCCAGCTCGACAAGCGAGACGCTACCATCGAGTATCTCAGTCCCGCCTACCGCTCCTGCCTTGATCGTTGGGTTTGGGTAGGTGCCCGCTAAGCTACCACCTGCGGCTCCCGTAGGAGCTAAACCCGTTGGGGCGCCCGTTATCTTGGCCCATGCCAGCGAGACAATCTTCGCGTCGGTGACCTGAGCATCGCCGATCTTGATTGTGGTAATGGCACCGTCAGCGATCTTCGCGGTGGTCACGCTCAACGCAGCTAGCTCAGCTGTGCCAACCGAGCCGTCAAGAATCTTCGATGCATCTACCGCATCAGCTGTCAGCTGCGCTGTGCCAACCGCTCCGCCAGCGATCTTCGCCTGCGTTACGGCGAGGTTTTGGATTTCTGCTGTGCCAACAGATCCGTCGATAATCGCCCCAGCCCCAACGCTATTGGCAGCCAGCTTATTGACCGTGACTGCCCCGTCAGCCAATTTCGCGGTTGTAACGCTGTTATCTGCAAGAGCGAGGCTGCCGTCAAGTCCGCTGTTCCACGCGCTGTAGAGCGTGTCGAAGTCAGCGTCGACCTCAGTCGCCCATATACTCCTGTATCCTTTGTCATAGGATTGCTGGAATGTTGGGACGTTCCCGCGCTTGGTCGTGCGTACGATAGTTGCCATTATGGCTTCTCCTCACACGCGTGGCCCTCACCGTACCATTCCCCGTCATACCACTGCGCGCCGTACCACGCGTCGTCCACCGCCTCGCCTTGGCAAGTAACTGGCTGCTCGACGTTGATGACCTCCTCCTTGGGCGGAACCATCTCGGCCAGGTAGTCGGTATGGGTCTTCTCGTCGTTGCAGTATATATCGACCAGACGGTTGGTTCTGTAGTGCCGCATGCCCTCGCTTCGCGGGAAGTCAAATCCACAGATGTAGCACTCGAACCACTGCTCGCCCCGACGAGGAAATTTCGGGCCCGAGTCTGAACTGCCAACCCACTCTTCTCTCATGGTGGCTCCACCGCTTGCCCGATTATGCCCATCGTAAAGAGGGCTGCCGGGCCTCCTATTGACTTCGTAGCCGTGTCGTTGTTCACGAGACGCATGCGAAATCGGGCATTTGCTGGGACGTACATGAGCATTGCGATGTTGCAATCGACCGGCAGACCGCCGGTCCAAGCTGCCCGTGTGAACCAAGTTGACCCACTATTATCGCTTTCCTCTAGAGTCACGGTGGTGCTCACCGCGTTTGGAGTTACAAAGTGACAATAGAACGTCAAGTGGGCCCACGAATTGAAAGCAGGCGCGAAGATCATATTGCTGGTAAGTACCACGCCCCCCGACGAATACCAAATGTTCGGGAGCGCGATGGTGTACGGGCCCCCCGGGGCGAAGTCCTGCTGCGTGCCGCTCCACAGGCCACCTGCTGTCGCTAGCAACTTATCGGTACCGAGTGTACCGTCGAGGATAGCGTCCCCGTCGATAAACCCCGCTCCGCTGCCTAGGAAGATTCGCTGCAGATCGTCAATGAGCTGACGCGCCCAGAACATCAGGTCGTCGGCGCTCTGCAGTCGGGTGAGGCTGACTAGCGACTTAGCCACACTTATCTCCCCACAAGCGGAGCTGCTCGAAGCGGTCTAGGTAATCCTCCTGGGCAAACTCGGCTGCGCTGATTGCGTCGGCAAGGTTGTCAGCCCGACCGACGCAACCAGGCAGTTTCGGGAACCGCACCTCCCAACACTCCCCAGTGTGTTCTGCTTCGATGCGGTACCGGGTATCCATTATACACCTAGCCTGAAATCTTCCCAGGTGGTGGTCTTCAGGGCATCTGCGGCATTCACCCAGATGACCCACGGAGTCCGATTCGGGCTCTGTAGGATCAGGCCAGACGGTGTTCCCGGCGCAGATTTGATCCAGACTCGGGTGTTGGGCTCTAGCTTCCCGCGAACGATGGAGATGTTCTCCGACCGAGGATCGGTGGTCGGTGGGGTACCGATACCAATTCCTCCTAGATCACTGACCGTTACCACCGCGCGAGTCCCCACAGCATCGTCTTTAGGAATCACTAGTTGGCTGTTGGTAAGCGATCGGAGGAACACCGCGCAGTTCACGATCTTGTTGTCCCCATACGTTGCTGCGCGGTTGAAATCGCCGCCGGGAGCAGCCCTATGCTGAAGGGTACCGGGAGCCGTTCCAGCAACGAATAGCTCCCGATACCGCACGTCCGGGGTTTGCACCACGATCGACCCCTTTGCCCCGGGCTCTGGCTCGATAACCCACAGGCAATTGGGCCACTTTTCGTTCCCGATGGACGTTACACCTGACCACCGGGCGATTGCGAGTTCTTCAGCCATTTGTGTCCCTCCTTCCTACCCGTTCATATTATGAACGGGCAAGACGTCAGGCACCCTGGCTTCCGTAGATGCCGCGCCACTCACCCGCTCCAACGGAGAACCGCTGGAACGCCTTGAACTTCGCATCGCCGGTATCGAAGTCGTCGCCGTTCTGGAACCGCACCGCCTGCCGCTCGAAGAAGTTCAGGTCGTGGTCACCCTTCGAGGCGAGCAGGAACCAGCTGTCCGGATCCACGATGTAGTGCCCGACCATGTAATCCAGGCCCTCTTCGCGGAGCGCGTTGATCTCGTTGTTGCTGGTGTACGGCCGGAACTCCGAGCCAAGGATCTCCCGGGCAGTCATCTTCAGCTGCGGCCCGCACAGCAGCAGCTTCGGCTTCACGACCACCGGGATGTCCATCTCGTCGGACAGGGACTCGAAGCTGATGATCGCAGCCTCGAGAGACGTCGGGCTCAGGTCTGCGTCAGTAGCCGCCCGGTTCGAGCCAGTCCCACCGCCGAGCTTGGTGTGGGTTGCACTGATCAGAGGCTCGCTCGCACCGAACTTCGGGAAGCCCACCTCGGTGGTGAACCCGTTGTTCAGCATGTTGAAGAAGGCGACCTCGCGAGCGTTCCGTGCAGCCTTGGAAAGCTCCTTGGTGTTCTTCTTCATGATGTTGTAGAGATCGTCTTCCATCATCTCGAGAGTGACGCGGAAGCCGAGCCCGTAGGTCAGGTGGGTGTAGCGCTTCTTCCCACCCTGCCGGAAGTCCTGGTACATGATGCCGCGGCCCTCAGGCTTGATCGGCATCGAGCCCAGGCCACCGACCTCGAGGTCTTCTTCCCACGCCCTCGAGGACTTCTCCATGTTCGCGATGCGGCTGTACTCCGCCTCGCGCTCATCGAGGTACTGGAAGAACACCTTGCGTAGCCCGGGGGCTAGCAGGTAACTAAACGCACCAGTTACGTTTGGCATCTCCCCCTCCTACGCCGTCTTCGCCATCTGTGTGGCGGATTCGAGGAACTTCCCGACGGCGATCGGGTTGTTGCCAGGGATCTCGGTGTAGATCTCCATGACCAGGAACGTCCCCGCAGTTGCCCGATCCGCTGCCCACAGCGCGCCCGTCTTCTTCACGGTGACGAGCTTGCCCAGGTCCGCTTGCACAGCGCCCGCCATCTGGATGGCGAACAGGGTGTCATCGTTGGCGATCCACACGGACACGGGCTTCCCCGCTGCCGGTGGCTCGTACCGAGAGGCTCCGGCGCCGTTTGCGGGCTGTGCCGCAACTCCAACGACCGATGCCGCCGGCGTCGCAGCCTCCGCGACTTCCCCTGACGCGTTCAATACGACCGGGGCGCCGAGGTCGAATGTCTGGCCCGTAGCCTCCTTGAACGACTGAGTGCGAGGGCTATTCCCGCTCACAGTCTGATTGACCGTTAGCTGTCGCATGACTACTCCTCCAGGTCCACGTCATCCCGCGACACGCTGCCCGGGTACCCAGGCACGTCGCGGTGCTCCTCGTACGCCCGGTCGCCGACTGAGGCCTTGAAGCTCGCAGTCACGCCGGTCGCCAGAGCCTTGACCTTCTCCTTGGTCCGCCGACGGTACTCCTCGTGCAGCTCCTTCGGAATGCGAGCGAGCACGAGATCCCCAACTTCGACCTGGCCAGTGACCTGCTCACCAGCCTTCATTGGGGTATTGTCGGAGCAGACGCCCTCCTCAGGGCCGCCCTGCACAATTTCGTACTTCAGGAAATCGCGCTTGCGGGTGAGGTTCAGTTTCTCCTTGCGGAGCCACCTGTAGTGGTAGTTGGGATCCTTGTTCTTGACCTCGAGCGGATCGTACTGACCCGAGGCCATCTTCTTGTCCGCTTCGTCGCGGGTAACCTCTATACCCATCTACTTCTTCGCTTTCCGAGGACGGTCGCCCGCCGGCGTACCCCACTTGTGCCAGTCGTCCTCGTCCATGTTGAACGCCTTCATCACATCACGCTCTTCTCGCGTCATGGGAGTCTTGCGTTCCCGAGGCTCAGCAGCACTCGCCCCTTCGGGACGCGATGCACGCTCGCGCTCTTCCTTACGTGCCTCCTCAAGCTCCTCTTCAAGGTGCTGCGAACGCACGTACTTCAATGCCGCCGTGTACGATCCGGGCTTCGCCTTCACGTCAAGGGGCATATCCTTCATGAATTCGTCGATCTCGTCTTCGTACTTCTCGAATTGCTTGCCATGCTTTGCATGGGCAGCCTCTCGTTCGGTATTGGCCGTTCGGCCGAAATACTCTTGGACGATCGGGCCCACGCGCATCGTGACGAGGTCGTTCATTGCAGACACGGGATCCTCATCGAAGCGATCCCGCAGAGTCTTCACGGCCTTCTGAGCAGAAGCATCGCCCTGACTAGCTGCGCGTTGAATCTGCTCTAGAATCAAGTTGACCTGGGCCCTCGCAGTCGTGGCCTCTTCGAGAGCACGCTGCGTAGTCCCACGAAGCTCTTGATTCTCTTGCTGAGCCTGCTCAAATCGAGCCTTCAGATCATTAGTTTCGGCCTCAGCCTTTTCGGGCTTGGTCTCTTCCTTGATCCGAGTACTCGGCTCGATTTCCTGCTCAACTGTTGTAGCTTCCTCGGCGTCCTGCATTATCATCTCCCACGCCCTGCATCGCCTCTTCGAGACGATCCATGAGCTTATCACCGAACTCGATCATGATGTTGAGTGCGTTGAATTCACCTCGAATGAGTAGGCACTCTTCCCAGCTACCCACCGACGCCAGCCGGAGGAGGCAGTCCTGGCGGGCCGCCAGGAGGTGCTCCCACAGCATCACCCATTCCGGCTCCGTTTGTATCCGATGGAGGGCCTCCCGGAGGTTGCCCAGGTCCTCCTGGTGGGGGGTTTGCGGCACTGTCGGCCTCCAATTGGGCAGCGAGACTCTCTGGTAGGAGAGTGTCGATTGCCCGAATTTCGAACGTTTGAACGATCTGCTCCATTAGGTACCGCGCCCCGTCGCACATCTGCAGGGCCATCTTCTGGACCGGCGGCGGCGTTGTCGGGGC
>Ga0126377_10000700_pt1 | contig 20903 bp, 21 predicted proteins | sample PanSoiMetPlot_22_FD_92647 | JGI IMG/M metagenome (GOLD analysis project Ga0126377, IMG submission 92647) | Tropical forest soil microbial communities from Panama - MetaG Plot_22 | ecosystem: Environmental > Terrestrial > Soil > Tropical forest > Bulk soil | place: Panama | collected 2016-02-17 | reverse complement strand
GGCTTCCGTTGCGGCTTCCTTGGCCTCCTGCACATGGAGATCGTCCAGGAGCGGCTCGAGCGCGAATTCGATCTCGATCTCGTGACGACGGTGCCGAACGTCGAGTACCACGTCTATCAGACCGACGGGACGATGGAGCTCATCGAGAACCCGTCCAAGATGCCGAACACGGTGAAGGTCGATCGGATCGAGGAGCCGTACGTCAAAGCGCGTGTCGTCGCGCCGGCCGAATACATCGGGCCGATCATGACGTTAGGCACGGAGCGCCGCGGTGTGTACAAGGGGATGAGCTACATCGATCCGACGCGCGTGGAGTTCGACTGGGATTTCCCGCTCGCCGAGATCATTCTCGATTTCTTCGACAAGCTGAAGACGATCAGCCGCGGCTACGCGAGCCTCGATTACGATATGCTCGAGTATCGCGATTCGGCGCTCGTGAAGCTCGACATGCTGATCAACGGCGACCAGATCGACGCATTCTCGGTGATCATCCACCGCGACAAGGCGTACGAGTGGGGCCGCAAGATCGCCGATAAGCTGAAGGAGCTGATTCCGCGCCAGTTGTTCGAGGTCGCCATTCAGGCGGCGATCGGCAACAAGGTGATCGCGCGGTCGACGGTGAAGGCGCTGCGCAAAGACGTGCTCGCGAAGTGCTACGGCGGCGACATCACGCGAAAGCGCAAGCTTCTCGAAAAGCAGAAGGAAGGTAAAAAGCGAATGAAGCAGGTCGGCGCTGTAGAAATACCACAGGAAGCGTTCCTCGCGGTTTTGCAGGTTGAATGAGCTTCTTGGCACTTGGCACTAGGCACTAGTCTTGGGCGCTAGGCGCTGGGCACTAGGCGCTAGATCCCGCCGTTACTAGCGCCCAGCGCCTAGTGCCTAGTGCTTTCACTCTAGTGCCCAGCGCCTAGTGCCTAGTGCCTCCCTGATCATTCAGACCTCCTTCCTTGGCGACATGGTGCTGACGACGCCATTGATCGCCTACCTCGCCGAGCGTGGGGCGGTCGACGTCGTGAGCACGCGCGCGGCAAGTGCGCTGATCGCGAATCATCCACACGTGCGCGAGTCGATCGTCTACGACAAACGCGGCGCCGACCGTGGAATGACTGGTTTCGCGCGCATGGCCGCGGCGTTACGGGCGCGAAAATACGACGCCGCCTACCTCGCGCAGGGTTCGGTGCGCAGCGGAGCGCTGGCGCTCGCGGCGGGAATCGTCGATCGGGTCGGATTTCAAACGTCGGCCGGGCGAGCGTTTTATACAACTCGTATTGCGGCTGATGACCGGATGCATCACGCTGCACGGCTGCTCGCGTTGGGCACGCGCGAACCGGATCGTCAGGTTTCACGCGCGCAACTCCGGCCGTCGCTCCATCCAGGCGACGCCGAGCGTGCGGCGGTCGATGTACTGCTTGGCGCGAGCTCGCAGGATCGATTGTTCGCGCTGGCGCCGGGCAGCATCTGGGCAACGAAGCGCTGGCCCTCCTTCCCCGCTCTGGCACAGCAACTCTCCGGCGAGGGGCGCGTGGTCGTCATCGGAGGCGAAGCCGACCGCCGCCTCGCCGATGAAATTCTTAACGCCACGAACGGCCGAGCGATCGACGCGACAGGACAGCTCTCGCTGCTCGCGTCCGCCGAGTTGATCCGACGGTCGGCGCTGCTTGTCACAAATGACTCATTGCCGTTGCATCTGGCGTCGGCGATGAACACGCCAACGGTTGCCGTCTTTGGCCCCACGGTGCCGGAGTTTGGATTCGGTCCGCTCGCCGACCGCGCCGCCGTCGCGGGCCACACCGGCCTCACCTGCCGACCGTGCGACCGACATGGCCCGCGGCGCTGCCCCCTCGGACATTGGCGCTGCATGCGCGAGATTACACCGGATTCTCTCGCGTCGCTCGCCCGCGACCTTCTCTCTCCCAGGAATCCGTGACCATGGCCACGAAGAAGCGGCAGAAGTACATCGTCGGTGTCGATCTCGGTGGAACGAACATCGTGGTGGGTGCGATGTCGGCGGACGGGCGGCAGCACTACGCAATGCGCTCGATTCCGACGAGTGCCGAGGCGGGCGCGGAGGGCGTGGCGGATCGAATCGTCGGATTGATCGAAGGCGTGATTCTCGACACGATCGCGGAGACGGAAGCGAATCGAAAGGATTTCGTCGGCGTCGGTATCGGCGCGCCGGGACCGCTCGATCGCGAGAAAGGCATCGTGATCGTCGCACCAAACCTCGGCTGGAAGAACTTTCCGCTGCGCGATCGCATTGCCGAGCGACTGCATCTCCCGGCGACCCTCGACAACGACGCGAACTGTGCGACGGTCGGCGAGTGGTGGCAAGGCGCAGCAAAAGGCGGCACGAACGTGATCGGCATGACGATCGGCACGGGCATCGGCGGCGGGTTGATCATCGACGGGACGTTGTTTCACGGTGCGTCCGACGTCGCCGGTGAAATCGGGCACACGACCATCGATCTGAACGGACGCCACTGCAAATGCGGCAACTACGGCTGCCTCGAGGCGTATGCGTCGGGTCCGGCCATCGCCGTGCGCGCGCGCGAGGTGCTGGTGCGCGAGGAGACTGCGTCGCTGCTGCCGTCGCTCGTCGGTGGACGGCTCGAAGCGATTACCGCGCAGACCGTGTATGACGCGGCGAAACAGGGTGACGCCGTCGCGAGCGAGATCGTGCGTGACACGGCACGATATCTCGGTGTCGGTATTGCGAATATGCTCAACATTCTCAACGCCGACGTGGTGGTCGTTGCCGGGGGCGTGACCGCTGCGGGGGATGCGCTGTTCGTTCCCCTGCAAGCAGAGGTTCGGCGTCGCGCGTTCAAGCCGGCGGTCGAAGCGACGCGAATCGTACCCGGCAAACTTCCCGGAACGGCCGGTGTCGTGGGCGCGGTGGCGACGTTCAAGATGCAACATCTTGGCACATTGTAGCGGTGAAACGGATCGGCGTCATCGGCTCGCTCGTCTGGGATGTCATCTACGGACGCGATCCACACGGGCTGGCCGTCGAAGAGTGGGGCGGGATCGGCTATGCGCTCTCAGGGCTCGACGCCGCGCTTGCCGATGACTGGGAGATCGTGCCGCTCATCAAGGTCGGCCACGATCTCTCCGCCCGCGCGACGCAGTTCGTTTCGCAACTGAAACACCTCGCGCCCGACGCCGCGTTGATCGAGGTACCGGTGCCGAACAATCGCGTCGAGCTGCGGTACTTCGATGACGAGCGGCGCAGCGAATCGATGAGCGGCGGCGTTCCCGCGTGGTCGTGGCTTGGCCTCAAGCCCGTGATCGACGCCGCGCGCATCGATGCGCTCTATGTGAATTTTCTCAGCGGCTGGGAGCTCGATCTCGAGACGACACAGCTCTTGCGCCGGCATTTTCGCGGACCGATCTACTGCGACTTGCACATGCTCGTGTGGGCGGTGCAGCCCGGTGGGCTTCGCACCTTGCGTCCGCTGCCGAACATCGCGGAGTGGTGCCGGTGCTTCGATCTGTTGCAAATGAACGAAGACGAGATGCGCATGACTGCGCCGGATCCGATGGCGCTTGCCGCCACCGCGTTGGCAAATGGCGTTCGCAGTCTCGCGGTGACACTCGGGAAACGCGGCGCGGTGTACTTCGCGGCACCAGACTTCGAGCGCATCGCCGATCTGCGACGTGAACGTCCGCTCGGCGCATCACTTGGCCCGTTGCGAACAGCGTTGGTGCCTGCGGTGTCCGTCGACGACACGACCGTCGTCGATCCCACAGGATGCGGCGACGTGTGGGGCGCAACCTATTTCTCTCGCCTGCTCGCCGGTGATAACTTAGGCGACGCCATCCACGCCGCGCACCGTGCCGCCGCGCGCAACGTCAGCCACCGTGGCGCCACAGGCCTTGCGAATCATCTCCGGGGAACCATCAGCTTCACGTGACGACCGTCATCACCGTTCCGCCCTCGCTCGACGACCAGTCCTTCGAACAGGTGCTGGAGCAGGTGGCTCCCCTCCCAACCGACGCCAAAGTCCTCGTCGACGCGCGACACACGCGTTGGGCGTCGCCGTTCGGTCTCACCGCATTGCTGGCGCTCGCGCAAACACGCGCGGAGCGTCCGGCGCTCGCAGTGCCCGATCACGACGACACGGCGTCGTATTGGGCGCGCGCGGCGTTCTTCCATCACGCGGAGTCGCTCTACGAGCTGCACGGCAGCTACCCAAAGCGGCGCGAAGCGACCGAGTCGAACTCGCTGCTTGATATAACGCCGATCACAAAGAGTGAGGATGTGCATAACGTCGTCGGCCGCGTGCAAGAGCGAGCGAGCGCGATCATCAAGAACGAGCTGAAGCTCGAGTCGAAGGCCATCATGGGCTTCGCTATGACGCTCAGCGAAGTCTGCCAGAACATCATCGAACATGCCGGACAGGGTGGCTGGGTTGCCGTTCAGAGTTATCGTTGGACGAAGCGACTCGGACGCCGCGTCGTCGTCATCGCAGTGTGCGACGCAGGGCTCGGCTTTCGTCGCTCGTTGGAGACGACGCCGGGACATCTCCCGACGTCGCGATGGGACGATGCCACGGCGTTGGAGGAAGCAGTGATTCGCGGCGTCAGCCGATTTCGTGATCGCGGTCGCGGACAAGGATTGGCCGGCGCGCGAAATTACGTCGGTCGCTGGAACGGCAAGCTCTCGGTGCGCAGCGGTTCGGCAAGGATCTCGATCGTGCCTGGATGGGATGACGATGTGCCGCTCTCAGAGGGGCTCGCGTCGTTCCCGGGCGCACAGGTTCAAGTCATCATTCCAGAAGCCGTCTCCGGAGGAGGGCCCGCTGAACGATGATGAACCACATCGACCTGAGCAGCGTGCTTCGCCAGACGCTCGCCTGCGACCTGTACTCCAATCTCGTCACGCGGAACACCGGCTCCGCGGTGCGTCAGGCCATCGAACGCGTGCTCAGCGAATCCGAAGAGCGTGCGCTGACGGTCATCGACTTCTCACAAGTGTCGATGATCGACTTCTCCTGCGCCGACGAGATCGTCGCCAAGCTGCTGATGCGTTACGCGTCGGACGATCCGCCATGCGACGCGTATTTTCTGTTCCGCGGCGTGACGGAGGATCATCGTGATGCCATCGACTCGGTGCTCGAGCGACACGGCCTGGCGCTCGCGCTCGAGCGCGACGATGGCGTCGAGGTCGTCGGCGTGTTGAGCGACGTCGAGCGCAAAGCGTGGAACGCGTCATATCGGCTGGGCCGAGTGAACGCGTACGATGTCGCATCGGAGATCGACGCGGAGCCCGACGAAACACGTCGCACCCTCGAGGCGTTGTGCCGACGCCGGCTGTTGATGCGCGTGGAGGACGAATACGTGACCGTCGGGACGACACGTGGATAACGAAACGCTAAACCGCCCGCTGCGCGTCGCGCGATTCATCGCGACGCGCAGTGGCGACGAAGAACGGGGACCGATGGTCGTGATGCATCCGACCGATGCTCGATCGCGCTTGTTGACCGACGGCGAGCTGGCGCGAGTGTACGGACCGCGACGCCACGAGTTGGCAACGGTGCGCATCGACGACACGGGAGAGCTGCGCATCGGCGACGTGATCCTGCGCGACATCGCCGGCGCATCACCGTCCGAGACGGTGCGCGTGATCAAACCCGATCTCGATTCGCGCGGTCGTCGTCCACCGGGCACACAGCTCGCCTGATGAAGACGATGGGTCCCTACGGCTGAGTATCGGCATCGAAAGTGCTCAAGACCGGCTCGGGGACCTTGATGGCCGAGCCGATTCCCGTAAGCTCATCAGACCGTCGTCGCCTCGAGCGGCGCACCAACCCGACGCTTGCCGAACTGACCCTGCCGGAACTCCGCCGGATGATGGTCACGAGCATGGTGTTCGTGACGGTGTTGGTGTTGTTCCTGTGGATGGTTCGGACCGTCATCATCGCGTCGATCCTGGGCGTGATCGTGGCGATGTACTCGAGGCCGTTGTACCTGCGCATCCTGCGCTGGTTGCGCATCCCGCTCATCGCCGCGGGAGTGACGCTCGGGATGCTGATCCTCCCGATCATGGCGCTCAGCGTCTACAGCTATCGGGAAATCACGGATCGCGCGTCGTACATCCAATCACACAAGGACGAGATCACCAGCCGCATCGATTCGTCGTTGCGACGAGTTCCGTTTCTCCGGGACGCAAAGACAACCGACGCCGTCAAACACTACGTCGTCGTCGCGTCGAACTACGGCACGACGTTCCTGAGTGGTCTCCGCTCCGCACTCGCGAGCCTCGCGGTAGCGGCGACGATTTTTCTCTTCACCGCCTACTACGTCATGGTCGAAGCGGACGAGATCATGGCGTACATCAAAAGCCGAATACCGCCGAGGTACGGCGAACTGTCCAAGGCGCTCGAGTCGAATGTGCGAGGCGTGTTGTACGGAGCGATCTACTCGACGTTCCTCACCCAGGGAATCAAGTCCGGGATCATTCTGTTGATGTGTTTGTTGTTCCAGGTACCGCTCGCCGGCGTGCTGGCGATGATCTCGTTCGTGGTCGGGTTCTTCCCCATCGTCGGATCATGGAGTGTGTATCTGCCCGTCGCCGCGTGGCTGTGGATGTTCCGCGGTTCGCCGGCTCAGGCGGCTGCGATGGCGTTGGTCGGGTTCTTCGTGAACACGGTGTACATCACGACCTTCCTTCGACCGAAAATCGCGGCCGAGCGGTCCAAAGTTCTCAACTTCTATTGGATGCTCGTGGCGCTGGTGACGGGCGTGTACACATTCGGACTCGTCGGCATTCTGCTTGGGCCGATGTTGATCGGTTTGCTGAAGGCGATCCTGGACACGATCACGTCGCAGCCCGGCTGGCAGTGGTCGGACCCTGACGGTCCGCAGCCGGTTGGCGCTGAGTCGAACGCGGACTGAGGATCACACCCGTGGGTCTGACAAACGCACGACTCACGGCGTAAAGGCCGCAGAACCGCTACTCACCGTAACTGCCCCGCTCGCCCGCAGGACGGTCACATGGTACGTCCTGCCCATCTTGAGCGGAAACAGCAGTTCGATCACTGAAGCGCTGTCGGGCGCAGTTCCATATTCAACGGGCGGCCCGAACTGTCCCGTGCGGAGCACAAGATCCCAGTTGCTGGGAAACCTGTCGAGTCCCGCGCTGGGGTCATCGACCAAGATGCGATTGAGGGCGCATTGCGGAGTCCAACTGATCGACGGGTGCAGGCCGGGCGAGACGGCAACCGTCAAGGGTCCTTCGCAAGGGGGAAGCGTTGCCAGCGGAGCGGTGCTTTTGCCGCAAGCGACCGCCGTGTAGAGCAACATCCCAGCGAACAATCGCGCTCTCGAGAGTCTCGCGGTACTCATTTCGGCGCCTCCGTCTCAGTCACGCCGGGGCAGATGGTCGCGGATTATTTTCTGTTTGTCAACGGTCATCCCCGATCCGGGAGAATCCGCGTCCTAAACGGATCGCCATTCGACGTGACAGGAGCGACATTGTCCTGGTCCCGCGTCTGTGGTGTGGGTGACGCGACCGCCGAAAGAACGCGTCTGAAAAACAACCATGATTCGCTTCAACAACGTCACAAAGGTTTATCCAAGGGCAGTGCCCGGCGCGACCGCGCTAACCAAGGTCTCGTTTCGGCTCGCCAAAGGGGAATTCGTCTTTCTCACGGGACCGAGTGGTGCCGGCAAGACCACTCTGTTGAAGCTGCTGTACATGGAGGAGCGCCCCACGACCGGTGAAGTTCTCGTCAGCGACTACAACTCTCGCGACATCAAGCGTCGCGAGATTCCAAGGCTTCGCCGCCGGTTGGGAATCGTCTTTCAAGACTTTCGATTACTCGAGGACCTCACGGCCGAGCAGAACGTGGCGTTCGCGCTCGAGGTGACCGGGACGCCGCGCGCGAATATCCCAGGCAGGGTCGCGCGCGCGTTGACGCAGGTCGGTCTCGGGGCCAAGGCCAGGGCCTATCCCAAAGAGCTGTCGGGAGGCGAGCAACAACGTGTCGCATTCGCGCGTGCGCTGGTAAACGATCCCTTCGTGTTGATCGCCGACGAGCCCACAGGAAATCTCGACGAGCGGGCCGCGCGCGGAATCTTCCAGATTCTCCGTGAGATCAACGCGTTAGGCACCGCTGTCCTGATGGCGACGCACAACCTCGAACTGGTGCGCAGCTCCAACTACCGCAGCATCGAGCTCGATCACGGCCAAATCGTGTTCGACTCGGCCGAAGCTCCGGTACAGAACGTGGAGGGCCGCTGATGCCTGCGCTGCGCAACGCGATGATCCCGTTCCGACGCGCACCACTGCTCAGCGTCTTGAGCATCACGACCATCGCATTTTCGCTGTTCGCGTTCGGCCTCTTCGGCCTCGTGGCGCTGAACATCAAAAACGCGCTTCAGCAGGTCGAGGAACGCGTCGAGATTCGCGCCTTTGCCGCGGAGGGAACACCAATCGAAGCGATCGCTGCGGCATCGGATTCCGTCGCGCGGTATCCCGAAGTCGCAAAGGTCGAAGTCGTCACGCAGGCACAGGCACTCGAGCGCGCACGCAAAGAGCTCGGGGAATTCAAGGATGTTTTCGACGGCGAATTTCTGCCGGCGTCGCTCGACGTGAGACTCAAACCTGGTTTCCGCGATCCCGTCACGGTTCGCAAAGTCGTCCAGCGGCTGCGGGGCATCGCGCTCGTGGACGATGTTCGCTTCGGCGAAGAGTGGATCACGCAACTCTACCGGCTGCGGAACATCGCCGGCGTCGCCGGAGCGGCGCTGGGACTGGCGTTCGCCGCGGTGGCCGTCATCATCATCGGGGCCACGATTCGCATGGCGGTGCTCGCCCGGGCGCGTGAGATCTCGGTCATGCGTCTCGTCGGTGCGACCGACGGCTTCATTCGCCGACCTTTCCTCATCGAAGGATCGATCAAAGGCGCACTTGGTGGCGTGATGGCGCTCGGCTTGACATACCTGGCGATGCGTCTTCTCGAGCAATATCTCAGTTTCCAGACGGCCTTCTTCGACCGCCGCCTTGCAATCGTCGGCATTCTCTTCGGTGCGGTCATAGGTTGGATCGGCAGCGCCGTCAGCGTCGGACGGCAGTTGAAGCGAGTATGATCCGCGAGAAGCGGCGGTTCCTGTGCAAACCGTGGGTCTCCGTCGCGGTGGTCGCGGCGATGTGCCTGCTTCCAGCTTTCCCCTTCCCGCTGCCTGCGCAAGCCGAGCTCCGGGCACGGCGCGATACGCTCGATCGCATTCGTCGGGAGCGCGAAGATCTCGAGCGACGCGCCACGCAGCTTCAATCGAGCGTGTACAACCTCGATGAAGAGGTGGCGAACCTCGACCGCCGCGCCGACGCCACTGCGCGCCTCGTCAAAGGGATCGACCGGCAGCTTACCGCGATCAACGCCGAAGTCGCATCCGCATCCCGCAAGGTGAATGCAGCCGAGACCGAGCTGTCCGCCAAGAGGAGCACGTTGCACGAGCGGCTCATCAACATCTACAAACGCGGGCCGATGTTCGGCACACAGGCGATGTTGTCCGCGCGGTCGTTCGGTGAGCTCGTCGCCCGATATAAGTATTTGCATTTGCTCGCCGTGCGGGATCGGTCGCTCGTCATGCGCGTCGAAGAGTTGAGAACGACGGTGCAACGTGAGCATGACAACCTCGTGAACCTGCAAGAGTCCATCGAGGAGAATCGGAGCGACAAGCGGCGCGAAGAGGTCCGATTGCGCGTGCTGGAGCGCGATCGCGAGTCGAGCCTGGCGAAGGCGAAGCGTCAGGTGCGAGTGGTCCAGAATCGACTGGAACGCATCCGGGCGACGGAAGTGCAGCTCACGAACGCGATCGCGGCCTTGGAGGCCGAACGGCGGCGCGCGGAGAGCGCTCGACCGGCGGCGACGCGCGTCGGCAGCACTATCAAAACCAGCGACTATGGCCGTCTCGATTGGCCGGTCGATGGGGCGCTCGTCTACACGTTCGGCAAAGCGCAGACGGCGTCGAACACGACGATTCGCTGGGACGGTGTGGGCATTACGGCAACCGTCGGCACTCCGGTCCGCGTCGTCGCAGCCGGCAAAGTGGTGAACGTCGGACAGCTTGGCTCCTACGGGCTGACGGTGATCGTGGATCACGGCGGCGGTGACTACTCGATCTATGGCTCGCTGAGCCACGCCGACGTGCGCAACCAGCAAGCAGTGACGAAAGGCCAACAGATCGGCACTGTCGGCGTCTCTGATGCGGAGCTCGGACCTCACCTGCATTTTGAGATTCGACACGGGACCGACGGACGGCCACTCGCCGTCGATCCGGCGAAGTGGCTCAAGGACCACCCTTGATCGTCGCCCGACTCATCGTTTCCTCTTTGATCCGCCGAGCGCGGGCAAGACTTCAAGAGCCGACAAGGTGAGGCGCTTGCGCTGATCGGCTTGTGTTTTGCCCGCTTCCCCCGCGCGCCGCGGCCACGTCCGCCCGCAGAACAGCTCAGGGGGAACGATGCATCGAAGCAAAGTCACGTCGGCTGCGCTCGTCGTGCTGCTTGCGGCACCGTGGAGCGCGCTGGCCGCTCAAAAAAAGACGAATCCGTGCGCGACGAACGACACGACGGTTTGGAAGTTCACTGTCACTCCTTATGCTTGGGCGATAGGGATCAAAGGCGACGTCGGCGCTCGCGGACGAACCGCACGCGTGTCAGTCTCCTTCGACCAGGTGCTGAAACATCTCGACGGCGTGTTCCTGCTGCCGGTGGAGCTCACCAAGGGACGCTTCGGGGTTGGCGCCGAGCTGATATACGCCAAGGTGTCGGACGACAAAGCGACGGCGGGCATTTTGTTCTCGGGTGCTGACGTCGACGTCAAGTTGTTCATCGGGTCGTTGGCGCCGAGGATTCGCGTAGCGTCGACGAATCGCGTGCAGGCAGACGTTATCTTCGGCGCGCGACTGTGGAGTCTGGACAATTCCGTCGCGCTGCATCGCGTCAACGGCCCCGACATCCAAACCAGCTTGAACAATACGTGGGTCGACGGGTTTGGCGGCGGGCGAGTCTTTTACAAACTCACGGATCGCTGGTTGGTGCAGGTGCGCGGCGACGCCGGAGGCCTCGGTTCGCTGCTCTCGTGGCAGGCCCTCGGTCTCGTGGACTACCGAGCGAACTCACGCATCACGCTGCGCGCGGGTTATCGACAGCTCGATGTCAACTATCATAACGGTAGCAAGGCGTTGATCTACGACATCGGCATCGGCGGGCCGATCCTCGGCGTGTCGATCCACTTCTGATCGCGCTACGTCTGCGCAGGTGCTGCTTCGCCGTACGGCCGATATCCGGTTTGGCGCACGCAAATCCAGCCCATCGCCAAACCGGCCCAGACGAGCAGACCATTGGTCAAATCGAAGGTTCGGTCTTCGATGACGATGTGGCCGACCTCGATTATCAGCGCCAGCCAAAACGCCGGAAGTAAGTTCGACCACGGACCGCGTCGTCGAAGCGGCCAGACGCCGAGCAACGCACCGAGAGGCACGTAGAGAAAAAATTGCTGCAGCACGTGCGCCGCGCTGAAGACATCGACACGTCCCCCGATCGCATCGAGCGGCAGGAACGCATGCACGTTGACCTGAGCAGCCATTTCGCCCCAGCTCGCCCTCGGAAGCAACGGCCGCCATCCCCAAATCAGGAGCAGAATCGCGTAGCTGACGATCACGCCTCGCGCGCGTGTTGCTCCACGGTACCTCTGAGTGAGATGCGCGAGCGACCTGTCCGCGAGCCACCCTCCAGCGAGAATGCTCATCGCGTCGGTGAGTACCGCCTCCCAGCGAATCGGCAAACCGAACGCTCCGTGCATCACGTGCAAGCCGACCACGACGACTGCCGCGAACGCACCCACCGCCCACCACCTCGTGCGCGCTGCTCCCCTCGATTCACGAACGTAGGCGACGAGAAGAAATCCGGCCGCGGCGTAGAGCGGAATGTCGAAGATCGGAATCTGCCGAAAATCAAGCGGGAAGGAGGCGCCCAAGGCCGCTACGAGCCGCGCGGTGGGATCGCCCTGCAGGGTGGGAAGTTCCGCCGAATTGAAGAGCGGCGTCAGCGCCTCGCACGCGACGGCCAACGCATAGGGACCAGCGATCAGCATGGCAGGAACGCCGACGTACGATCGCTCGTTGCGGGCCGTCCTGACGGTCGCGATCAGCTGCGCAGCCGTGACTGCCCCGACGATGCCACCGAGGGTGTTCATGACAACGTCGATCAGGCTTGCGGTGCGGACCGGGGAGAACGTCTGCGCGCCTTCGATAATCGTGCTGAGCACGAATGAGATGACCGCGGCCTGTGTGACGTCGCGACTGGTGCGCCTATCGAGGGACGTCGCCACCCAAACAGCCCCGAGCCCCGCGAAGAGAACGAGGTTGCGGAGCGCATCGACCGCAACGCGCCAGGTCAGTGACGGGACGAAAGCGCGCTGCAGCCGCGCAAGCGCGTCGGTCTGACTGGCCGAGAACTGAAGGCCAGTCAGGGTCGCGATGAGAATTATTACAATGTAGGCGGCTCGGATCGCGAGCAGTCGCTGTCGGGACATTCCGCCATCAATCTACACTGGGGGCCGCGCTCACTTGTGCGTCAGCGTGTTGCGGCTCAAACCAAACATGTCCCCTATCCGTCGTGCGCTCGTCTGAGCTCGGCGATGTCGAGCTTCTTCATCGTGAGCATCACCGCCATCGCGCGTTGGGCGCCCGGCGACTTCTCGTTCTTGAACCAATCATCGAGCATGCTCGGGACGACCTGCCAGGAAAGACCGAACCGGTCTTTCAGCCATCCGCAGACCTGGGCCTTGGGATCCCCGCCGGCGGACAGCTTCTCCCAATAGTAATCGATCTCCTCTTGTGTGTCGCAGTATACCTGAAGCGAAACGGCTTCATTGAACTCGAATACGGGACCGCCGTTGAGCGCGGTGATCGGCTGGCCATCGAGCTCGAAGTCGACCGTCATCACCGATCCCGCGGGACGGTGGTGCGTCTCGAATCCCACGGCGCTGTAGCGCGTGATGGTGTTGATGCGCGAGTTCTTGAAGATGGCCATGTAGAACTTCGCGGCTTCCTCGGCTTGATCCGCAAACCAGAGACACGGGACAATGCGAGGCTTTGGCGGCATGATGGAATCGTGAGGCTGATTGTCAACTCACGCTATCGACACGCGAGCCGTCTTGGCTGCGCCGAGCTTCCCGGCAATCGACGCAACGATCGGGAGGCCGACGAATAGCGCGTGTCCAATGAACTGGATCCACCACCGAGTCCAGTTCCGCGGAAAGGCATGCGGCGGGAACAACGGCACGATCACAAACGACATTACCAACCAGATAAACGGTCCATACAGCGCCGCGATCTTGAAGACACCGTACGGCGCCTCGAGCGTCCGACGAATCCACGCGAGGCGCATGAAGACGAGGAGGAATATCGCCGACCAAGCGAACGCGACGCACACGTGTATTCCGATGCCGATCGCGGTTCGCGTTCCGCCACCCGTCGCGTCCGCGCCGAGCGGGACAGCGGCCAACGGGACCGCGGCGACGCCCTGAAAGAGTCGGGCGGCCGTCGAGCCGTAGAAGAACTGCGCCAACACACTCGAGAACAGCCCGTCGATCACCGCGGTGAACAAACCGGCGCGCACGAGACGCGAACCGGCGTCGGTAGGGAGTGTTTCCATCGTCTCTGGACCTGTCGCGTGTGGGTGAACAGACCGCCCGCAAAGCTCGTTCGCGTTCGCGGATCCGGCTAGAGGCGCAGACGGTCGAAGCGATTGGTTCGTCACTTACCTTTCGTACGTGCCATCCCAGAGATCCCAATGTCACGCTCGTTGATCGACCCGCAGCTCATGTTCGACGCCGCACAGCGCGCGGCCCGTTACGTCAATGGATTGACCACTCGACACGTGCGTCCAGACCCCGACGCCGTCTCCGGACTCTCACGGTTCGACATTCGCTTCCCGAACGAGCCGCTCCCGCCGGCGAAAGTGCTCGAGGAGCTCGACGCGCTCGCGTCGCCCGCGACGATGGGCATGTCCAGCCCGCGCTTTTTCGGCTTCGTGATTGGCGGATCGCTGCCGGCGGCGCTTGCGGCGAACTGGCTCGCAACCGCCTGGGATCAGAACACGGGCTTGTACAACTCGACGCCAGCGACCGCGGTCATCGAACAGGTCGCACTTGGTTGGGTGCTCGAGGCACTCGATCTTCCGCGCGAGTCTGGCGGCGCGCTCGTGACGGGGACGTCGGTCGCGCACGTCACCGCCCTTGCCGCGGCGCGACGTTCGCTGCTGCTACGCGCTGGCTGGGACGCGGACGCCGATGGACTCTTCGGGGCGCCGCCGATCACCGTCATCGCGAGCGAGGAAGCACACGCCACACTGTTTAAAGCGCTCGGAGTCGTAGGGCTCGGGCGCAATCGCGTGGTCCGCGTTCCGGTCGATGCCCAAGGCGCAATGCGACTCGACGCGCTGCCGACGATCAGCGGGCCAACGATCGTTTGCGTTCAGGCCGGGAACGTCAACACCGGTTCGTTCGACCCGATTCGAGAGATTTGTGAACGCGTGAAACCGGCTGGTGCGTGGGTCCACGTCGACGGAGCCTTCGGGCTCTGGGCACGCGCGACCGACAAGCGCGCGCATCTGGCTGCCGGCGCCGAGCTCGCGGACTCGTGGGCGACGGATGCGCACAAATGGTTGAACGTTCCCTACGACAGCGGCATCGCCTTCGTCCGCGACGCCGCCGCGCTCCGCTCGGCCATGACGATCGCGGCGGAATACCTGCCGACCGAAGCCGCGTATCGCAATCCGTCCGAGTACACGCCCGAGCTGTCACGTCGGGCGCGTGGCGTCGACGTGTGGGCGGCACTTCGGTCGCTCGGGCGAAGCGGTGTGGCCGAGTTGGTCGATGCGTCGTGTCGGCAGGCGCGTCGATTCGCCGATCGGCTCAGCGGCGCAGGTTACGAGATCTTAAATGACGTCCAGCTCAACCAGGTGCTCGTCTCGTTCGGTGAGCCCGAGGTGACGAATCGTGTGATCGCCGACATTCAGGCGGACGGGACCTGTTGGTGCGGCGGCACCGTGTGGCAGGGACGCACGGCGATGCGCATCAGCGTGAGCTGCTGGGCGACGACGGACGACGACGTGGAGCAGAGCGTCCACGCGATGATCGGCATCGCGAACGAGCACACCCACGCCGGGCAGGCGACTCTCGCTCAGTCCTCGACGGCAGTCGGCCGCTGACGTCGGACAGACAACCGGTCGGGCAACGGTGAGTGAACGGAGCGACAGAAACGGAATGGCAACGGTAACAGCGTGATTTATCTTTTTTTCTGTTTGAATCGATTCTCGAAGAAGGTGCAGTAGAAGCGCGCCCTCGTTTGTCGCATCTCTGGGCCTTTTGTTGCGTTTCTGGGGCTTCCGTTGCCCTTCGGTTTTCGTCCTCCGTTCAGTACCGTTGCCCGACCGGTTTTCGGACAATGCGCTCCCGACGCTTAGCTTTTCGGTTTCCGGATCGCGAGAGGTTTTATGGCAGGTCGGAAGGGCGCGTCCAAGCGAACGAGAGGGTCGAAGAAGAAGACAAAGCGCGGAGTGAAGAAGGCGTCGGCGCCGAAACGGAAACCGGCCGCGAGAGTCCAACCGGCGAAGTCGAAGCGCGTCTCGAAAAAGCGGCCGGCCTTCAATCCCAAAACCGACAGCGCGAACGACCCCGCCTGGGTCGCACCGGTGTGGGAGGACGACGTCCTCCTCGGCGCCCATGTCTCGATCGCCGGCGGCACCCACGAAGCGCCGCCCCGCGCGCGAGCCATCGGCGCGTCGGCGATGCAGATCTTCACGAAGATGGCGAATCGCTGGGCCGATCGTGCGTGTGAGACCGACGAGTGCGCGACGTTTGCTACCGCGCTTGCCGAAACGCGCGTGCGCGCGACCGTGGCGCATGATTCGTATCTGATAAACCTCGCGAGTCCCGACCCGACGCTCCGACGTCGCTCGATCGAGTCCTTCGTCACGGAGCTCGAGCGCTGCGAAGCGCTCGGGCTGACGTACCTCGTCTCTCACCCGGGCAACTACATCGACGAGCGGTCGAGCGGCATTGCGCGTAACGCGGATGCGATCACCGAGGCGCTGTCGCGCGTTCCTGGTCGAACGATCTTGTGCATCGAGACGACCGCCGGAAGCGGCACAGCCATCGGCGCGGCGTTCGAGGATCTCGCGGAGTTGATCGATCGCATACCCGAGCCGCATCGCTCGCGAATGGGCATCTGCCTCGACACGTGCCACGCGTACTCGGCGGGTTACGACATCGTGAACGCATACGACGATGTGTGGAAGCGGTTCGACGACGTGATCGGTTTGTCGAGGCTTCAGGTCATGCATCTCAACGACTCGAAGACGCCGTTCGATTCGCGGCGCGATCGGCATGAGCTGATCGGCGAGGGCTCGATCGGCGAGCGCGGGTTTCGCAACGTGATGAACGACGCGCGGCTCGTCGCAGTTCCGAAGATCATCGAGACGCCCAAGGGAACGGATCCGACAGCCACCGATGCCCAGATGTTGGCGCTCTTGCGCAGCTACAGTCTCAAAGCATGACACTCTAATCGACCTGGTCAGGCGACCCCGATTGCTACCGCGATCAGGGACACTCCTGCGATGACCGCGACCACCCCGATGGCTGTCGCGGCGCGCGCACCAGCCGGTGCAAGCCGTTCGACGGTGATCGCTGCTGTCACGACACCCATAGCGCGAAGATCCATGACGCCGATGGCCAGGAGGATCGCGGTCAAACCGGCGCACGAATACGTGCAGTGCAGGCCGAGGCGCAAACCGTGTCGCCATGCCGTGCGGACGTCGTCAGCGAATGTTGCATCGCGCGCGAGCGTCTCACGGCAAAAGGCAAGCTGACGCTTCTTCCATGCGCTGAACTGGACGACACCCGCGACCAGCACTACTGCGCCAGCCGCGATCGGTGCGACGCGCGTCAGCGCCGGCTGCGCCATCTCGATCGCAGCCAGCGCGACGCCCAGTGGAAAGACTCCTACCCCGACAAGGGCCCAGACGAAGAAGTATCCCATGCCTACGAGCACCGTCAGCCCAGCGAGGCGAGACCCACTGGCTCGAACGACTCGACGGAAGCGCCACAACATCGGGGCGAGAGATGGCAGCATCATCGCCACCATCATCACGACCCACATGCCGATGAACGACGCCGCAGCTCCGGGCCACGTCTGTCCAGGCATTCGCATCCACACCATAGACATCGTCGAGTGCATCGATCAGCTCAGCCGTTGCCGTAACGATCGTGGTGACGCAACCAGAAGCCGGTCTCGTTCCGCCCTTTCGGTGCGCGGTCGAGCCACTGGTACATTCCCCAAAGGCTGTCGACTCCGCGCGAGTATCCGGAGTACGTGTGATAGACCACGCCGTCTTCCAGCACGAACGCGCTCACGCCCGGCCGTTCACGTGTGTACGTCGCTGCATCGGTTCCCGTCATGGCCGCGATCTGGACGATCGGCGCATCGCTTCCACGCAACTGCCAACGCCCCTCCCGCCGATAGTTGTATTCGATGCCACCTTCGCGCTGCTGCTCTTCGGTGAACCCGACGCTGTAGTCCGCGTTGAAGTCGCTGCCGTGCGAAGACGCCCATGGGAACGCCCAACCCATCCGCCGTTTGAATGCCTGCAGCTTTGCGAGAGGCGCCCGCGACACCGCCGAAAGAGCAACGTCGTGGTTGGCAAGGTGGGTGGCGATCCCGTTGAACCCGTCCGCAATGCTCGAACAAGACGGACACCCCGCGTCGTAGTCGGGGCCGAACATGAAATGGTAGATGAGGAGCTGCGAGCGCCCGTCGAAGAGGTCGGCGAGCGAAGCGCCCCCTGCATCGGTATCGAAGCGATACTCCTTGTCGACGCGAACCCACGGCAGCTCCTGCCGCCGCCGCGCCACCTCGTCACTGCGCTTCGTCAGGTCCTTCTCCGCTTCGAGCAGCTCGAGCCGCGCGGCGAGCCACTCGTCTCGAGTCCCGGTCATGTGCTTCGTCATTGTTCTTTCTCCTTCGTTCATGTTTGCAACTTCGTGAATGCTGCTCGTGTGATAGACTTAAGCGTGGAGATCGAACAAGTGAGAGTTACAAGTGTGACGGGATTCCGATGGACTCGTTGATCACGGCTGCGGCGCGAGCCTTGGCAGCCGGTGATCCGATTGGCGCATTGAAGCGTGTCGCGCTGCGTGAAGACGCGCCCGCGCTCGCGCTGCGAGGCATCGCGATGGCGCAGCTCGGCGATTTCGTTCGCGCGAAGACGCTCTTGCGCAGCGCGGTGCGTGCCTTCGGGCCGAAGGAAGCCGTGGCGCGAGCGAGATGTGTCGTCGCCGAGGCTGAGATTGCACTCGTCTCACGCGACTTACATTGGCCTGCGAAGACCCTCGATTCGGCGCGTGCGACACTCGAGGAGCGTGGCGATCAGATCAACGCCGCGCACGCACGCTATCTCGAAGTCCGGCGCCTGCTTCTCATCGGACGCATCGACGAAGCCGAGCGAGCGCTCGTTCTGCTCGACCCAACGCCCCTTCCTCCCGCGTTGAGGACCACACACGACTTGGTGGCTGCAGGGATCGCAGTTCGACGTCTCCAAACGAACGCAGCGCGCACCGCGCTTGCGCGGGCCGAGCATGCCGTGCGCCTCGCGGGCATCCCTGCGCTCGCGGCCGAGGTGGAGAGCGCGTTCCTCGCCCTGACCACGCCTGCGGCGCGCCTGATCGCGAGCGGCGAGGAGCGACTCATCCTGCTCGAGGAGGTCGAGGCGTTGCTCGCGTCGAACACATTCGTCGTCGACGCTTGCCGTTACGTCGTACGCGATGCCAGCAAAGTGGTCTCGCTCGCGACGCGTCCTGTATTGTTCGCGCTGGCGCGGGCGTTGGGCGAAGCGTGGCCGGGAGACGTCTCGAGGGACACGCTGATCTCCTGCGCCTTCGGATCGAAGTTCGTCGACGATTCGCATCGCGCGCGATTGCGCGTCGAAATCACTCGGCTTCGCGCGAAGCTTCGGACGTTGGGCGACGTCAGCGCGACGCCGCGAGGCTTTGCGCTCTCGCCACGCCGCGCACGGAAGGTTGTCGTGCTGGCGCGTCCCGTCGAAGAGCAACACGCGCCGGTGCTCGCCCTTCTCGCCGACGGCGAATGGTGGTCGAGCTCCGCGCTGGCGCTTGCCCTTGGCGCGAGCCAGCGCACCGTGCAGCGGTCGCTCGACTCACTTGCGGCAGCCGAAAAGGTGCAGTCGTTCGGCCGCGGACGCGCTCGACGTTGGATGACCCCGCCCGTGCCGGGATTCACGACAACCTTGTTACTCCCAGCACCTCTGCCGATCGAGTAGCATCAACGCATGCGTCGATCAACTGCCGATATCCTCCGTGAGTACGGACCGTTTCCCGGCGCCAACGTCGGCGGAGTCACATACGACGGCCAGCACGTCTGGTTTGCGGCCGGCGACACGCTGAGTGCCTTCGACCCAGCGAGCGGAGCGACGGTGCGCTCGATCGACGTCGCCGCGCATGCAGGAACGGCGTTCGACGGCCAGCATCTGTTTCAGATCGCGGAGGATCGCATCCAGAAAATCGATCCGAAGACAGGACGCGTGCTCGCCACGATTCCCGCGCCAGGCGGCGGCGGTGACTCGGGTCTCGCGTGGGCAGAGGGGACGCTCTGGGTTGGGGAGTATCGAAATCGGAAGATTCATCAAGTCGATCCCGAGACGGGAAAGATCCTTCGTACGATCGAGTCGAACCGCTTCGTCACCGGTGTCACGTGGGTCGACGGAGAGCTCTGGCACGGCACGTGGGAGGGCGATGAGAGCGATTTGAGGCGAATCGATCCTGCAACCGGCGAAGTTCTGGAGACCATTGAGATGCCACCCGGTGTGTATGTCTCGGGGCTCGAGTCCGATGGCGACGATCGTTTCTTCTGCGGAGGAGGAAAAAGCGGAAAAGTGCGAGCCGTGAGACGTCCTAAGCGAAGCGAAGCCGGAACAGCTCGCCCGCGGCCGTAGCGCTCGCCGGCCGATTTTGGGGCAAAGGTCGGACTGGCGCACGGCCGCATTTCGGCGCACGCTTCCGTTGCGTCCGCATCGAGGCGGGCCGTCGAAGTCATTCACGGAGCGACGCAATGGTGAGCGACCTCGAAGCGAATCGCTGGTACATCCTCATTGCCGCGCTGGTCGTCGCGCAGGGTGCGCTGATCGCCGCACTCCTCGTCAACCGTGCACGACGCCGCGAGACAGAGGCCCGCAACAACGCGATCCTGCGCGCCGTTCCAGATCTCATGTTCCTCCAAACGCGGAGTGGCGTCTACCTGGACTACAGTGCGAAGGATCCGAGCATCCTTCTCGTTCCGCCCGCGCAGTTCCTCGGGAAGAGCATGTACGACATTCTTCCACCGCCGCTGGTGCATCGGTTCACTGAGGCCATCGACCGTCTCTTCGATGGCCAGGAGCCTGTCGTCGTCGAATACGACCTCACGCTTCCGTCAGGAGAAATCGGCGACTTCGAGGCTCGGCTGGTGCGCTGCGAGCACGACAAGTTCCTCAGCATCGTCCGCGACGTTACCGAACGCAAGCGCGCCGAACGGGCGATTCACGACGAGCAGCTGCGCCGCAACCTCGCGAATGCCGCCGGCGCCGTTGGCGTCTGGGATTGGAACCTCGTCACCAACGAGTTGTACGTCGACGCGGAATTGAAGTCATTGCTCGGCTATGAGGATGCGGAGATTCGCAATCACGTCGACGATTGGCGCAAGCTCGTCCACCCCGACGACTTCGATCGAGGCGTCGACGTGCAGGCGCTGGTCGATGCCGCACCGACGAGTGAGCTCGAACAACGCATGCGGCACAAAGACGGAGGCATTCGCTGGTTCCTCGTGCGCGGAACCGT
>Ga0126377_10000699_pt1 | contig 20918 bp, 11 predicted proteins | sample PanSoiMetPlot_22_FD_92647 | JGI IMG/M metagenome (GOLD analysis project Ga0126377, IMG submission 92647) | Tropical forest soil microbial communities from Panama - MetaG Plot_22 | ecosystem: Environmental > Terrestrial > Soil > Tropical forest > Bulk soil | place: Panama | collected 2016-02-17 | reverse complement strand
GCTGCAGCGCGTCGCCGGGATCACGGCCCTGGTGGCCGGACTGGCCGCGATGTCGGCCTGCTCCTCGGCCAGCGGCGCCACCAAAGCCGGCGAGGCCGGCAAACAGGGCACGCAGAGTGCCGCAGACGCCGCACAGTCGGCGGTGATTGATGTCGCGGCCGCGGCGGCGGTCGAACAGCCGATCGTCCGCACCCTGCGCGTCACCGGCTCGTTCAGCGCCGACGAGCAGGCGCAGGTCGCCGCGGAAACCGCCGGTCGCGTCGTCAAGACGCCGGTGGAACGCGGCAGCCGGGTCAAGGAAGGCGATCTGCTGATTGTGACGCCGGATGCGGTGTTAGGGGTAATTGAAGTTAAGACCGAACCCCGCACTTATCATGACTTCGAAGAGGCGCTGATCAAGCTATCGAATATTGAAAAGATGTGCCGCCAGGCCACCGGAAGAGACTCGGTGTGGACTGGCTTGTTCTCATTTGAAGATCATCCAAGACAACAGAGAACTATTCTTCGCGCGCTCGGCTCAGCCTATCGGGAAACAGATCAAAAGGTAAACTGCGTTTCATGTGGTCATAATGTCTTTATCAGATTTTGGGATGATGGTCGGCAGGTTGAAAGCCCTGTAAACGGTCCGGTCTGGCATTCTTATGCTTTGCCACATGTCGCACCGTCCTATTTCATAGGCAATCTCGTGGATAGTATTTCCACAGTCGATAACAATTCTGCTGGCTTTGCCTGGTTCCCGGTGCTGGGTGGAAAGGAGCGGTATTTGGACTATTACCTTTCACTCCATGATATTGACCCAACGCCCCTTTAAGTGGCGTCTTCCCAATGCGATTCTTCGCCATGTAGTTCGTCTCTTTTCCTTCGTCGATTATTGGGAAGTGGGGAGAGGTTCCTCCCATAGCCTCTTCCCGACGCGCTCACGGCCAAGCCATAAACCGCCGCGCGCAAACTCGTTACGTGTGCGAGGGGTTTAAACTTTGCGGACTTCGATATTGACGTGCGGCTAGCCGAGTTTCTTGACGGTGCCGACTTCGGCGACTATGCGGCCGCACTCCTTGCCGATTTCCAAAATGTGGATCCGCGTTGCCATCCCGCCTGTGATCAAGCCGCGCGCGCAATCTCGGCTTCTTTGTAGCTCATACAACCCGGCCCATATTGTTCCCACTTGCCGCCTTTGAGCATCTTCACGCAATAAACAGACTCTTCAAGAAAATCTATACAGGGCTACAACTTTTCTTGACATGCCGACCTTCGTGACTACAATTGCGAAATGTTGTAGGGGGCAATATGGTATTCACATGCGAAAGGGAACTATAACAGCACGGCAATTCGCCAAGGAGACGGGCGCGGCTTATACAACGGTTATGCTTTGGCTGAAGCGCGGCATCATTCCAGGCGCGGAGTTGAAAGAAGATCAGCGTGGGCCTTACTGGGAAATACCAGTGTCAGCATTGAAGACTTTCAAGAAACCAAAAACGGGAAGGCCAAAGAAATCGTAGGAATAATGCCGATATTCATCAACGGGCAACTCTCGAACATTCCGCTCGCGCAACTGGTCGCCGAAGGCAAAGAGATCATTGAGCGAGAAAACATCCCACCGTCGAGTCGCTTCGACCTGGATTTGTGGGCCGCATCCGTCGCCGTCTCGCCCTATGACGAGGCGCATAGGGTATGGTCGGTGGCGAACGAGGACGAACATATGCGAGCGATCAGAAGTCAGGCGCAGGAGAATGTGCGCATGTCGAAAGCGATCGTCGAAGCGAAGCGGATGAATTGAGAGACAGGGAGGCAGCCTGCTCAGTGAGAGTTCTGTTTACGACCTTGAGAGCCAGCACGGGATGAAGCCATAGCCCCTTTGCTCTCGTGGCTATTCCGTCTTTTCTGATGCCCCGAATGACTCTGCGACTGTTCGAGTGGTGTAACGATACCGGCGTCATTCGATGAGTCTAGTAACACAATTGTCGAAACCGAGAATGTGGAGGATTATGGCAAGACCTGTATCAGCGGTCGATTTATTTTGCGGGGCGGGCGGTTTGACGCATGGATTTCAGCTCGAAGGTATTAACGTTCGGGCCGGTATAGACACCGATCCAGCCTGCAATCACCCATTCACGCACAACAACGACGCTGTATTTCTAGAGCTCGACGCTCAAGAGATTACTGCAGCGGATCTTCTCCCTTATTTTTCAGAAGGAGAATGCTGGTTGCTCGCCGGGTGCGCCCCCTGCCAACCTTTTTCCACGTATTCGCAGGGGCATCGTAATGATAATGACGAGAAATGGTTATTATTGTACGAATTCGCCCGACTAGTAAAGGAAATCCGCCCGCACGTAGTTACGATGGAAAATGTGACGAAACTTGCCAAGCATCCCATTTTCGCGGATTTCGTACGCATATTGAAGAAGTTCGGTTATCTAGTCACGCATTACGAGGTCGAATGCGCTCACTACGGCATTCCACAAAATAGGGCAAGGTTAGTTTTATTCGCCTCGATATATGGAGAAGTCGAAATCGAGGAGCCATCTCACGATGAAACCAACTTCTCGACAGTAAAGAACACGATAGGCCGTCTTCCGAAAATCGCCGCCGGCGAAGTGGCGAAAAGAGATCACTTACACCGAGCCAGCAATTTGTCTGAGACAAACCTGAAACGCATTCGAGCCTCTCGCCCTGGTGGAACTTGGCGAGATTGGGATAAAACCCTGCGAACCAAGTGCCACAAGAAAGAGACCGGTAAAACCTATCCAAGCGTCTATGGCAGAATGGAGTGGGATAAACCCGCGCCGACGATTACGACGCAATGCCATGGTTACGGCAACGGTCGCTTCGGCCATCCTGAGCAGGATCGCGCCATTTCACTCAGAGAGGCGGCGTTACTACAAACCTTTCCGGAAAATTATTCATTCCTGCCGAGCGGCGAAATAGTCTACTTCAGTACGATCGCGCGATTGATAGGCAACGCCGTTCCTGTACGTCTCGCCCGCATGATAGCTAGAAGCATACTGAGTCATTTGGAGGAACACGATGGATAATTCCGTTCAAGACTCTCCCTATAGGATGACGTTAGGTCTAAACGTCCTCAACCATTTGGGACTCAATCTCTACAGCAACATCCCGGCCGTTTTGTCAGAAGTGGTAGCCAATGCTTGGGATGCCGACGCCGAGAATGTCGATGTCGAAATAGACAAGGGAAATAGCCGGATCGTCATCACAGACGACGGTCATGGGATGAACGAACAGGATATCAACGGCAAGTATCTATACGTCGGTTACAGGAAACGAGATAACCCAGACGAGCGCATAACGCCGAAGTGGGGACGCCTGCCAATGGGGCGCAAAGGAATCGGCAAGCTGTCGCTGTTCTCCATAGCTCGCCTGGTGGAGGTGCATACGGTCAAGGACGGCGTGAAAAGCGGCTTCGTGATGAGGCTCGAAAAGATACAAGAGAAAATAACGAACCACAACCGCGGCGATATTTACAATCCCGAGCCGATCGATCCTTCGGGCATTCGAATCGACAGAGGAACACAGATCATCCTCACCGATTTGAAGAAGACCTTGCACCAAGCGATACCGGCTTTGCGGAAACGCCTAGCTCGCCGCTTCAGTGTCATCGGCGAAGATCAACACTTTGCCGTAAGGATCAATGGAGATAAGGTAGGGATCGCCGACCGGGATTACTTCCACAAAGTGCAGCACATATGGTTTTACGGCGAAAAGAGTAGGGCGTACAGTGAACAAGCGCCCGACGCCGAACACCGCGAATTGCGCCCGGCAGAAATTCCCGACATCGCTGAACAGGTTCATGGTTGGATCGGAACCGTCAAGGTCTCGGGCGACCTGAAAGACGAAGACGACAACTTGAACAAAATCGTGTTGATGGTGAGGGGCAAGCTGGCGCAGGAGGATGTTCTCGAAGACTTCAACGAAGGGGGAATCTACACCAAATATCTGATCGGCGAAATCAACGCCGATTTTCTCGACCTCGACAATAAAGACGATATCGCAACGAGCAGCAGACAAAAGATCATAGAAGACGATCCGCGCTATCAAGCTCTGAAAAAGTTCGTCTACATAGAGCTCAAGCACATTCAGAATTCCTGGAGCGGGTTGCGCGACAAAGAAGGAACGATAAAAGCCCTCGAAGTGCCTGCGATCAAAGATTGGTTCCGAGGGTTGTCTAAAGACGATCGAAAGCGCGCAGGGGCGATTTTCGGCAAAATCAATCGCGCCGTGGATTCGCCGGAGGACAAAAAGCGATTGATGAAATACAGCGTCCTGGCGTTCGAGAGCTTGAGATACAAAGGCAATTTGGACGCTCTGGAGCGCATTTCTCCGGAAAACCTAGAGGCGCTGGTAGAAATCTTCGAGTCTTTGGACGACATCGAAGCGACTCTCTATCATCAGATCGTTCGGGAACGCATAGAGGTGATCAAAATCCTCCAGGAAAAAGTGGAAGAGAACGCCCGCGAAAAAGCGGTCCAGCAACATTTGTTCACACATCTGTGGCTGCTTGATCCCTCGTGGGAAAGGGCGACCGAGACCCCCCGAATGGAACAGAGCGTCGCGAAAGAGTTCGCCGGGATCGACGCCAATCTGACCGATGAAGAAAGAGAGGGTCGCGTAGATATCAGGTACACGACCACCTCGGGCAAACATGTCATCGTCGAATTGAAACGCGCCGGAAGAAGAGTCAGCAGTTCCGAAATAGTCAATCAGGTCTCGAAATACCGAAACGCTCTGAGAAAAGTTTTGCGGGAAGCGAGTAAATCCAACGAGCCTATCGAAGTAGTATGCGTCGTAGGTCGAGAACTCGTCGACTGGGATGAAGAGAACGGCCGGGAAGAGTCGGCCGAAATGCTCGCGGCGAAAGGAGTCAGAGTCGTTATGTACCAAGAACTCATCGATAACGCCTACAGGGCTTATAAGAGATTTTTGGAAAAGAGTCAGGAGACGGGCCGAGTATTCAATTTGATAAAAAGCCTCGATGAAGACGGTGTCTTATTCGAACCTCGCTTCGCTCCGGCGCAAGATGGGGGATTGCGAATATGACCGACACAGTATCGCCCGCGACTCGCAGTTCGATTATGTCGAGCGTGCCGCAAAGGAATACCAATCCCGAGCGAGCCGTCAGGTCATACTTGCATCGTCTCGGCTACCGCTTTCGTTTACACCGCAGGGACCTTCCCGGCAGCCCGGACATAGTTCTACCACGCCATAATATAGCGATCTTCGTTCACGGCTGTTTCTGGCACCAACATCGAGGATGCAGGAAATCGCGCAAACCGACGAGCAATACCGATTATTGGGATCGCAAGCTGGCCGAGAATGTTATACGAGATAAACGGAAAATATTAGAGCTGAAAAAGTTGGGGTGGAAAGTGTTAGTAGTTTGGCAATGTGAAACGCGGGATCTCGACGCCTTGGCCGATAAAGTAGCCCGATTAGTTCAAATCTCGACGCTGAGCCGGCAATAATCCGCCTGTCGGTAGACACGGTCTGGCGGACGGCTTCTACCTTTCTTTACTGTCAAACTATCTTGCACGCAATGTGCTAGGAACGGCGCTCACAGTCGGACATGATCCGGCGCAGCATGGTCGCCCATCACGGGCCGTAGACAGGAAATCGGCCATGACATTGACTAGCCGAGGGATGAAGGGTTAAAAAGGCCGGGAAAGTGCTGACTCACCTTAGGGCCGATCTGGTTCAGGTGGCGTTTAGTCCTCATGAGATCATTCATCGGAAGTTCACTGAACTCGACCCTCTCCCCCGGGTACTGAGAGCCTCATCCGTTCTATCTCACCGCGGGAGGGACAAGAGATCGACGCTTCCCGATCTCTCAACCTGTGGAACTACTCCTACCGATAACGAGCCTTCGGCGGTAATAGCCTGCACTATCTTCGATTCACAGTCGCGAAGGGATGGACTCTGGTGTCTTCAAATTCGGATTGGCGACAATGGACTTATGACGAGTGGAACGAGCGGTTGATCGCTTATAGCTTCGCACACGGGGTGCCAACCGGCTCACCTGTAGAGCGCATCCCGGCTACCCCGGAGGAACTTGTTCTAGTCGTATCCGATCCTGCGGCCGTCCCACAGGAAGTCGTCGAAGCTTTCGTTTCCTGCGTTAGAGAGCGACTTCGCCCTAATGCAGTAAGTTTTTGCGGCTTCTGTCGAGAATACGAAGACTGGTCGCCACAGTCCTCCGCCACTCCGCACTTTTTTGCGATGCTCTGGCTCACGTGTTTGGTGGCATACGGCTATCCCGACACGGATGGCGGGTTCCATGAACGCATCGAGAGAACCTTAGGGCGGAGGCAGAATCTGAGTTGCCTCCCAAAATTTTGGTCGGATTTGGCCGAATGGACGAGTAACGCGGCAGGCCTGCCTGTCGGTAAAGAACCTAATCCCCTTCAATTACCGCCACGAGACGATTATCGGAGCACCATCGGATATTCATGGTTCCTCGCCTTCCCACACCGTAACGATCGGCTCAAGCTACGAGCATTATTAGGAGCAAACGACCTAGTGGGCGATGAGCCGCCCATAGCGCCTGTAATCGACCTCCTCAATCGCGATCGCGAAACATTCAGCGAGTCCTTTCGTGAGGATCTGAACAACTTCGTCGAAAAGTTCTTGCATACTGGGGAAGACGCCCGAAATAGCGCCTTCTGGCGAGCCGTCAGACAAGAGGCTATACATACCGGAAGCGGACCGGCGGAACTCGAACGTCTGGATCAGCCGGATTTGATGGCTTATCTCGACGACGAGATGCTAGTCCTTTATCTGGGATGCGGCGATGAGACACGACTGCCCATCGGATTCTCTAGACGCCCATTGGCGTTCAAAATCGGTCACATCTCGAATTACGTGACACGCGATATGGACGACGGCGTGGCCTCGGGAATGGAAGAGGCTGTGGCAGCGGTTCTCGCCGGCGAAATACAGGTGCCGAGACTCACCAGTCACATCCGGCGCGGAGTCATAGTATTCAAAGAAGAATTGAGCAACGAATACAAGCTGGTCGGAGGCGCGGACGCTAACGAAGCGACAGTCGCGCTAGTGAGCGAGGCGCGAGCAGATGCCTTCGTGAGAGCTTACGGCGGAAAAAGTTACCCTTCGCGCTTCACAGGTTGGCGCGAGGTGATCGACTGCGAGGTCGTCATCCGACGTGACCTGCCTCCCGGGCTGCAAGGCGTCCATCACCTGCAAGAAACTATGTTCCCCCCTGTCGTCCGCTTCGTCGGAGGAATTCGTACAGGACAGGGTTTCCAGCTTCTGCCCGGGTTTATGCCGGCGATCAAGTTCAAAGGGGCGAGACTCGTCGAGCTTTTCGACCCCTCCGGCGCGAAGGTAGACGCCTTGACGCAGGTCGCGCCCGACGGCTCGGAGTGGGGATTTCGCGACGGACTCGCGATGTTTAGCGATGGCCTGTATACCGTTCGAGTGCGGTGGAGTGAGAACGGTGGAATCGAACGCACGACTGAGACGAGATTGACTCTGGTCGAAGGATCGAGAGAACAGGTTCGTCACGACTACAAAAGTTTAGGGATAGGCCGGTACCACATAGAAAGTTGCACTCCAGGTGAAATGGAAGTGTCCGGTGACGAGATCATACCGCTCGGAATTTCCGGCGGCGGGCTCGCCGAAGCTGGACCGGATTTGGTCGATCTCGATCCGGAGTCACGTTATTTGGGAGCAGGGTGCGGGGAGTTCAGTCACGTTCGCCGACCGGGGTTCGATTGGCTAGCTATGGGGCCGAAGAACAATCCGGATCTACTCCTCTTCGTGGGAGATCCGGAGTCCCCGCAGCCGCCTCTCGATCGCAGATCCGAGAGCAAGAGAGATCGCCGCCACTGGCGATCGGCAATGAACGAAAGCCGACGAGTCGCAGCCCGCCTGGAAGACGGACGCATCGTTCCTATCGAGACTCTTCCCAAAGTGCAAGAGGCGCTCAGACAGTATAAACAACACTACCCGAGCCCAGACGCTCCTGGTTTCCGCAATGAAGGGTGGCTCGACGAGGCACTGCGCTGGCGCGGCATAGAGCCTGACCTCCACGTCGCACGTTTCACTGATGCGCTTGCGGCGCTTGCGGTGCGCAGGAGCGGAGTGCGGTTCGAAGTGCTGATCGATCTCTTGGCTGAGATGTCGGGAACGGCCCCTAGGATGGCGCCCGAGTTCATCTTCGACATCGCTAGAGCTTGGGTGGAGTCTGGGGCATTCGACATCGCGTACGCTCAGGGTAGGCGTGCGACTTATGTCGTACCCCGCCGCCCTTTCTTCGTCGCCTTTCGAGTCGCCACTTACGTGCGTGCGACGCTCATAGGGTTGACCCCTTCCACACTGAGGGCTCATGTCGAGCGCGCGGCGATGGCTCGGGGCTGTGACTGCGACGAATTACTACCTCCATGCCGATGGATTCCGAAAGTTCTAAGGCTGATATGCGACGACCCGACGGTGCTGAAGAATATTTCCGACGCCCTCGGGTTAGCCCCCCCACGCTGGTTGAAGTGGCCGATCGACGCGGCGCTTGATCTACGGCCCGACGACCAGGGATTGCGCGATGGCGCGCCGCATGACTTCTTCTACACTGTGAAAGCGTGGGACTGGTCTAAAGGGAAGTTCTCCCGTGTCGAAACGCTTGATTCCCCCTCCCAGCAGGGATCTGATGTTTCAGTAGAACTGCGTTCTCATAGGGATCGTTGCCCCGTCTACTCGGTGTCATTAGATGGGGCGGCCTGGGGTTGGACTTACATTCGAAATTGGGCGCTGCTCTTCGCCTACGCCTTGAAGGATGGAAGCCCACCTTTCGCGATCTACCCTGGAGTTCCTATTCGCCGTCCAGGACACATCGGTGTTTATTTGCCATTGCCGGTGGGAAGATTGTGTGCAGTGCTGGGGGATGGACTGGCTGGCCCCCTGCTCGGGCAAGACGGTATTTCCGTACGAGAATATTTGTACCCGCTCGGTCGTACTTACCTCGAAATGTTGAATCATCTGTTGCCTGTACGCCATGATGTCGTTTCGGAAAGTCACGGGTAGCCATTAAACTGAGGGACGAACATGCAAGATCCGCTCGGCGCCTTTCTCAGAATTCGCGATCTTTACATCGCATATTTGGATACGGCCTTCCGCATAAGCGATATGAGCGTCGCTACGGAACGTCGTCGCTTGCTATGCGCTCCGGGAACGCTTTGTACCGAGCCACTGCTCGAACCGCTGCCTAGATATGAACCGGCAGCATTGGCATTTCACGAGCTCGCCGACTATCGCGATCCCGATCGAGACCCACTGGCCGGCTTCGACCATGCGGAACGCATCGCCTTTATAGAATTGGTGCTGTCGGGGTTGTTCCGATCCAGGCCCGCCGTTTCCGGAGATCGAGCGCCTACGACAAGGGTGGGCGAATTCAAACCCTACTCTCATCAACTCCATATGTTGAGCAGAGGGGCGAAGGCTGGCAGTCCAGGCATCGTCACTTCGGGCACCGGCTCCGGAAAGACCGAGTCCTTCCTTCTACCTTTACTTGCCGCTCTCACGAAAGAAGCGAAAACCTGGCCTAAACCGGAGCAGCATTACCTAAAGCGACGCTGGTGGCACGATCCGAAGACAAGGAAGTCCTATGCAAAGCAGGACACCGACGGCACATCGGTGCCTCACTACAATGCCATCCCTTTGTCATCAAGACCTTCTCGTCGTAACCCCATGGCGACTCCTTTCCGTGTGCATCGGGAAGGAGAGAGGCGCACTGCCGCGCTCCGCGCATTGATTCTTTATCCCATGAACGCACTCGTCGAAGACCAGTTGGTGCGTCTCAGGAAGGCTTTGGACTCTCGTGAAGCGCGAGATGTAATGGATCGTGAATTCGACGGTAACAGAATTTTCTTCGGTCGTTATACAAGTAAAAGCCCGGTTACGGGTCCAGAGGAACATCCGGGATTCGTTCAGTTGCTCAGCCTGGAGGAAGACGATCCCGAGCTCGATCGCCCTATCGCCCCACGCGTCAGCGGAGATAGCGCCGGCCAGACTGGGCCGACGTTACGAGATATTCGTAAGGGAGAAATCGAGAGGCGGAAACGCAGGCAGAAGGAACTGTTCGATGAAATGGTCTCGCTCGAAACGGGGCAGCGATCCGCCAGACACTATGCTCAGAGCGCTACGCGCCCCGACGCCGCCGATCTCGATCGAGCCCCGTCAGCCTTCGGTGACGATGCCCCTTTCATTTTCCCTGCGGTCGATGGCGGAGAGCTGATTTCACGATGGGATATGCAACAGACTCCGCCCGACATATTGATCACGAACGTCAGCATGCTGAGCGCGATGCTGACCCGCGAGGTCGACGAATCTATCTTTGCCCAAACACGGACTTGGCTGGAACAGCCGAACTCGTACTTCTACCTCATCCTCGACGAGTTGCACCTTCAACGCGGATCGGCGGGGACGGAAGTCGCTTACCTGTTGCGTTATTTGCTGGACCGGCTCGGACTGAGTCGCCCGGAGCATCGCCACAAACTACGCATCCTCGCTTCGAGCGCCTCGTTGCCGGCGGTGCCGGAGGGGGAGGCTCGGAAAAGCGCCGACTACCTCTGGGATATGTTCGGGCGTTTCGGGCTACCCGTATCGGTGGAATCAGAGGAGCAAGGGCGGCGTCTTTGGATGGAATCGATTGTCGGCGGGAAAGAACGGCCGGCCGAGCATGAAGTGACTACTCCAGCCCGACTAGGTTCGATCCCTTTCATTGAGCTGTTCGAACATTGCAGACGGGTCGGCGGAGATGGCGAGGATACTGTGCCGGACCTGACGTTCGCCGCAAATCCCGCATCCGATCCGGCGGCAGAGAGGCTCTGGCGAAAAGTAGCTTCTAATATGGGCATCGCGCACGATGCCATGGAAATAGCGGTAGTCGTGCGCTTATCCGTCGAGAAGGCCGCGTCTTACCTGGTGGCCTCGTGCTGGGATACAGCAGAAAGTCGATCGCGCGCGACTACCGTCAGGCAGATCGCCTGGCTGCTTTTCGCCGACCTCCGCGAGGGTAGGGCACTGCCCCAGGACATACCCTATGACTCGGCGCTCCGAGCCGTCAGGGCCCTGTTATTCGTCCGTGGTTGCGGGGACGGTTTAGAAGATCTGTTGGGTGGTAAGGTCGAAGCCCCCTCCTTCCGCGTCCATACTTTCTTCAGAAGCTTAGAGGGCCTATACGCGCCGGCCTGGAAGGATGCTGGAGTCGAGGAGCGCGCTGAATACCCTGCAAGAGCGCCGGAAGTGGGCCGCCTCAGCATAGAGCGTGAAGCCAGAAAGGAGTTCGACATCGCTGGGCATGGCCGGCGCTCGCTACGCCAGCTCGAATTGCTCTATTGCGAGTGTTGCGGCGAGTTGTTTTTCGGCGGCATGCGATCGAAAACGACCGGCAGCCATACCACAGCGCGGTCTGACATCCTGACCGAGCTACTTCCGCACGAGGCCCAATTGGACGGGCTACCAGATGTTGCGGCTTCCCAACGCTTCGAAGAGCTATCGTTCGACCAATACGCTATGTTCTGGCCCACTGACGGGGAACTGCGAGACGACCCACAAAGTCGGACAGGCGATCCCGCAAGTTGGCGAGAGGCCGTACTGGAGCGGGAAACAGGTGTCGTTCGTAAGATATGGGACGGCCGCCCCGGCGGCATCAGGCCGGAAACCGGCGTCCGCGGGTTTCTACTGGAGCGTGGCACAGCCCGGGATCACCATGGGCGCGGTCGGTCTTCGCCCGAAACTCATGTCCCATACGCCTGCCCCAAGTGTGCTACGGACTATTCTGGGAGGCGCAAGGGAATGGGGAGACTCTCGCCTATTCGCAACTTCAGGGCCGGTTTCGGTAAAACCACTCAATTACTCGCGACCGAGCTATTCGACGCGCAGCGCGTTGCCACCCCTCGGGATGTGGCGAAACTGGTTTCATTCTCAGACAGCAGACAGGATGCAGCCCGCGCCGCATTGGATATCGAGCAGAACCACCATCAAGACTTGCGGCGCGAGCTTTTGGTAGTAAATCTCTACAAGTATCTCAAGTTTCGCCGGCGCACGCCTGAGAAGATCGAAGCCGACTTAACAGCCGCAAAAGAATTTGTGAAGGAGGCAGTCGCCTCCGAAGATTTCGAAGCTATAGGACGCGGAGCGGATGACGTAAAGCGGCTTAACGCGGAGCTCGCTGAGTGCCGTGAACCCTCCATTCCGCTTTCTTCTGTAGTCGAATGCCTCGACGGAACCTGGAATGTGCAGGGTCAGGATTCGGAGGCGTCGTGGCTCATAGGCGACATGGTTCGCCGTGGAGTTCACCCGTCCGACAGCGCAGGAGTCGAGCGCCTCGTGGGCCAGAGGGACGATGGAAGCAGGCGTTGGTTCGAATGGGATCGTCTCTTCGAGATACGGGACGGTAAGGTTTTCTGGCGTAACGACGAAAGGTGGGGAGCCGCTTTACCGAGCGCTCAACGGAACTTGGTAGACAATTTCCATAAAGTCACCACTGACATAATATTCAGCAAGACTTACTTTTCACTCGAGGAATCCGGTCTCGGTTACGTGACTGTACGTCGGGATGAGTTACCGGAACAACGCCGCAACGACGATCGTGTCCGAGTCCTTTCCGCATTGATCCGTGTTCTGACGGATGCTTATCGTTATTGGCCTACCCCTTACCGGAAAGAAGAAGATCGACATGACCCCTGGAGCGATATCGGCGACGTGAGAAATCAGCGGGTACGATCGTTCGCGGCGGCAGTTTGGGGGGCTTCGGCCGATACCGAAATCAGGCAGGCATTAGAGGACCTGAAGGCCGTAGGCCACGATGGCGGCATCGTTAAACTGAGTAAGGTTCGTATAGAACTCGCCGAGCAAGAAGATGAATACTGGCGTTGCGATGCATGTTCCCGAGTCCATCTGCACCGAGGCGCCGAGTTTTGCACACGTTGCTTCAGCCGGCTCCCGGAAACGCCCGCCGGGAGTATCGCCGAACTGCAGCGCGCCGGCTTCTTGTCGCGGCGGGTCTTGCGAGCACTCGGCCACGACGCCACGCCAGGGACGGTAGATTCCGTCTTCAGACTCCACTGTGAGGAGCTTACAGGGCAGACGGAAGATCCTGCCAGGAGGCAACGCGAATTCCGAGGCATCTTCGTGCCTACCATAGAGGAAGAGGAATCGATGCTGGATTCGCCGAGCGACAATGGCATGGATTTGGCTGGTGAAAATGGTGCGGAAGGTGAGTCTGATGTCGGTTACAAAGTAGTGCGGCAGGCCTTCGAAGCTAAAGAAACGATCGACGTTCTCGCGGTAACGACAACGATGGAGGTCGGGATCGACATCGGCCCGCTGCAAGTTGTCATGCAGGCGAACATGCCTCCGCAGCGTTTCAACTATCAACAGCGTGTCGGGCGGGCGGGACGTCGCGGCCAAGCGTTCTCGATGGCCCTGACCATCTGTCGGACGCGTAGCCACGACATCTACTACTTCCGAGAGCCGAGAAAGATGACCGGCGACATTCCCCCGACCCCCTTCCTGACCAAACGGATGGCCAACATCGCCGAACGCTTTCTGAGGAAAAAATGGCTCGTAGATGCTTTCAAGTGTCTCCGCCGGGAGGAGCGTTCGTCGCCGCTAGGAATCTTCCCTGGGGATCTGATGTCGCCGCCCGACATTCACGGTGAGTTTTTGCCTGTGTCGCTCTTCCTCAACGAGTCTTTCGATTGGCGCGCCCGCCTCGAAGAGGCGCTCGCCGCGACGCGTGAGGAAGCGCAGGATTTCCTCGCTCTCTTAGTACAGGACGGGAGGCTCGATGCGCCTCTCGTCGTCGACGTCGATAGATTGATCGGAGAGATGGACACCAAACTGGTCGAGGGCCTCGCGTACGGACTCGGTCAAACCCTGGCCGAGGTAGGACTCTTCCCCATGTTCGGTATGCCGACGAGAGTGCGAAACTTGTATCTGGCGTTACAGATGAAGGATTATCGACCGGAGGCGGACACTATCGATCGCGACCTCGATTTGGCTATCTATGAGTTCGCTCCTGGGGCGAAAGTCGTCAGGGATAAGTATGAGCACCTTTGCATCGGCTTCACGCCGGACTTCGGTTTTCCGGAATTTATACGCCGCAACGGCGAGGCAGACGTCAGAGCATTCCAGCCAGCTCCCTTCGGCGAACGCTTTCGTCTCCTACAGTGCATGACTTGCAGCGCCTGGATGAGGCACGGAAGTTCGGAGATCGCCGAGGTCCGTTGCGAAGCCTGCGGCTCGATACTGAGCGATACCAGCACGCGCGAGTGCATCGTGCCAAACGCTTTTCGTACCGATTTCAGGCCGAGGCCGAAAAAAGAAGAAGGAGCGACCGGTTCGCGTCACAGATCCATTCAAGCAGAGGGCCGTGCGCTGGCCTTCGAAACACGTGAGTTCGAACAGGAGGGCTTTACCCCCTTACTGAGGCTCGCCTTCGACGAGCAAACCCGAACTTACCGGCTCAACCGCGGGCCTGAACTAGGCGACGAGGGCCGTAGTTTCGCGTTGAAGGTCGGGGAACAAGTCGTGCCATTGGGCTCCGGGACTGTGCGCATTCCTCTCCAAGCGATAGACCGTGAACAAGAGCTTTCCGGTTTTCAAATACGCGGCGAGGAGGAGTTAATCTGGCTCGCCGCCCCCAAGACCACCGATTCGCTTTACATCGCTCCTGCAGACGTATTTCCGGGGCTGTCGCTATATAAACTTCCCTCTATCTCCGAAGAGCCGGATCCTCGCCGAGTGAGCCGTTGGCAAGGGGTGCGGGCAGCAGCTCTCTCTGCGACGTTTTTGATAGTCAACCGAGCGTCACTCGAACTGGATATCGATCCTGCGGAATTCGATGTGCTTGAGCCACGACGTTATGGTGCCGATCTCAAACTCCCACTTCTCCAAATCACCGATCAGCTAGTTAACGGCGCCGGCTTTTGTCGGAACCTAAGCGAACCGGATCGCGGGGTACCCAAAATTTTACGCCTGATACATTCCATGCTGACGGATTCATCAGCATATCCTTTGGAATCGTTCTCTTCGGCAGAGCACCGAGACTGCGACACGGCCTGTTATCGATGTTTGCTGCGGTACGGTAATCAACACTTTCACGGTCTCCTGGATTGGCAGTTGGCAATGTGCTATCTGCGGGCTCTGATCGATCCGACATTCGAGTGTGGATTGGACGGGAACTTCGACTTTCCTGGGCTCGACCGATGGCAACGGTCCGCAAGGGAACTGGCAGATGAGATGGTCAAACGCTTCGGAGGAGAGACGAGATTGTTCGCCGGCGGAGCAGTACCTGCTTTCAGGATCGGGATCGGCCGTCGTGAGGTGTCTCCGTGGGTGCTCGTCGGACATCCGCTTTGGGGTTGGGGGGAGGATCTGATCGAAGACACGATACTGTGGCGCGCCGAACAGGAGGCGTCGGATGACGGCGCAGCCGATTGTTGGGACACGTTCAACCTCACTCGCAGACAAGTGCAGGTGCGCGAGTGGATCCGCGGAGCGGGAAGGGCATGAATGACGAAATCGCCATGGAAATTCCAGAACTGCCGCCACCGGTGGACATCGTGCGAGTTCCCTCCTGTTTCAGCCCGTCTAACTTCGCCGACCTTCTTCAATGCCCTTTGTCCGTCCTGCACGGTCTAGGCGATCACGAATTACTCCCGCCGAACCCTCATGCCCTCCTAGGAACATTGATACACAGGGTGATGGATCGAGTTCGGCGATCGGCACCCGACTCCGAAGAAGCGGCTGTCAAGACAGCGATCGGCGTCTTCGACGAGATCCTCAGGGCGGAGGAGCGACGTCTGAATACAGACATCGCCACACGGGAACTCGTACCGCTCAGGCGTGCGGTCGGACGGACGGCTTGGCGCAATAGGCTGGCTTACCTCAAAACCTGGGCGGCGGCCGCGGCGACGACGCATGGGCGCGGCAACAGATCTTTCCACGCGCTCGGATACAGACCCGCAAGATCGACTCCGAACACGCTCAGTGCCAGGACGAACACTGTACAGTCCGGCACGGAAAGGCCACTCGTGTTGCCGGAATTACGGCTATCGGGTCGTCCGGATCGCCTGGAGCGTGACATTGATGGAACGATCCATGTAACGGATCTCAAGACCGGACCGGTGTCGGATCGAGAAGGCCGTCCCGACGATAGGTATGCCCTCCAAGTACGCCTGTACGCTCTGATGCTTGAGCGAATCGAGCCAGGAGTGAAGGTCAGGTTATGGCTCGAGGGAGCGCAACGGATCGAAGTTCCTTGGGACGATACTATCCGGGCCGCCGTCAACGAAACACTCTGGGAGGTTTCGACTCTATTGCCCGAAGGCAAGCCGCTAGCAGCAGAAACAGTCGCTAGCACAGGCCGCCACTGTTGGAAATGCCGCATCAGACATCGCTGTCCATTATATTTACGCGAAGCCCCGAACTGGTGGGTGAGGACGTCGGTCGTCGGGCCTGTAGCCCCGTTCGATGTTTGGGGGTGCGTGTTGGACACCGAACTCGGTGGGAGCCAAGCCGCAGGAATGGAAATCCGCGATGCAGCAGGCCGAAGGGTGCGTCTACGCGGGCTCGAATCACGGAGCTGCGGCATCCCGCATCCAGGCACGACAGTTTGGTTCTTCAATCTTGAGCCTAGCGAGAATCTACCGGCGCATGGGGTGTACGCGCATCCTCGAAATTTTCATGGAAATGCTCCTAGCCGCGCCTGGCCTGATGCTTTGAGGTTGAAGACGTATTCTGGCCGTGCGTTCAGATCCGGAGTCGACGACATTATCACGTAAAGCGATGATGGCTTTATGATTCGAAGATTCGACCTAAATATAGAGCGATCGGTAGATATCGAAGCCCTCGGCTCGTTAAAGCCTGGTGAGGCTGCCGAAAAAGGAGCAGGGCTGAATAGGCTGTATTGCGATCATCGCAGGATCTCATGGAAAGAGGCACAACGAATTCTCGAATTCGAGGAATCTATTTTGGAGCGGTTGCAATCCGCCAGCGACTTTGAAGAAGCTTACGATCGCGTTGAGGAAGAACTGGACGACCTCTATGAAAGAGGCGAATGTCTCCTGATGGGACTCGACTTGGGCGTCGCTTCGAGCGTCGCCGCTCTTTCGGCCGCTCAGTGTATTCCTTTTACAAGTTGTAACGGGGGCGTTTTCGGACAGGCGCATCAAGAGGAGTATCCTTTAATAGCGTTTTATGCGAAGCCGATGTGGATTCCAGAGCTAATAGCTGCTGCAGAAGAAGCGAACGCCGGTTTGTATAATAGTGGTGAGGCTTTAGTCGTTTACGCCGAGATTCAGGATATGCTCGCTTTCTCTCACGCTATGATCGTACGCCGTGGATCGTTTCGTAAATTAAAGTCGAGAGTCCCACACAACCTTTGCGGGGATAGAGTCAATAAAGATGGCCCTATCCAACTTGAACTTCCATATGAGCGTTGATGAGTTTTACGGCGCATGAGCGAGCCTATGGCAATCTGTCACGCTTCGGAAGTCTGGGCCCGCATGCTCCTCACCGGCATTCAGGAAAGGCACGAATGGAGCAATTGCAAAATTACGGTGATGCCCGCCAAACGGCTGGGTGTGTTCATTGTGGGGGAATACCAGATACAAGGGACCATGTTCCTTCTAAAATCTTCCTTGATGAGCCTTATCCAGAAAACCTGCCCGTTGTGGGTGCCTGCCAGATATGTAACCAGAGATTATCGCTCGACGAAGAATATCTAGCCTGCCTTATTGAGTGCGCAAGAGTCGGAGACGCGATGCCGTCGGCAGTCGAACGCGAAAAGGTGCGCCGTATTCTCATGAAGAAACCCGCGCTTACTTCTAAATTGGCACAGGCGCGAGTCGTGGGTGCGGAGGGAAACATTTCTTTCAACGCCGAGATTGAGCGGGCTGGCAAGGTGCTTCTAAAGCTTGCCAGGGGGCATGCCTTGTTTGAGTTGAATGAACCGCATCTCGCCGAACCTGAGAGGTTCGGCGTTATTCCATTGCATTGTTTATCGGACAACGACCTCAGAGTTTTCGAGGAGCCACCTGGTTCTCCCATATCTATCTGGCCGGAAGTCGGCAGCCGGGCGATGCAGCGAATGTTGATCGCCGACGACGATGTTTTCAACGGATGGATAGTCGTTCAACCAGGCCGCTATCGATACTTGGCCTACGTAGATTCGGCTGTAACGGTGCGCATGGTTTTAAGCGAGTATCTTGCCTGTGAAGTCGTTTGGGAGGAATAACAAGGTTCCTCATCGCGCGATGCGCCGGGCTGAGGGCGCAAAAGCGGGCCGCCGAACTAAAGGCTGAAGTTTGGAATTAAACCGTCCACACTGAGTGATAGATGATCTACTGTTTTGATACAAGCGCATTGAATCACCTTCATGATGACACTGAGGTCGCTAATCTCACTACTGGGCTTATCGTTACCAATACGGTTTGGATTACTGCGTTAAACGTGATTGAGGTGGGCATAATTGAGGATGCTGAGCGCCGTAATTCGCTCCTTCAGCTTCAAAGAAAGCTTACTGACAACAGAAGGCCCCTGCAGATCCCTAACCGTCTCATACGGGAAAGGGCTGCTGCCTATGCGGCACGTTTGGACAGAGCAGATTTAAGTGTTGGCGAGGAAGATGGTGTCTGGATTGCGCTCAGCAATCCTCAACTGATAGACGAAGTTTTGCGACAGGAACTTTACGGATGGAAAAAAGAACTTGAAAACGATTTCCGCCAAGCACATGAGAATGCACGCCCAGATTTTCAGCAGCTATTTGACTCAGGAGTCGGGCGTCCACGGACTGCTGCATCTCTTCTACGACATTACATTGGTAATGAGGATTTCCTTTTTGAGCTTACATCAGGCATCTATGAAGAGGTAACCGGTGTCAAACTTCAACGGGAAGAACTTTTTCAATTTTTTCGAGCCGTTCCCCAGTGGCCATTTTTCTTCTTAGGATGGGCCTATGCCATTTACGCTAGGGCAATTCGGCAGAAAAACTTTGGTCGTAACAATGCTGGCAACATAGATCTTTGGTGCGCGACTTATTTGCCAAGTTGTGACGTATTTATTACCGAAGATTTCGCCCAGTATAAAGCCTTACGATTGATCAATACATTTAACCGGCGGCGAACTGAGGTCCTCTTATACTCAAGACTGAGACAAAGATTGTTGATTAGTTAAGCCTGCTTATCCTGCACGATTGCTTACGCAACCGAAAGCAAAGAATAGTTCATTGCTAAGTCTCGTGATATCCCGTTAGGTATGTCTATAAACGGGAAGGCGGAGGTTGAAAATGTCAGACATGCGGACATGGGAAGTTATCTTATATGTCTATGGGCCTATCACCGTACGCGATCGAATATTAACAACTCAGCAAAAGGGATTTCAGGTGGAAGATCCCTTCTATAGTGACATTGAAATTCAGAGGCAACCATCAGGGCTAAGAGCCACTCTTACGGCACGCGCGCCAGATCCTGAGGTTGCCCACAATGTCGCGCTCTTCTTCTTCGGGCGCATGGTCGATGCACTCACACTGGCCACTAGTCGGCCGATGTATCTAAGCTTAACCGGCCGAGAACGTAACCCTATTCAATACCACGATGTGCGTTTAATCATTGAAGGGCATCAGTTCGAGCGCGCTTTCCGAGACGCTCACAGATTAGGTCGGAGTGCTCCCACATTTTTACGAAGCCTGGGTTGGTATCGAAAAGGGTTGACGACCGAGAATCCGCTCGACAAATTTTTGGCTTTTTGGAATGCAATCGAGATTGTTGTCAGCAAGTATTTCAAATCAACAATCTTCAATAACCAGGAACTAAAGAAGAAGAGCTTTTTGAGCGAAGACCAGTGGAATGCGGGTGGCATCAAAGATAAAGTTTATGCCTGCTTCGAGGCTTTGTGGGGGGCTAGTCATGATTGGCCCTTTATTCACGACGATCAGGGTTGGATCAGAGAAAGTTACGATGTTCGGCTGGATGTCGCGCACGGCAGGGTGATCATAGATGTTGACGCCGTGACGAGGATCAATGCGAGGGTCCCGATTATCGAGAAAGTCTGTTATCGATTTCTCAACGATTGGCAAAAGAAATTCATAGATATCGACTCTCAGTCGCCCGGTGTGCTGATAGAGCAAAATGTCCAAGATCTTCCTCCAGAAGTTTGACACCACTGTTCAGATAAGGATTCGTTCGATCTCGTCCAGCGAACGCACTGAGCCCGCTGGGAGACTGTGTCCCTTCGGCAGAATGGCGTAAGCCATTCTGCCGAAGGGACACGATATTTCCGGTCACCGGTCGAAATCGGTAGATGAGTTCATCGGCCAGGAATTCGATACTTTGATTACAGTCTGCGATAACGCGAAGGAGACCTGCCCGATGTTTCCCGGAAAGACGGAGCGCGTTCATCGAAGCTTTGAGGACCCGCCGCCACCCGGCGTGGGAAGCGATGAAGAACGACTTTCTATTTTCCGTCGTGTTCGTGACGAGATTCGTGAGTGGATGAAAGATTTTATCGCAGGCCGGACTGGCCAAAATGGCGAGGCGCCATCCTTGTAGCGCCTGAACAGGAAGCTACCGATGCGCCTATAGGCCGCATCGGATCAGATTTACCGCCAATTTATTGGGTAAAGTGACAAGGACAGATTAGAAGCGCTATTAAAAAGCTGATTTTCGGCGTATGTCATTGCGATGTTGCCGAAAGCTTCGGTTGAATCGCCGGTAGGGTTTCATCTCCTCAGGCCGGTGCGCGAATACGCGCTCTCAATTCGTCGATGCTAAGCGCTGGGGATTCTCGGTGGAGCATTGCGTGGCAGTTGGGACAAACCGGCCTTAGGTCACTGATTGGATTGAGTTCGTACCGCTCCCCAATCTCAGCGAGGGGTTTGAGATGATGTACGT
>Ga0126377_10000698_pt1 | contig 20920 bp, 26 predicted proteins | sample PanSoiMetPlot_22_FD_92647 | JGI IMG/M metagenome (GOLD analysis project Ga0126377, IMG submission 92647) | Tropical forest soil microbial communities from Panama - MetaG Plot_22 | ecosystem: Environmental > Terrestrial > Soil > Tropical forest > Bulk soil | place: Panama | collected 2016-02-17 | reverse complement strand
TGCCCGATGGCAGCGTCAACTGCTGTGTCACATCACCGCCGTACTTTGGCCTGCGCGATTATGGCGTTGATGGCCAGATCGGACTTGAGCCGACACCTGATGAGTTCGCCGCACAAATGGTCGAGGTCTTTCGAGAGGTCCGGCGTGTGCTGCGTGACGATGGAACGCTATGGCTCAATCTGGGAGATTCATATTGGGGCAGTTGGCAGAACTATGGAGGGGGGAATCGTGGCGCAGGCAAGCAACGGCCAATCATCAAGGGCAGTGGCGCGCAGAATCCAGTATGGGAAGGCCTCGAGGGCTATCGCCCGGCAGCATCGCAAAAGCATCCAGTCATAAAGCCTAAAGACCTGATTGGCATCCCCTGGATGGTTGCTTTCGCGCTCCGCGCCGATGGTTGGTATCTGCGACAAGACATTATTTGGTCGAAGGGCAATCCGATGCCCGAATCCGTTACTGATCGTTGCACCAAATCTCACGAATACATTTTTATGTTCAGCAAAAGCTCGAGGTATTACTACGATCAGGAGGCCATCAAAGAGCCTGCGATCTACGCCGATGATGACCGGATCGGGCGGGCCCAACCCGATCATAAGAGTGCGCCCACCGCGATGGTGAACGGTATCCGACATCGAGCGGACAAACAGCGCGGACACTCTCGACGCCATGATGGATTCAATGACAGATGGGATCAGATGGAGAAAAAGGAGCAATGTTCAGGGATGCGCAATAAGCGAAGCGTGTGGAATGTTTCGCCAATGCCATATCCAGAGGCGCATTTTGCAACCTATCCGCCAAAGCTCATCAAGCCCTGCATTCTGGCCGGATGTCCTCTTGGCGGTGTGGTCCTTGATCCGTTTGCCGGCAGCGGAACGACTGGCAAGGTATCTCTCGAACTTGGCCGCTCGGCAATCCTGATCGAGTTGAATCCTGAATACGTGAAATTGATCGAAAAACGGTGTCAGGTAAACCTGCCGCTGATGTTCGATTGAATTCTTAACAAATCGTTTCTTCTGTAAAGAGAGGCAATATGAACAACTGCGCAAACTGCGCTCGCTTGGCGCATGAACTCGAAGCGGCGAAGAAGGTGGCGGACGCGGCGGTACGATACTTTCAGTTTGACGGCGACGCCGGAGAAGACGCGGAAATATGGTTTAAGTTGGCGCATGCCGTCGCCGAATACCGCGCCGCCAATCCGCCGCTATCGCCGGCGAAGCAGGCCGCGATTGATAAGGGTCTAGAGAAAGCGGACGCGGTCGAGAAGATTTACGACTGCGCGGCCGAGCCGCAATAACTGGAGCATCACAATGGAACTTGTCACAGGAGCGAGAATGAATCATCCCTCACGCCGGATCGCCACGTCGGCGGTCGCATTCTTTAACAAGGTCGAAGCGACGGCCGATCAGATAATCTCTGAACTGCCAGGCATGGAAGATATGGAAGTCTTGGAGATCCGTATGCAGGCCAGAACCTTCGGCCGCGTCGCCTGGCGCGTCGAATGCGCTTGCGACGCCGAGATCCTGAACCGCGAAAGCCAGCGCCGGGGCCGGGGCGTCAGGGATAGCGAAGGCCGCGGCGTCGATGCGGCCGTCAAGAAACACGCGCTTGAGATCGGCGTCCATCCCAGAATGATCTATGACAATGCGGCGATCCATAAAACGTTTTTTAATTCTGCTAGCGCTAGCAGGAATAAAGACCTCGCCGGCGCCCTCGACGATCTTCAGGATCGGGACTTTTACCGCGCCGCAATGGCGACCGACGACCCGCACGGCACGATCGAACGCTTCGCTCAAGAAAAGCTCAAAAATCCATGCTTCTCGACCCGCGACGCCTGGCGCCTGATCAAAGAAGAAAAAACGCCTCCGCTCGATTCGACCGTCCCGGCGCTTTGCGACGAGCCGGACGTCATCGCCGCCTGGGAAGAATTCCAGACCGCATGCCGGAAACTGATCTCTGTCGCGCCGCGGCTCCAGAATCTGATCGGCGGCTATCTGGAAGAGATCCAATACGAACTCACACTGCCGTCCCAGACGGTCGAGGAGGTAATATTCGATCTCCTGGCGCAAGGATACGACGAGGCCGATCAAATCGCGGTCAGAATGAAGCGCGACAGAATCTATGTAATCGTATGGCTCAATCGGCTTTGCGAGGTCGGCAAGCTTGAATCTTTCGAGAAGGAACGGGCGCCGGGCGCCCGGGGTCAGGCCAGGACCGGTTATCGTGAAATAACCGATTAACTCTCGCTATCATCCGCCCGCTCTTCGACAGGAAGATCTCAGCCATTTTCTTCCGTTAGTTGACCGTAGAGGGGGCGCTTGTGGCGAGCGCCCCCTATGCCTTCCAGAAATAAATTGTAGCTTTCCGCCACAATTCCCGCCGTCGATCACCCTTAACGACAAAAACGAATGGACCCGACATGGATTGAAATCATTAAACAGTTAGGCGTCCCTGTGGCGCTCCTGCTTTTCGTCGCCTGGAAAGGGTGGCCTTTCTTGATGAAGCAAATCGAGGACGCCAAAATGGAGCGGAAGGCCGAAATAGATAAATTCGACAACACGATTAAGACGCGTGACGCGCTTATGGTCCAGCAGTGGAGGGAGCATTTACACGCGCTCGACGCAATGACCACTCAGATTCAAGCTAATACGGAACAAGTAAAAGGTCTCAGAGACGAAATCCGAACTGCGCCAAGAAATAAATGAACTGGATAGTATTTCTCTACAATTCCCTCTTAGTAGTCGTGGCGCTTGACGCCATAGCTTCGATTCTGGCGGCTGCTTATATGTACACCATGCGCCAGCGCTTCGGCTATTACCTGGCGCTCGCGTTTACCGGCGTTGCCGTCGAGGCCTCAGTTGCTGTGGCCACGATGGGATTCTCATCGCGTCCGACCTACGTTGTCGGCTGGATAATCGCCGTCCGCATTCTGGCGCGGCTAATCAAGATGGTCACAATGGTCTTGTTGCCGCTTTTCCTCCTCGGCTATATCAACGGCGATAAGCCGGAGGTGATGAATGATTCTAAATAATCTTTTGATCCACCTCGGCGAATATCTGAGCCGTAACCGCCAACGGATATTTAAGGCGTTCGGTATCGCAATCGCCGCGCTCGCTCTATTTCTCCTGATCGTCGCCGGCGTCGAGAAATGGAAGCGCGCTAAATACGAAAAGCAAGTAAACGCGCTCGAACAGCAATTCAAGGACGCCGACGCAAAAGCCAAAGAGGCTGAACGCCAAGCGGAGATCCTGAAAAACGCAATAGACGCCAAATATGACGAATTGCGGGCCATCAGAGATAGAGCCGAGGCGTCCGAGAACCGATTGCGACAAACCCGCACCGTTTACGTTCCGCTAAAGGAAGATTATGAAAAAGTTCGCAACACTCCTATGCCTACTGGTCCTGTTTCCTGCGCAGATATTTGCGCAGAACTCGAGCGGCTCGGCTTTCCCTGCCGGTGAGTGCGAGGGACTGACAAAAGCCTGCACCGCCGCGGCCAGGGAACTCCGGGCCGCACGGGAACTGATCAAGGGCTATGAATTCCATATCGCGGCGGCTGACGAACGTATCTCCGTCGCGAAGAAAGAGATCGAATCGCTGAAGGAGCTCGGCGCGCTGGAATCCGAACGCGCCAAAGAACTTGAGAAAGTTATCGCGGCTGAGAGACAGAAAGTGAGCGCCTTGCTAAAGCTCAAAGATGAGCAATCGAAGCGTATAGCAACTGTTGAGAAGCAACTCGGCCGCGCCAGAAAGTTCGCATTAGTTACAGGAGTCGCGGCAGCGGTCGGGATTCTGATCGCTGTTGCGAAATGATTCTGGCGGCGGTTTTTTGGAGGAGAGTAGAGGGCCGTCGCCAGCTAGGGCGGGGAACGTGAGGAATACGGGGCATAAACGCGGACCCCGCCCGAAAATTAACAGCTTGCCCCATAAGGACAAAATGAAAGCGCTTCCCATTCTATTCATTCTGGCGCTCGCGATTACCGCAAGCGCTCAAACAGGATCATTTATTGAGGCCGGCGTAGGCGGATCTTACGGTTCAAACCGTCCGCTCGATCGCGAGAAGGGTGGTCCGGATCTGTTCGGCTCAGTCGGCGTTAAGGTGATCGAATTCAAGGATTCAACGATCCAAATCCGGGCCCGGGGGAAATTGTCCAGGGAACCGGAACTGCTCGACCTTTTCAGCCGGGACAACAACCCGGAGCGCAAGGCGACCGGCGAGCTGCGGTTGCAACCTGAAGTGCGCTGGAATCTGTCGACCGAATCTTATTTCAAGCCGTTTGTCGGCGTCGGCGCGGAATATATTCGACACTTTGGACTCGAAAGCGCGCCGTATAGCGCATTTACGCCGACGCTCACATTCGGGACGCACGCCGGCGGATATGAGGCCTTTTATACCCGAATCTTTGAAGATCGGCTTAACCGCCAGGGCTTTCCGGTTCAGACCGTGCCAGGCGTCATAACGAACCGCCTGGAATCCTCTCTCCTCAAAGGCGACCGGATCGGGTTTAGCTACTCATTCAAACTCGGCGGCAAATTCAGATTCAAAGCGGGCGCGGAGGCTGATTACGTCTCTTACCGCGCCTGCTCGAATCGAGCCTGCGACGCTTATCGCGAATACGACTGGACGGTGAGGCCGTTTTTTGTGATTTCGATTTACTAGATCGATCTATGGCTGATACTAACGAACTGGCTATCAACGAAAATACAACCCTCGCCGAATTGCGGCGCCGAGCCGAGCCGGCGACTACCCGCAGATATGGCCCGTTCGGAAATCTCTGGTTTCGTCCGATGGATTTTGCGCAAGTCGGCTCGGTGATCAAAGGCCACAAGCACCATTACGATCACGTAACCTTTCTGTCCCGCGGCGCCGTGCTTGTGGCATATGAACTGCCGACCGGCGAGAGGGGCGAGCGGGTTTATTCCGCGCCTGCCGCGATCCTGATCAGGAAAAACGTAATCCACGAAATTACCGCGCTCGAACCGGGCACGCGCGCCGATTGCATTTATGCGCTGCGCGACCTGGGGACTGGCGAAGTGGTCGACTATTGGGACGGCGGATTGGAGGCGTATTCATAATGCAGTTGGTCGTGAGAGTTCTCGACAAATATGACGGCATTGACGTCGAGCGCAAGTCAAAAACTACGGGGCGTGGCGACGTGATCGAGGTGGTCGAGGACGATCACGAATGGGGCAGCCTGGACCTGACTAACCCGAGTTGGATAATCCTGCGCGTCCCGATCTCAACTGAAAAGGCGCTGGCTATGAAGTCGGGCGATCAGGGCGAATTCAATCCGACTGCGCGTATTCGATCCTTCGCGCTCAATCTGGAGATTCTGGCAGCTCGAGGCTATGCGATACCGACTCGGGGCCAGGCAATGAAGGTCAGGGACGACTACGAGGCCGAAACAGCGGAGTTCGGCGCATCTCGAAGCGAGATAAAGCACTCGGCGAAATACGCCAGAGCGACAGCGATCTTTGACATTACGGAGGCCGATTTCGACGCGGCTTGGACCGCTAAACCGCTCATCGAGGATCGGGCGATTATTGGCTAATTATGGCGACTCACTCAATCGGCTCGGGCGGATCATTCAGCACTCCCCAACTTTGGGAGGACGACATCCCCGCGACGTTGACCGAACCGAGGGTCGGGCAGTTAAAGAATCAGGAATTCTCAGTTTCGATTGGCCCCGTCATTGAGTTTTCGGCTCATACAACGAGTAGCGGCAACTTCATATTGCTGGAGTGCGAATCCGGGGCCTCGTTCAAGGATAACGCGAATGTCCGGACCAACGCCCTGCGATACAACGCAAGCAACGGCGCCGGGCTGAAAGTCACTAGCCAGTTCTATGTGATCAGGATTAGCGGCGCTTGCAATCACCTGACCATTCGCGGCGTTCAGGCGATCAATACTGGCAACGCCTACAACAATGCGGTGTTTGCGCAGAGTAGCAGCGGATCGAGCACCAATCTACTCGTGCAAGACTGCATCTTCGAGGCGACGATCGGCGGAACTTTCGTTGTCCATCTTGCGGCGGGTACTAGCGGAGTCAAGTTTGTCAACTGCCTGGTTATCCAGAGAAGCGGATCGAGCCACGGATTTGATTCCGGCACTGGCGGCACGACAGAAATAATTGGGTGCACGATCGTGGCGCCGTCGAATAACACATCGTCCGGAAGCGGTATTGATAGGGTTTACGGGACAACGATCGCCAAAAATACCGCCATCTTCGGATTTGCTTCAGACGTGACCGGCGGCCTCGACTCCTCCAGCGATTACAACGCCACATCGCTGAGCGACGCAGGCTCAGGCCTTCCAGATCCTACGCCCGACCATAACGTCTACAACCTTACCTATACCTCGCAGTTCGAGCAATCGAGCGACAGCGGCGGGGCGCATGATTTCCGAGCCAAGTCGGGCGGGGGATTGGAAAACGCCGGGCTGCTCGACTCCACGAATTCGCCGAACGACATCACCGGACTTGCGCGCGGTACGCCTCCAGAGATCGGCGTATGGGAATTGCTAGCCGGCGCGCCGGGCGGATATTACCTGCTTGAGACGGGCGTCGATCGGTTTCTCCTGGAAGACAGTTCGGGGTTGTTGTTGCTCGAAGAGACAGACCCATTTCCCATAGGGTATCTGAGAAATTATCAGAATACTTTGATTAGGATGTAGCGGTATGGCTGACACGAAAATAAGCGCATTAGCGGCAGCGAGCGATTTTAGTTCGACGGATGAATTTCCGGTCAATGAGGGCGGCACGTCGAAGAAGGCCACAGGCGCTCAAGTACTCACTTTCGTGAGAGCCAATACCGCATTGTATAACGCCTCGACTGCGAGCCAGGGAGCGGGGTTTGCGACTGATACGTATTTGACTGGATCGAGCATCAACATTCCCTCCACTGGCCTCCAGGCAAAAACAATGTACCGCTGCACATTTCACGTCACGAAAACGGGGGCGGGAACGGCGGCGCCGGTTATCAATATTCGATATGGGACTAATGGGAGTACGGGGGACACGTCGAGGGGGACGCTGACTTTCAATGCGCAATCGGGCGTTATAGACGATTGCGTTTTTCAAGTGTTCGCAACCTTCCGAACGGTAGGATCTGGAACAAGCGCGGTACTTGTAAGCTCGGGATTCCTTGTAAATGACCTTGCCACGACAGGATTCAGCACGACTGGGAACGGCGCCGCGACCGCCACGTCTGGCGGGTTTGATAGCACAGTCGCTAATTCGATCCTGGGGATCAGTGTGAATGGCGGCACATCCGCCGCATGGACTGTGAGCCTTGTACAAACTGAGCTCGTAAATCTCGTGTAAGGAATATAAGCAATGGGAAGAGTCTTCAACGTAGTCGGCGAAAACCTGTCACTCGGCACGGGCTCTGTACTTGTCGCGCTGCAAACCAATTCCGGGGTAAATGCTGCGGCGTTTCTTAAGATCCTACGCGCAGAGGTCACGCAAAGCGGATCAAGTACAAGCGCGCAGGTTCGGTTATTGTTCTCAACGCGGGACACGGGTGGGACGCTCACAATGACCGCGGTAACACCGGCAAATACGTCGCTAGGCGGCCCGGCGTCGGGACTGACTGGTAATACTGCCCCAGCGGGCGCCGTCGCTCGGATCGGGATCAACTCCTCGGCTGACAGCGGCGGGACATACACCAATCACTTCGCGAACGCTCCTAACCAGCTCAACGGCTATTTATATCTGCCCGTCCCAGAGGAGCGAATAATTATCCCGCCATCTACAGTGTGGTGTGTCAGGTTCGCCGCGGCTCCGACGAATACGGCGGGGTGGAATATTCTACTCACATATGAAGAACTCTTCTAAATGCCGGTTTATCGCCCATATCCACAGCCGCCGCAACCGCCGAAGATCGCGGCCGTCATAAGCGGCGGCGCGCAGACTTTTTTTGTCACGCCGGCGGGGACAATCACTCCCGCTGGCGTCTTGATAAAACAAGATCAGAAGACGCTGACCGCCACAATTACCCCGGCTGGGGCCCTGCTCAAATCTACCGCCAAATCATTCGCCGGCACGATTACGCCGACCGGCGCCCTAACGACGCTTAAGGCGGTTTTGCGATCATTCTCCGGCTCGATTACCCCAGCGGGCGCGCTACTCAAACAGGTAGGCAAAACGCTTACCGGCTCGATCACGCCAGCCGGCGCACTGCTCAAGCAGACTCAAAAGCTATTTACCGGGACGATCACGCCGACCGGCGCGCTCACGAATATCAAGGCGATATTGCGGACGTTTAGCGGCTCGATCACGCCGGCGGGGGCATTGATTCTGCGAACCGGGAAAGCGCTCACTGGAACGATTACGCCAGCCGGAAGCCTGCTCAAATCCACGCTCAAGAGATTCACGGGGACCATCACGCCGGCGGGCGCAGTCGCGGTGACGAAAGTAATACTGCGCTCATTCGCGGGGACAATTACTCCGACCGGCGCGCTGATTCGCCGCACAGGCAAGGCGTTATCCGCTTCGATCACGCCAAGCGGTGCGGTATTCAAGTCAATCTCAAAATTATTCTCAGGACTGATTACACTCGCCGGGAATCTGATTAACTTCGTCGCGGGCGCGCCGCTGCCGAAAGTAAATATAGTGGTAGCCGATCAGGCGGTAACGAAAGCCGCAATAGGCGACAGGGCGATTACGACAGCGACGTCGGGTGATCGGGTGGTAACTATTTGCACTGTTTCAGACGAACTCGGAGGATAAGAAATGTCATCAATCGTCGCGCCGTCTGGCGTAGTCAGTTTCAGAGTGGGAAGAAGTGGGACTTATACAGCCACGCCGGCGAAAGAACTTTCCCTGCTCGAAATCGCACGGCATGGCCTGCCCTGGCCTGGGAATCCGGCTGAGGTGAATTGGTGGCGGCTGCGCAACTTTCCGAACCTGCTTCGGGGATTGTGGCGCGTATTGTTCGCGCGATTCTTCGGCGTCGCGCATTTCTACGGTCAACTTTCCCTGGCGGTGATCAGGCGCGATGGCACGATATTGGATTATGGATTGGCGAGTCTGCGCGTCGTGACGAACAACGGAGTCAATTTTATCGTCGATGCCTTCCAAAACACGACCGAGGTGGAAAACCTTAAATTTCACGGTATCGGCACGACGAACACTGCCGAGAACCAAACCGATACGGCGCTAGCGGCTGAATTGACCACGGTTTATAACCCGGATAATACCCGCGCCACCGGATCAACGACAGAGGGCGCCAGCGCCAATATTTACCGCACGGTCGGCACGAATACTGTGGACGGCTCGGCGGCGATCGTTGAGCATGGAATTTTTTCGCAGGCCGCCACAGGTGGCGGAACATTATTGGATCGATCAGTTTTCTCGACCGTAAACCTTGCAAACGGCGATAGTTTGCAATCGACCTACGATCTCACTTTCGCGGCGAATGGATGAACACATACGATTCGGGCGACGTGGTTCGGATCAATGTCGCCTTTACAAATCTGGCCGGCGCAACAGTTGATCCGGGCACTGTGACTGTAAAGGTCAAGAACCCGGTCGGCGTCAAGACGACTTATGTTTACGGTATCGCGGTCGAGGTGGTCAAAGACGACGTTGGGCTATATCATATGGACCTCGAGCCGACGATTCAGGGCGTCTGGTCTTACAGGTTTGAGGGAACCGGAGCGAATAAGGGCTCCGAGGAGAACACTTTTCAGATTCGTGAGTCTGCTTTCGATTGATGGTATTTCGTTCTTCTCCCTCCTAGTCTATTCAGGTCGGCGCGCGCCGGCCTTTTTTGTAAATGCCTGATTCGATTATCCAACTCGCCAACGAATTCCGCGCCGCAATTCTCCAGCGGGAGCGCAAGGCGGCTATGCGCATGGTTAATGCTTACGAGATTGTATTGACCCGAATCCTCAAGAATCTCTCAAGTCTGAATGCGCAGATCAGGGAAGCGGAAGCCAAAGGCGAAACAATCAACCCCGCCTGGCTATTTCGCCAGAAACGCTACGCCGATCTTCTGCGCCAGGTCGATCAAGAACTTAGCCGATTCGCAGGCTATGCCGATCGCACAATCAGAACGCAGCAATCCGCCGCGGCGAAAGCCGGTCTCAGCCATAGTGCAATTTTGGCCGAAACTGCTATAGAAACTGCCGGTATATCCGCCACATTCAACACTTTACCCGTGGCAGCCGTAGAGAATATGGCGGGTTTTCTCGCGACCGGGGCGCCGTTAAAGTCTCTACTCGACCAGTTACCTCGAGCGGGCCGCCGGATCGTAGAACAAGGATTGATCGAGGGCGTCGCATTAGGGCGCAATCCAACGGCAATCGCACGGGAAATCAAGATAGGTCTCGGCGGCAATCTGAATCGGGCGCTGAATATCAGCCGGACCGAAGTCCTGCGCGCATATCGAACGGCCACAATTCAGAACTACCAGGCTAATTCTGACGTCGTTCAGGGGTGGTACTGGCGATCGGCGCGAAGCCGTCGCAGTTGCGCAGCGTGCATCGCGCTTGACGGGACATTTTGGCCGGTCTTGCAGCCGATAAAGCCCCACCCACGTTGTAGGTGTACGCTGATCCCAGCCGTTCGCGGCGTCACGGTAGACAAGGGCCCAACGTGGTTTAATCGCCAGGACGCCGAAACGCAGCGCGAAATAATCGGTACTGACGTTGGCTATAAAGCGTTCAAAAGCGGCGAATTGGGGATTAAAGACTTTGTGGGTCTGAAACGTGATCAGCAGTGGGGCGACTCGTATTTTCAGCTTAGCGTGACGCGGGCGAAGGCGGGGGAGGCGAGGTTTCCAGAATAAAGGGGCGGCTCAAGATATCCTCAAGGCGTGAAATCCAACTGGAAAGACAGGAAGATTGAAACCCTGCGTATGCGCGTCGGGGACATACTCCCACATCCATTTAACCCGAAAATCCACCCAGAGACGCAGCTAGCGCCATTGAGAGGCCTTTTAGAAACGGTCGGCAAACTCGATGATCTCAAGGCCTATCGCTCCGAACGCGCAGGCGGCGCGCTGGTCTTCTTCGACGGTCACGGACGCCAGGCGCTGGACCCGGACGCGGAATGGGATGTTGACGTTTACGATCTTACGGACGCAGAGGCGGATTTGGCTGTCGCGACATTCGATCCCATTGGCTGGGAGGCTGAGCAATCGCGCGTCAAACTGGATGGGTTATTGCGGGAGGTCTCGACGGGCAATGAGGCGCTGTTGAACCTGCTCACAAAGCAGGCCGAAGAGGCGGGGATCGTTCCGCCAATGGATCAGATGCCGGGCGAGGGCGGCGATGATTTCGACACGACGCCGGACGAAGAGCAGACGCGGGTGCAGTATGGCGATTTGTGGCAGTGCGGCGAGCATCGGGTGTTGTGCGGGGATTCGACGAAGCCAGAGGATGTGGGGCGGGTGATGGCGGGAGAAAGGGCGCGTGTATGTTTTACTGATCCACCGTGGAATGTGGCTATTGGGAAGGACTCTAACCCTCGACACCGGCAGCGCGAAGGGCTGGAAAATGACGATTTGTCGCCAGAAGATTTTCGCCTTTTTCTTCGTGGATTTATGAAGCCACTGGCGACGATTTTGGACGGCGATTTGTATTGTGTGCTGGGCGCGTCTGAATGGCCGACGTTGGATCAATGCTTACGCGGGGAGGGCTTTCACTGGTCGGCAACGATTATCTGGGTTAAGGACCAGTTTGTTCTTGGTAGGAGCAAGTATCATCGGCGGTATGAGCCGATCTGGTATGGCTGGCATTCTAAGAATAAAAGTTCGTTTTCGGATTTAGCTGGCCGCGATAAAGACGACGTCTGGGAGATCTCGCGTCCGAAAGTGTCCGAGGAACATCCCACTATGAAGCCGATTTCATTGGTCGAGCGCGCCGTAAGTTACAGCTCAGAAACTGGACATATTGTTTATGAACCTTTTGCCGGATCGGGAACAACCCTCATAGCCTGCGAGCGCGCGAACCGCAAGGCCCGCGTAATCGAGATCGAGCCGAAATACGTCAATGTAATTCTTTCCCGATGGGAGGCCGAGACGGGCAAACAGGCGCAATTATTAGAGCGTGCGGACGGCGAAGTTTCTGAATAACTGCATACATGAAAAAGCCAAAGTTTACAGCCGCAGATATGATCAACGCCCTAAAGGAAACTCAGGGAATGATCTATCTTGCCGCGCGCAAGCTGGGCTGTTCTCCCACAACGGTTTACACTTACGCCAAGCGTTATGCGTCGGTTCAAGAGGCAATCAACGAACAGCGCGGCCATTTCGTTGATACCTGCGAACTTGCGCTTAATCGCGCCGTGCTCAACGGCGAAGGCTGGGCGGTTTGCTTTGCGCTAAAGACGCTCGGTAAGGATCGCGGCTACGTTGAGCGCCATCAACTTGAACACAGCGGCAAGATAGACGTTACAAAGCTCTCCGATGAACAACTCGATGCAATTATTGATTCTGAGGGCAAAGGCCGAGCGTGAGCGCCGCAAGCGCAGGCGTGAGAACGTCATATCAACCACATTCCGCGACTACATTGCCCGCATTTCCCCCCGTTACCGCTGGTATCGCCATTGCGAAGTTTTAGCCGACATTCTGCAACGCGTGGCGGACGGCCAAATTAAACGCTTAATGGTCTTCGAGCCACCCCGCCACGGCAAAAGCGAAACCGTCTCACGTCTTTTCACTTCCTATTTCCTACACCGCTATCCCGATCGCTGGGTCGGTCTCAGTAGCTATTCCGCCGATCTCGCCAATACCCTCTCACGCAACGCCAGAGACAACTACCGCCTCGCAGGCCATACGATCCGCGCCGACACGGCTGGCGTCCAGCACTGGGAGACTGGAGAGGGCGGCGGACTGTGGGCGTGCGGCGCCGGTGGTCCGGCTACAGGTAAGGGCGCGCATTTACTCGTGGTCGACGATCCGATCAAGAATGCCGAGGAAGCGGCGAGCGAGGTCATTCGCGCCAAGCTACAGGATTGGTGGAACTCGACGTGGTACACGCGAGAAGAACCGTGGAGCGATACAGATCCGAACGGCGCTATGATTGTAGTGCAAACACGATGGCATGAAGACGACCTAGCCGGCTGGCTTCTGAACGAAGAGAAAGAAGCCGAAGACGACGAAGACCGCGAGCGTTGGCATTTGGTGAACTTCCCAGCCATTGCTGAAGATACGGACCCCGAACAGTTCCCAGCGTCTTGCACGCTTGAGGATGATTGGCGGCAAACAGGCGAGGCGCTGTGTCCCGAACGGCGGCCGATTGAGAAACTGATCAAGATTCAGAAGCGAATAGGGACCTACTATTTCGACGCGCTTTTCCAGCAACGGCCTACAGCTCGCGAAGGTGAATTCTTCAAGGTGTCCAAGCTGGAGACCATAGAAGCCGCTCCGGCTGATTTGCGCTTGTGCCGCGGTTGGGATCTGGCTTCCACGGAAGGTGGCGGCGCGTATACGTCGGGTGTATTGATCGGCAAAGACGCCAAAGGCATTTGGTACGTTCTCGACGTTCTACGCGACCAATGGTCAAGCGACGACGTTGAAACTCAGCTTATCAGCGCGGCCCGGCGCGACGGCGTGGTGGTTAAAATTCATATTCCACAAGACCCCGGCCAGGCGGGGAAGAAACAGGCGACGTCGCTAACGCGAATGCTGGCCGGATTCAACGTCAAGACTGAACCGGCGTCAGGATCGAAAGAAACCCGCGCATTTGCATTTTCGGCGCAGGTAAACGTCGGCAATGTGAAATTGATAAAAGGCGCTTGGAATAAGGCGTTTACTGAGGAATTACGGCAATTCCCCCGCGGCAAGTATATGGATCAGGTGGATAGCGCAAGCGACGCATTCAACGAATTGGCGCTCGGCGGATTATTCGCGCAAGGTGATTTCTTTAGGTAAAATAAAGTCTCTACCTGAGGAAGACTATACCCTAACGGGTGACCTCCTGGCGGTCGCGGTCTTTGTGTGAGGTGGCTGCGACCGCCTCTTTTTATCCTTCCAAAAATAAATATCCCGCCTGCCCTAACCTCTCGCCGTGGCCGACGAGACAAAAAACCGACCTGATTACAAATGCAAGGCTTATGGAGCGATGGCGCCGGGCTGGCAAGTGATGGCTGACACGGTGGCCGGGACGCTAAAGCTACGCGAACAGGGCGTCGCATATCTCCCCGCTGAACCTGCCGAGAAAGACGAACATTACAGATACAGACGGTGGCGCGCGGTGTTTTTTAACGCGGTTGATAGGACGCTTAATGGTCTCGTCGGTATGGTCTACCGCAACGATCCCAAACTCAACGATAACGTGCCGGAAGTGATACGCGGCAGGGAAGCGGAAGGTGAGACGGCCGCCGTCGAAGGCCAATGGGAGAATATAGACAACGCCGGCACTCATGGCGTTGTCTTCACAAAAGAAGTTTTTGCCGACGCGATGAGAGACGGTCACGCGGCGATACTCGTTGATATGCCGCCGGCGTTGGCGGACGGCGCAACGCTCGCCGACGAACGCGCAGCCAATCGCCGTCCGTATTGGGTGTCTTATTGCGCTGAGCAAATTATCAACTGGCGCACTGAAGCCGTCGGCGGCCAGACGCGCTTTTCGATGGTCGTGCTGAAAGAGTGCAGTCTTGAACCTGACGGACTGTACGGACAGAAAGAGGTCACAAGATACCGCGTCTTACGGCCTGGCAGTTGGGAATTGTGGCGGAAAGAGACTCAGCCGCGGGAGGATATTGTCTTCGAGGATTCCGGCGAGACTTCGTTGACAGAAATCCCGCTTGCCGTCGTTTACAGTCGTAAGACTGACATTCTCACCTCACAGCCGCCGTTGCTGGACCTGGCGCTGATCAATATCGCGCATTATCAGAAGTATTCAGACTTCAGCAATTACTTGCATATCGCAAGCCGTCCGCTGTTGTGGTTTCGCGGCCGGGACACGTCAAAGAAAGTCGAAGCGATTGGCGCTTACACCTATTTCGACGTGGGCGATAACGGCGAGGTGGCGTTTGCTGAGACGACGGGCGCCGCGCTGGGTGGCGCATCAGAGGACATAAAAGACCTCGAGCAGCGAATGTCCATTCTCGGTCTGTCATTGCTGGTCAAACAGACCGGGGCTGGTGGACCAGAAACCGCCACCGAGGAGCGCAACGACCAGATCGAAGAAAGCAGCGACCTTGCCACGGCCGCGCGGTCACTCAAAGACGCTATCGAATTAGCGCTGAGATTCCACACTCAATATCTCACCCCGAAGGCTACGACGGGCGGCAATATCGAACTCGGCGCGAGTCTGGACGATTTGACGCTCTCGCCGGAGGAAATGAACGCTTATTCGTCAATGGTCGGGGCTAACCAACTGTCGGTCGAAACAATGTGGGCAATGCTCGCGGCTGCGGGGAAACTGCCGGCCGATTTCGACCCGAAGTCAGAACGCACGACCATTGAAAAGGACGCGCAAGCCGCCGCGGATCGAATGATGCAGGCGGCCGATCGCGCGCCTATGGATCAGGAGTAAGGCCAGAAAATAAAGTTTTCGCCGGAATTATAGTTTTGTTCGATGGCGGGCTAAGCCTGCAATTCACCGGCTAAGCCGGAAACTCCGAAGCTAAGCAGAGGGGCAAAACAATGGCAGATATTCAATTTGAAGTAACCGAACTCGACAAAGTCGATGAGGAAATTCGCGGGGCGTACACGGAGAAGGACGGTAAGTTCATCTTCGACCCTGAGAAATACCACGAGATAAAGGTTCAGCCTTTACTCAGGAAAAACCGAGAACTGATTGAGGACAAAAAGAGGCTCTCGGAACAAAACAAAACGCTTGATCAAAAGACTCGCAGTACGAGCGATGACGTTGAAAAACAGTTTGCGGAGAAGGATCGCCGAATCTCGGAACTCGAAAGAGACAACCGCGAACACGCGATCTGGTCGCCGGTCAGATCGCTCGCCGCTAAGTCGGGCGTGATGGGCGACCGGCTTGAAGCGGTAATGACACTGCTTCGCGCTGAAAGCCGTTTCGACATGGAAGACGGAAAGCTGGTCTACAAGGATCGCAACGGCTATGTGACAGGAATTAAGCCCGAGCGGGCTTTTGAAGTGTATTTACGCGAGGAACTTCCTTGGGCATTCGAGGCCAGCAAAGCGGCTGGCAGTGGCGCTCATAATAGCGGCAGGCCATCGGGATCGCGGACAATTTCCCGTGAAACTTTTGACGGAATGACGCAATCGGCGCGTGACGCGTTTATGGCCGACGTCGCCAAGGGAAGCGCTCGCATAGTTGAATAACCTACTCTTTCACAGAGTAGGGACATTTAGGAGCAAGAAATGGCATTAGCTAATACCCTTACGGGTTTAATCCCTACTCTGTATGCCGCGAGAGATGTTGTCTCTCGCGAACTCACCGGGCTCATTCCGGCCGTCACTATTGACGCAGCTTCCAGTCGCGCAGCTCTCAATCAGACAATGCGCGTGCATGTAACGCCGCAACTTACCGCCGGCGACATTACTCCAGCAATGACCCCGCCGACGCCAAACAGCGTTCAAGTCGGTTTCGTGGATATGCTGATCACGAAGATGCGCGCTGTCCAGATTCCGTGGTCGGGCGAAGAAAAACAATCCATCAACGAAAACGGGCCGGGCGTTGATAACGTGGTCCGGGACCAATTGGCGCAAGGAATGCGCACATTGACGAATGAGATCGAATCCGACCTCGCCGGTTTATACCTAAACGCGTCGCGGGCGTTCGGATCGGCCTCTGTTCCGTTTGCCTCTGATCTGGGCGATATCGCAAATATCCGCAAGATTCTCGACGACAACGGCGCGCCATTGTTTGATCGCCAAATGGTGATCAACACCGGGGCCGCCGTTAACCTGCGCAAAATGGGGCAGCTTACCAAAGCGAATGAGGCGGCGACTGACTCGACGCTCAGACGCGGCACGCTGCTCGACATTCACGGTTTTGCTATCCGCGAATCGGCTCAGATCAAGACCCCAGCCAAGGGCACTAGCACGACATATACGACGAATACCGCCGGTTACCCGATCGGCGCGACCGTTATTACGTTGATCACTGGAACCGGCACTATTCTCGCTGGCGATCGAATAGTAATCACTGGCGATCCAAACAACCAATATGTGGTTGAGGTGGGCATTGCCGCGCCGGGCGCCATTACCATCGCCAAGCCAGGCTTACGCCAAGCCATTCCGGCCAGCGCTCAGGCGATAACCATACAGGCCGTTGCCGCGCAAAATTTGGCTTTCCAACGCTCGGCCCTCGTCTTACTCGCGCGCGCGCCGTACCTGCCAGGTGGACGCGATATGGCCAGCGATCGTATGACGATGACCGATCCCAATACCGGTCTCCCGTTCGAGGTGGCGAGGTATGACGGGTACCACGCTCATTTTCTTGAGGTTTCAATGAGCTGGGGCGTCAAGGGAATCAAGTCGGAACATACCGCCATTTTGACAGGCTGATGGCGTCATAGATGGACGCCTAACGGAGTCAGACGTAACAAACGAGGGACCATATGGCTGCTAAAAAGAACAGCGCAACCACCGACGATCAACAGTCGGTGGTTGCTGAACCGGAAGATCATTACACGCAGTTGCAGCATGATCGGCGCAGACTGGAAGCAGAACTAGCCGAGATTGATATTCAATTGCGCGGAGCGATCAATAGTGGCGACCTAGACGCGCTTGACGTTTTGACGACCCGCAAGGCGGAACTGCCGAAGTTGTTTATTGCGGCGTCAATCGCTGAGACGACAGCGCGGCAGGACGCGTTTAACGCTGAGGACGCCGCGAACGTAAAGGAACTTCAGGCCGCCGAGGATGATCGCGATAAATTGCAGTCTGCGATCGCCAAGCGCCGGCGTGAATTCGACGAAGAGATGGCTGGGCTGACCGCACAACTACAGCGGGCCGAGATTCGTGTAAGTTCTGCGACTGGCGCCATTTCGGCCTCGCGCAATGTCGGAGCCAGCAATGACGCGGGTTATAAGGAATCATTGGCCAGACTCGCTGGTGTCTAAATGTCCATTCCCACACTCGACACAACAATCGGCGGCGCGGCGGCTAACAGTTACGTGACGCTCCAGATCGCCGAGGACTACCACGACGCACGATTGCGTAGCGAATCGTGGACGAACGCTTCGAGTGATGACAAGACCCGCGCGTTGCTTATGGCCGCGCAACGGCTGAACGCCGAGAACTGGCTTGGCAGTCGCGCTAAGACTACTCAGGCGCTGGCGTGGCCACGGCTCGACGTGCAGAAGGTTGATCCGATCGTTTTCGGATTCGGCACAGGGTATAGCGGCGGGGGCTACTACTTCGCCGATTTCTATCTCTCGACCGAAATACCGCAACAGATCAAAGACGCGCAGTGTGAATTGGCGCTCGGCTTTCTTGAGGGTTTCGACGAGGCTGGCGCCGAGGCAATGGATTCATTCACGGCGGATGGGGTTTCCGTAAAACTTCGCTCGTCGGCTCAGGTCGGGGATATGCCGTCACGTGCGGCGCAGTTAATCGCCCCGCTCGTGGTCGGGAATATGTTGATGCGAGGATGAATGCGCTACTCAGTAAAAGACGGCTCGACGAAATCAGGCGCAGGCTCTATGGCGCAAACTGTCGCGCTGTCTTTTACAAAATCACGCCGCAGGCGGGGGAAACGCCGATGGCGACGATTACGGACGGTTTTCTATTCGTTCGTGAGCGTAGGGCCGGACAGGAGATTGATGGATCGGGCGTCAAGTTTTGGTTGGCGAGCGATATGGTTGATGAATCGCTACTCCGTGTCGGCGCGGCGGTCGCGTTGACGGTCAATAACCAGACGCTGCGCTACAAGATCAACGAGCTTCTGCCGCAGCAACAAGTCGGCGCGGGGTACGTAATGCGGTTGGCGCCATTGGTGGGGGCGACGGGATGATCAGTTTCTCGGTCAAAATCCAGGGCGACGACAAGAAAGAGATCGGGCGGATCATTAAGGAGATCGCGTTCGGGATCGAGGGCGAAATCAAACTCTCGATGACCGGACCTAAACACGGACGCGAGTACAAGCGACGTGGCCGCGTTCATGTCGCTTCTGCGCCAGGCGAAGCGCCGGCGGTTGATACTGGCTTTTTGATAAACAGCATTCAGACCCGAATCAACTCGGATACTGAGGCGACGATCACAATCGCGGCCGAATACGCCGAAACGCTGGAATTTGAGAAGAATCGGCCATTCGTGAGACCGGCGATTGATAGCGTACTGAAACGCTTCGACGGCGGGGGATTCCTGGGAGGCCAGAGAGAGTAAATGGCGACCTACACGGAAGCGCAAATGCGTAGTGCAATTGGAACGGTGGTGGGCACGGCCGCGCCGCTCGCGGTTGTCTTTCCGTGGTGGGCGCTCGGTGGGGATGAGAGGGAATGGCCGGGGAAGTTGATATCAACGGCGGACGGGAGCAGGGTACACGGATACGTTATCACCCGGCGCCGGACATTCGCTAATCGAGAAAACCCGGCGTGTGTCAGGCGGTTTTTCACTTACTCAATCCGCGGACTGCGCTGGTATGACGACACGGGGAACACGTCGGCGAATTCTGATCTAACTTATAACGCCGAACTTGACGCGATTTGCCTGGCGTTCGCGAATAAAAACCTCCTGCCGGTGGCGATAAAGAGAATCGCCGAGGATAGCGAACTGAATTTCGATCTTGATCTGAATGTCTTTGGCGGCCAGTTGCTGCACAGGTCAGTTGGTGAGATTACTTTCGAGCAGTGTTGAGGTAGATAGATGCCTAATGATTATCTGATACAAGACGCTGAATTGTTCGTCTCGACGCGAGAGGGAACATTCAACACGCCGGTGACAACGGCGGCGAATTACGAGCGCGCCGGTTGGCAGAATGCGGCCGTTTATATCCCAGAACCTGAATTCAGCACAGACGCTGGCCGCGCAGGGAATGCCTCGGAATTCCAGACCGGCCAGTGTCTGCGCCGCTTTTTGCCTGCCACGGTTGGAATCGCCGACCGCGCCAACTTCAAACTGTATGGCAAACTGGCTATGCGCTGCGTCGGCGGGACGCCACTCGCCCCGGTTACGGTCGTCGGCGGCGCTGCATGGAGACACGCCGCGAATATGTTGCCGAAGGCGGCGGGCCTTCAGCTTCCGTCATTCAACGCTATTACGGTCGCCGGTGGCGCATCCACGCTGTGGCCTGGAACCGTCGTCAATGATTTTTCAATGTCGCAGACTGGCGATGATGATGTGCAGGTCGCGTATTCTCTTCTGACTTCTGGCAAGCATCGAATCCCGCATCTGATCGGAACACAGCAAGTGGAAACCGCCACGGCGGCGGGAACGGTAAGTGGGTCAGGAAACGCAAAAGCGACAATAACATCCGCAATAATGTCCGGCTCGCCGCGAATCGTTACTTTTGCCGTAACGGCCTCAGATACCGCCGCAGTCTGGGCGGGCAAAGCGCGCACAGCGCTGTCAAATGATCCATTCGTCTCTGATCTCTATATCGTCTCCGGCGCGTCAACGTCGATCATACTCACCGCGCGCCATACCGCCGTAAATGACGCCACATTGAATATCGCGCTGGATAACGATACCTCGACCGGAATTACCCCGGCGCCGACCTCGACCAATACCACGGCTGGCGTCTATACCCTCCCCGATCCGCCTGCGTTCACCTGCTTGGACGCCAAACCATTTTTGGAATACACCGATGACGTTGGATTGCGCGACCTGGCCGCAGACTGCCGTTGGCGGGCTTGGACGATTTCCATTTCAAACAATCACAACACCCAGCTCGCCAGGTGTGGCGGCGACCCACAGCAAAAGCGTGGGGATTATGCGATCACCACGCCGGGCGTCGGGGTGGGACGCTACGCCAACAAGTCCGTCCGCGGTCCTCGCACAATCACCGCTGAGATTGTTTATCTCGTCGGCGGCAGGGTTCAGGAAT
>Ga0126377_10000697_pt1 | contig 20920 bp, 24 predicted proteins | sample PanSoiMetPlot_22_FD_92647 | JGI IMG/M metagenome (GOLD analysis project Ga0126377, IMG submission 92647) | Tropical forest soil microbial communities from Panama - MetaG Plot_22 | ecosystem: Environmental > Terrestrial > Soil > Tropical forest > Bulk soil | place: Panama | collected 2016-02-17 | reverse complement strand
GCACATCACCAGTCCGAGTCCGGCCAGCCCCTGTCGTACCACCCGAGGAAAGTCGACCCGCTTACGGCCGTAGAGCGACGTGAACGCGCCGAACGTGGCGTACAGCGTCCAGTCCACATGGCCGATCGAGACCAGGAAGAGCAGCGGCACCATGACCGAGACGCCGACGCGTACGGCCAGCCAACCCGTATTCGGCGGCAGCGGGCGCACCGTGACGAGGCGCTCGACGAGGCTGCTCATGCGCCAATCATCGCCGAACCGCCCGCCATCGTCAGGTAATCGAGGCGGTTGCCAACCGTTCGGGCCGATCGCGCGTCAACAGGGCGAGTAGCGCAACCACATGGGGGGAGACCCAGATGCGCAAGACCAGAATCGTCGCGGCGGCTGCAGCCATGTTGGCCGCGACAATGGCCACCGTGACACTGACACCCGCTGCGTACGCCAACACCGCAGCGCATCGCGACGCCCGGGGGGACGCGCCGCGCCATGGCGACCTGACCCGAGCCGTCATCGACAACGGCGACACCGACTCCGACTTGGCGATCATCCGGATCCGGGTGGCCGGAAGGCTGCACACCGGGGACTCCGTCTATGTCTGGTTCAACCGGAACCCGTCCAACCCCGGTCCGGAGCTGCGACTGACCGGCATCGTCGATTCGGAGTACGCCTTGAACCGGGTCAACACCTGGAAAGGTCTAGGCCATGCGGCTTCGTGCGATCTGTACACGATGAAGCAGTTCGCCGACCGGCATGGGGTGCGGGTCCGGATCGACCGGGGCTGTCTGGGCAACCGACCGGTGCGAGCGGCGATCCGGGTCAACTCGGCCGTCGAAGGCGATCGGGACTGGTTCGGCCACCGGCGGACCTTCCTCCCGGGCGTCCGGCACTAGCTCGCCGAACGCTGGTCCGCTAGCGCGGAGTCAGCACGCAGAACTCGTTGCCGTCGGGATCGGCCAGGACGACCCAGCTGACGTCGCCCTGGCCGATGTCGATCCGCTTCGCCCCGAGCGAGATGAGACGTTCGACCTCGGCCTGCTGATCACCGTCGGCGGGTGGGGCGAGGTCGAAGTGCAGCCGGTTCTTGCCGATCTTCGGCGCGACCGGGGGACCGCCCCACGACACCTTCGAGCCGCCTTGCGGCGACTGGATCGCGGTCTCCTGGTCCTGATCCCAGACCAACGGCCAGTCCAGCGCGTGATGCCAGAAGTACCCGACCTCCTGCGTCCCGTCGCACGACACGGCGCCGATGAACCCTGTGCCGGCGAGGAAGTTGTTGCCCGGCTCGATGACGCAGAACTCGTTGCCCTCGGGGTCGGCGAGCACCACATGCAGGGCATCGGGACCCTGCCCGATGTCGAGGTGCCGGCCACCGAGCTCGAGCGCCCTCGCCACGGTGGCCTGCTGCTCCGCTGGGGAGGCACTGGTGAGATCGAAGTGCATCCGGTTCTCGCCGGTCCTTGGCTCCTGGGTGGGAAAGAACTCCAGCCGGAACCTGGCGTCATCGGTCGGCAGCAGCGCGAAGCCGTTCGGGGGGTCGTCGACCATCTCCCGTCCCAGGACACCGGCCCAGAAGCTCGCGAGGCGATGCGGGTCGAGCGCGTCGAAACCGATCGCGTGCAGCTGACACGTCATTCGGCAACGCTAGGGGCTGGCCGTCGGCCACGCAAAGCAGAATCGCGCCGGCGACCCGGGCCCGCGTCATCAGGGAATCCTTGGTCTGGCGGTTTACTCTGCGCTCATGTCGCAGGTCGTGCTCGTCGAGGACGACGACGCCATTCGGACGTCGCTGACGCGTTCGCTGCGCGCCAGCGGGCATGTGGTCACGTCGGTCGCACAAGGGCTGGACGCCATCAGCACGGTGGTCGAGGCCAAGCCGGACGTCGTACTCCTCGATCTCGGCCTGCCTGACCTGGACGGCGCGGACGTGCTGGCGATGCTGCGCTCGGTGAGCCAGGTACCTGTGATCGTCGTGACGGCGCGAGACGACGAGCAAGATGTCGTACGCCTGCTGCACGCCGGTGCCGACGACTATGTGGTCAAGCCGTTCAGCGGAGCGCAGATCGACGCGCGGATCAAGGCGGTGCTGCGACGTGCTGCGGGGCCGGCGTCCGATGCCGAGGCCGAGCTGCGGGTCGGTGACCTGGTGATCGATCGACGCAGCCGAGAGGCGACACTCGAGGGACGCCGGCTGGATCTGTCGCGCAAGGAGTTCGACCTCCTGACGGCCCTGGCTCGGCGGCCCGGCGAGGTCGTGAGCAAACGCGAGTTGCTGGCCGACGTGTGGCAGCTGCCGTGGGGTGGTGCCGACCGGACGGTCGACGTGCACCTGTCGTGGCTGCGTCGCAAGCTTGGTGAGACGGCGGCGGAGCCCCGCTACCTGCACAGCGTGCGCGGGGTCGGCATCAAGCTGGTGCCGCCGGCGACGGGTGGCTGACGTGCTTCGACGCATCGTATTGCTGACGACCGGGATGACCACCCTCGTCGTCCTGGCCTTCGCCGTGCCACTGGCGTTCCTCGCCCTGCAGGCGGTCCAGAACCGGTCGCTGGACGATGCCACCTTCGAGACACAGAACATCGCGGACTTCCTCAGTGCCGGTCGACCCGCGCGCCGCCAGCTGGATGCGTACGTCGACCGGGCGAACGTGCGTAGTGAGGGGCTGACGGCGGTCCGGCTGCCGAGCGGCGTCGTGGTCGGCGACCCGCAGGCGATGGTGTTCCCGAGCTCGCCGCCAGGGGTGGGGAGCGATGACGACGGCAATGGCCGCGAACCGTCGGGGGAGGAGCGAAGCGAGCTCGGTGAGGTCTCGCCCGCGACGATCTCGGACTTCCGCGACGGCAAGGTCGTCGAGATCCAGTCGCACACACCGGACGGCACGGCTACGGTGCGGACCTACCTCACTGACGAGGAGCTCGACTCCGGCGTGTGGAAATGGTGGGCGCTGATCGCGTCGGTGAGCGTCGCGCTGCTCGGCCTGGCCGTCATGGGCGCCCAGCTCGTAACCCGGCGCCTGGTGCAGCCGCTGACCGAGACGGCCGAGACCGCGCGTCAGCTCAGTCGGGGCGACACCCGCGCTCGGGCGCCGGAGGAGGGACCGGCCGAGGTGACGATGGCCGCCCAGGCGCTCAACGGGCTGGCCGACCGGATAGAGGAACTGCTGACCGCCGAACGCGAGACGGTGGCCGACCTGTCGCATCGGCTGCGTACGCCGCTGACCGCCCTGCGGCTGGACGTCGACGCGTTGGACGACCCGACGGCGGCGGCGAACCTCAGCCAGCACGTGGCCGCGCTGGAACGCACCCTCACGTCGATCATCCACGAGGCACGGCAGCCGCAAGGCGGGGGACTAGCGCGATCCTGCGACGCGACGACGGTCGTTGCCGAGCGGGTGGCGTACTGGACTCCGCTGTCCGAGGACCAGGCCCGGCGGTTCGATCTCGAGCTGCCGGACGGCGTCGTTCAGGTGCGCGCCTCGGCCGGTGACCTGGCGGCCGCGGTGGACGCGCTGATGGAGAACGTCTTCGCCCACACGCCAGAGGGAGCGGGGATCACCGTCCGGCTCACCGAGGGGCCGACGGATTCAGACGACCCGGAAGGGCCGATGGCGACGCTCGAGGTGGCGGACGAGGGGCCGGGCATCCCGTTGGGGGCCGGCTCCCGCGGCCGGAGCGATCGTGGCTCGACCGGGCTCGGCCTCGACATCGCCCGCTCCTGCGCCGAAGCCAGCGGCGGGCGGCTCGAGATCGATGCCACGCCGGCCGGTGGCGGCCTGGTTCGGCTCCGGCTCGGCGTCGCGTGACCGGCGGTTCTTGATCCAACCTTGAGGATCGGTTGCGGTCCGGCTGAGGATCGATCCGACACGGTGGCGACATGTACGAGCGCCATCGCCACCTCGCATCGGCGCCCGAAGTCGCCGCGTCGAGCCCCTCCTCCCCTGGCATCGACGGGCGCGGGTCGGAGCGACCGGCCCCGGTGGCAGCCACCTCCTGGACGCAGTGGTCCTGTGTGGTCCGGGTTACGGTCGCCGACCGCCGCGTGCTCACCGCCGCTCGCCAGATAGTCGTCGCCTTGATGGCTGACGTGGCGGCGGCGGTGAGCCGCTTCACACCGCTGTCGGATCTCAGCCGGGTCAACGCCCGGGCCGGGACGATCACGCCGGTGTCCCCGCTGTGCGCCCAGCTGGTCGGCATGGCACTCGACGCCGCTCGTACGACCGAGGGCGCGTGCGACCCGACGATCGGCGCCCATCTGATCGCGGCCGGCTATGACCGCGACTTTTCGCTCATCAGCTCCGGTCAGGTCGAGGCTGTGCCGTGGCCGGAGCGCTCGGCCGACTGGCAGGCGGTGGTGCTCGACCCCGATCTGGACCTGGTCGGGATCCCGAAGGGGATGGCCCTCGACCTCGGTGCCGTCGCGAAGGCCTGGACCGCCGACGAGGCAGCCCGCCGGATCCATGCCGCCTTCGGCACTGCCGCGCTGGTCGAGATCGGCGGCGACCTGGCCGCGGTCGGAGCGCCGGCCGTGCCCTGGCTGATCCGCGTCGCCGAGCGCGCCGGTGAGCCGGGACAACTGGTGGCGTTGTCGCACGGCGGACTTGCCACGTCGACCACAACCCGACGGCGTTGGCGACGCGGTCTCCAGACCTGTCACCACCTGATCGACCCTCGTACTGGCCGGCCCTCGGAGGGTCCCTGGCGTACGGCGAGTGTGTGGGCGTCGACCGCGGCAGAGGCGAACGCCGCGACCACCGCCGCACTCGTGGTGGGGAGTGGCGCGGCTCGACTGCTGACCGAGCTCGGCCACCCGGCCCGGCTGGTCGGTGTCCACGGGACCGTCGTGCTGCTGGGGGACTGGCCGGCCGACCAGGCGATCGCGTCATGACGCTGTGGTACATCGCCCGCGCCAGCGGGATCGTCGCGCTTGTCGCCTTCACGCTGGCGACCGCCCTCGGCGCCCTGACGTCGGTGCGACCCGCCGATCGCGGGCGGGCGGCCAACGAGCGCCGAATCCTCGCCCAGTACGCCCATCGCTCGGCGGCCGTCACAGGTCTGACCCTCGCCGCCGTCCACGTCACCGCCATCGTGCTCGACGCGCAGGCGCATGTCGCCGCGAGCTCGGTCGTGGTGCCGTTCACCGCCGGCTACCGGCCCGTGGCGGTCGGTCTTGGGACGATCGCGCTCTATATCTTCACGATCACCGCCCTGGCCGGTGCCAGCCGAGGTCGGCTCGCCGGGTCGAGGGGCGCATCGGGAGCGTGGCGGGTCGTCCATGCCGCCGCCTATGTCGGATGGGCACTCTCGATCGGTCACGCGCTCCTCGCCGGAACCGACGTCGGACGGCTCTGGATGGTCGCCCTCGGACTCGGGTCGATCACGCTCGTCATCAGCGCATTCAGCATCCGGCTGCGGTCGGAGTCCGACCACGCCGCCTCCTACCTGGTGTCGACCCGGCGCGTTCGTACGGAGGCTGACCGGCAGTCGAGGAGCCTGCGATGACGACGACAGCGGCCACAGTGCCCAACCCGATCGGCATCCCGCCGGAGCCGGACACCTGGTCGATCGGGCCGCCTCGCCTGCTCGCCGCCGGCTACGACGCAATGCGCCCATACGATCGGGTGGCTCCCCGCCTGCTCAACCGAGACCAGCTCATCCGGGATACGACGACCGTCGGTCTGCTCGGCCGCGGCGGTGCGGCGTTCCCGGTGGCGGCGAAGCTCCGTGCCATGCCGCGACGCCGGGCGGCGACCGTGGTGGTCAACGGCAGCGAGAGTGAGCCGGCCAGCTACAAGGACCGGATTCTGATGCGACACTCCCCGCACCTGGTCCTGGACGGAGCACTCGTCGTCGCGCACGCGCTTCGGGCCCGTCGAGTCCTGGTCGCGGTCAATGACGAACCGGCCGCCGCAGCGCTGCACCATGCCGTCGGTCACCGATCCGACGCTCGCACGGTGCGGATCGCAGGGACCGGCGGTCGGTTCGCTGGAGGCGAGGCGCGTGCCGTGCTACGTGCCCTCGGAGGAGGCCCGGCGATCGCGCCAGGTCGTCGGGTTCTCCCCTCCGTCCGCGGTTATCGCGGGACTCCGACGTTCCTGTCCAACGTCGAGACGTTCGCCCAGATCGGTCTGCTGGCCACGCTGGGTCCGAGGGCGTTCGCCGACACCGGCATCGCCGACGAGCCGGGGACGACCGTCCTGACCGTGACCGGCGCGGTCGGCCGGCCGGGCGTGGTCGAGGTTCCGCACGGCACTCCGCTGTCGGTCTTGCTGTGCGAGGTGGGTGCGGCGCCCGGCGCTGCGATCCTGCTCGGTGGCTATCACGGCTCCTGGTGGACCGGCGATCCGGCCGTGCCGTTGAGCCGTCCGATCCTCGCGGCCGCCGGAGCCACCCTGGGGGCGGGCGTCGTCTGCGTACTCGGGCCGGAGACCTGCCCACTCGCCGAGCTCGCTCATGTGACGGGCTACCTCGCCGACGAGTCCGCCGGGCAGTGTGGTCCGTGCATGTTCGGGCTGCCCACCCTGGCCCACGATCTCCAACGGGCCGTCGGCGGGCACCGGTCGGCGGCGTCGGACCTGCGGCGACGGCTGACCCTCGTGCCGGGGCGTGGCGCCTGTGCCCACCCCGACGGCACCGCCCGCTTCGTCGAGTCCGGGATGCGCGCGTTCGTCGCCGATATCGAGCGGCACCGGACCGTCGGTGGCTGCGGCCGGCCGATGCGGGGTCATCTCACGGTCTCGCCTACGTGGCAGGAGGTCGCGCGATGACGCGTAGCTGGCGGGAGCGGCGGATCCACGTCGACTGGACGCGTTGCGACGGCCACGGCCTGTGCGCCGTCCTGTTCCCCGAGGTCATCGGCTCCGACGAATGGGGATTCCCCGTCATCGACGGACGGCCGTTGTCGCCCGACGAGATCGTCCACGCCCGACGCGCGATCGCCAGCTGTCCTGCGCTCGCGCTGCGCCTGGAGACCCGATCCGTCAAGCAACCGGCGAGATCGACGTGAGATCGCGACCGAGTACATCCGACCGAGGACCGAGGAGGCGCACGAGATGACGTACTACGGCTCACCGCCGGATCGACGCGGCCAGCTGATCCGGAAGGCGTCGACCGGCCTGGTCCTCGCCGGCCTCGGCGGTGGGGTCGCGACCGGTGCGATCGCCGCCGCACTCGCCAACCAGGATCAGCAGGGCGGCACCGGGACGCCCTCGACCCCGACCCGCCAGGACAACCGAACCGGCACCGTCCCCGGCGTCGGGGTGGTGCCGGCGCCCGTCGTCCCCGGACCGGTGCAGGGCGGCAGCAACGGCTCATAGCCGGGTCTTGCCAACCGCATAGATAACGGTTATACATATAGTTAACCGTTATCTGGAGGTCCGATGCGGCAGGAAGTGGTCCTGGCTCTGCTGGCGAAGGAGCCGTCGCACGGGTACGACCTGCGCGCCCGGCTGCGGGAGGCTCTGGGGCCGCTCGGCGAGGACATGAACCCGGGCCAGGTCTACGTCACGTTGACCCGGTTGGAGCGATCGGGACTGGTGGAGTCGGAGCGGTCGACCGGGTTGGCCGATCGTCCGGACCGCAAGCTCTACGCGCTGACCGCAGAGGGACAGCAACGCGTCGCCGGATGGCTCGCCGAGGTGAGTTGGCCGAAGCCCGACCTGGCGGAGTTCCATCTCAAGTTGGTGGCGGCTGCGGCGGCTGGTCTGGCCGACCCGCTCACCATCGTGGACACGCAGCGCAGAGAGCTCCTACGACGGTTGCGAGAGGCCCAGCGCGCGGCGATGGCCGAGCCCAACGGCTCGGATGCGGCGCTGTTGCTGGAGGGGATCGTGCTTCGACTGCAAGCGGATCTGCGCTGGCTGGAGGAGTGCGAGCGGAATTGGAACCGTCGAGGGAGCGGATCGTGAGTGACATCGCCGACGCATCGGTGTTGCGGGCCAGCGGGCTGCGCAAGGAGTACGGCAAGGGGGCGGGCATGGTCCGCGCGGTCGACGGGGTCGATCTCGACGTCGCCGGTGGCGAGACCGTGGCGGTGATGGGGCCGAGCGGCTGCGGGAAGTCCACCCTGCTGCACCTGCTGGGCGGGCTTGATCGGCCGTCGGACGGCGAGGTGTGGCTCGCCGGGCGCCGGATCGACCGGATCGGGGAGAAGGCGCTGGCCCGGATGCGCCGCACGGCGGTCGGCTTCGTCTTCCAGGCCTTCCACCTGATGGACGAGCTCACCGCGGTGGAGAACGTCGAGCTGTCCGCGCTGCTGGCCGGACGGTCACCGCGGACGGCTCGGCGACGGGCGGTCGACCTGCTGGAGCGGGTCGGGCTCGCCGACCGGGCCGGCTTCCTCCCCTCGGCACTGTCGGGCGGCCAGCGGCAGCGGGTCGCGATCGCCCGGGCGTTGAGCAACGAGCCGACTGTCGTCCTCGCCGACGAGCCGACCGGCAACCTGGACAGCGCTGCCACGCTCGAGGTGCTGCGCCTGTTCGAGAGTTTGCACGAGGCCGGACAGACGCTGCTCATCGTCACGCACGACTCGCGGATCGCAGCGACCGCCGACCGGCTGATCTCGATGCGCGACGGCGCCTTCGTCGACGAGACCAGACTGACCGGTGGCACCAGCGGGCAGCTCGGCGCGCTGGCGGGGCTGGAAGGCTGACCGATGGGACGAGCGCTTCTGGTCTTCCGGCTCGCCACGCGTGACCTCCGCCGGCGTCCGGTCGAGGCCGCCCTGCTCCTGGTCGTGATCCTGGCGGCCACCGCGACCCTGACCATCGGGCTCGTCCTGCGCCAGGCTGCCGCGGATCCCTATCAGAGCACCCGCGAGGCGATCGCTGGTCCGGACGTCGTCGCCAGCATCAGCCCACCGCTGTCCGGCGGACAGCCCGCCGACCGTGGCGAGTTGCTCGACATGGCCGACGCCACTGGGGTCGTCGCCCACAGCGGCCCGTACCCGATCATCGATGCCAAGCTCGCGGCCAACGGCCGTACCGTCGACGTGGAGGCTGAAGGGCGCGACACCGGTACGGTCCGGGTCGACCAGCCCAAGGTCGTCGAGGGCAGCTGGGTACGCGATGGCGGCGTGGTGATCGAGGCCGCGCTCGCCGATGCCCTCGGTGTGGGCCCTGGGGATCAGGTCAGTCTGGACGGCCACTCCTTCCGGGTCGCGGGCGTTGCCGTGACCGCTGCCTCGGTGCCCTATCCGGAAGCGACCGTCTACACGCCGCCGGACATCCCGACCGGCACCGCGCAACTCCCGCCGCCGCCGGAAGACCTGGGCCTGGTCTGGCTCACCGAACCCGACGTCAGCAGCCTGGCCGGGCGGGCCGATTCGCTGTCGTACGTGATGAACCTGAAGCTGGCTGATCCGGCTGCGGCCTCGAAGTTCGTCGCGAACTACGCTCCGGCCGACACACCGGCCGGTGCGGGAGGATCCGGTCCAGCGATGGGCACCATCGCCACCTGGCAGGAGATCCGTGACAACGCCTCGCTGCTGGTGCGCAACGAGCAGCGGGCCCTCGTCACGGGCGGCTGGCTGCTCGGGTTGCTCGCCGTGGCCAGCATCGCGGTGCTGGTCGGCGGGCGGATGGCCGACCAGACCCGGCGGGTCGGCCTGCTCAAGGCGGTCGGCGGCACGCCCGGCCTGGTCGCCGCCGTGTTGCTCGCCGAGTACGTCGTCGTCGCGATCGTCGCGGCGGCTGCCGGCCTCGCGTTGGGCTGGCGGTTGTCTCCGTTGCTCACCGATCCCAGTGCGGGACTCATCGGTGGTGCGGGGACCCCATCACTCAGCCTGGCGACGATCGGCATCGTCACGGCGGTGGCCGTGGGGGTCGCCGTGCTCGCGACGTTCGTTCCGGCCGTCCGGGCGGCTCGGACCAGTACAGTGCTCGCGCTGGCCGACGCAGCCCGCCTGCCCCGGCGCACCGCTTGGCTGATCGCGATCTCCGCTCGACTTCCGGCGCCACTGCTGTTGGCGCTGCGGGTGGCGGGCCGGCGACCGCGCCGCATGGTCCTCAGCATCGTCAGCGTCGCGGTCGCGGTCAGTGGGATCGTCACTGCACTGGCGGCCAACGCCGAGCTCAACGCCTCGCGATTCGCCAGCTCGTCCGGGTTGAACGACGTGCGTACCGAACGCCTGGGGCACGTGCTGCTCGTCATCTGCACGATGCTGATCGTCCTGGCCGCCGTCAACGCGATCGTCAGCACCTGGGCCAGCGTGCTCGATGCCAGGTACGCCTCGGCGCTGGCGCGTGCCCTCGGTCTGACTCCGCAGCAGGTCAGCAGCGGACTGGCTGCGGCGCAGGTGCTGCCGGCCCTCGTCGGCGCGATCCTGGGCATCCCCGGCGGGCTCGCACTCATCTCGGCCGTCGACCCCGACTCGACGACGTACCCGCCGCTGTGGCAGCTGCTCGCCGTGGTCCCGGGGACGGTCCTCGTCGTCGCGGCACTCACCACGATTCCGGCTCGGATCGGCGCTCGCCGCTCCGTCGCCGGCATCCTGCAGGCCGAGCACGCCTGATCCCGCGGAGTCGGCTCTCGATGGTGGACATCACCGACTCCTCGACGGATCCTGAAAGGACTGCGGCCCTCTGAAGATCGACCGATGGAGGTCAGCATGAGTACGGACGTTTCTGGTGAGCCGAAGGTCGCAACCGTCGACATGAAGCTCGAGGTCGTCACGATTCCGGTGTCCGATGTCGATCGGGCGAAGGACTTCTATCTCAGTCTGGGTTGGCGGCTGGATGCCGACTTCGCGTTCGGCAAGGACGTCCGAGCAGTTCAGGTGACGCCACTGCACTCGGGATGCTCGGTCACGTTCGGAAGTGGCCTGACGACGGCAGAGCCCGGCTCCGCCCAGCGCCTGGAGCTGGTGGTCGAGGACATCGAGGTGGCGCGCGACGACCTGCTCGATCGCGGCGTCAAGGTGAGCGAGGTCTTCCACCGCGACGGAGGGGAGCTGCTGCCCGGTCCGGACCCCGAGCGTCGCTCCTACCTCTCGTACGCCTCGTTCAACGATCCGGACGGCAACGGGTGGCTGCTCCAGGAGGTCACGACTCGGCCGCCCGGGCGGGTCTGGGAGGACTGACGACGGCCCTCCCGATCACGCTTTCGATGTGCGCAGCGCCCCGATCGCGGTGCCGAGATCGGTCTCGATGCCGTCAGGCTGCTGGAGGCCCCGGTCCAGGAGAATCTTGACGAACGGCCGGTTCTCAGAGCGGCCGGCCGTGGCGAAGTACGCCTGCAATCCAGCTGCGAACTCCTCGTCCTCGGGCAGGGTGGCCACGTCGACCAGCTGCTTGATGCCGGCCACGGCCACCTTGTCGAACGTCGCGATCCGCCGGGCGAACGCATCGGTGAATCCCTCGATCTCCTCGTCCGGGATCACTCGGTTGACGTAGCCGTACTCTGCGGCCAGCGCCGCTGGGATGTCGTCCCCGCCGAGAACGATCTCCAGGGCCCGTCCACGGCCGACCAGGCGGCCCAGCCGGGCCATCGGCCCGCCGCCGGGGACGGTGCCGACGCCGACCTCGAACTGGCCGAGTATCGCCTTGTCCGACGCGAAGCGGATATCGGTCGCGAGCGCGAACTCGCTGCCCGCGCCGCGAGTCCGGCCCCGGAGCTCGCAGATCGTGGCCACGGGCAGCCGGCTGAGCCGCACGAAGTTGTCGACGTACGGGTGTAGGCCGGTCGGCCCCGGCGACATCCCCGCCACCCGGGAGTTGTCGGCCAGGAAGTCCCAATGGGCCATGAAGTAGCCCGGCTTCTCGCTGCGGAACACGACAACCGTGAGTTCCGGGTTCGCCTCGATTCGCTCGATCAGCGCATCGAGCTGTTCGATCGTGTCCGGATCCAGGAGATTGACCGGGCCGTTGTCGAAGGTCACCCGCCAGTAGGACGCGGATACCTCGTCGACCGTGAACTGTTCGGTGGTCGCCATGACGCGCTCCCTCCACTCCGCTTGGCTTGAGACGCCTATCCGTTTGGGCTGCGCCTCCTAGCGGAGCATTGCCCAGCATCGGGAGGCTCGCTAGGGACGAAGGTCGCTGCCTAGGCCGCCGCGATCGCCTCGATCTCAAGCAGCCAGACGGGGTCGAAGATCTTGGCCACGACGACGGTGAGGGCGACCCGATGGTCGCCGAGCAGCTCCTGGCGGATGGCCGAGTTGGTTGCGGCGAACTCGCGGCTGGACAGGTACGTCGTGACCTTGACGAGATTGCGCAGCGTGAGTCCGGCCGCGTCCAGCGTGGCATCGATGTGCCGCCACACCATCCGGCACTGCTCCTCGAACGTGGCCGGGACGATGCCCTGCCGATCCTCCGGAATCTGGCCGCTGATGAACAGCAGCTCGCTGGCTCCGCGTACCGACAGGCCCTGGGCATAGCCGCCCGCGGCCTCCGGTGCGTCACGCGGATCTCTCGCGATGAACTCGAGTTCGCCAGTCATCAGCTCCACCGCCTCCTGTCCTGGGCGACTCGGTCGGGCCGCCTGGCACTCGTCGAAATCATTGTGGTCCTGGGTCCCCGACTCCAGTCGCGGTGAAACCGACGGGACCTTCGACCCCTGCGACCGGAGCAGCCAGGCGGCTAGCGTCGCGGGATCGCGGAGCCTCCGAGGGGTGTGACGATGTCTGACCAGTCGGGTGGCTGCCGAGCCGAGCGGGCCGCCTCCGACGGAGTGCCGGCGTGGACACCGGTCGTCGGCTTCGCGCTGTTCGTCGCCGGGTACGTCGGCACGCTGGCCTACGTCGACAACACCGACGCAGCCGATCAGCTGGACGGCGTCGTGCAGTTCGACATGTGGGTGGCGCTGCTCAGCGCGCTCGGCGGCTTCGCCCTTGTCTCCGCGATGTTCTACCTGATCTGGCTGGTCCGAACCCTTCGGCTGAGCGATCGGGTCCGGCGCCGGTCTGTGGCGGTCTGGGCCGGCGTCGTACTCGTGGTGCTGGCCACCGTGTTCGCCGGACTGTTCGCCGGTGCATCGGGTGCTGAGGCGACGATCGACAAGGATCTCGCCGTCCAGACCAGGCCGATCGTCGTACTCGCCGCCGTGTGCGTGATGCCCGGTCTGGTCGGCTTCCTGGCGCTGCGGTCGATCGCCACCGACGACGCGAACTGGGCGGAGTCCGACCGATGTCGAGTACGGCTGGTGATGGCGCTGCGATCGGAGCTGCGCCGCCTGCTGGCAACATTCGGCGCGTTCCTGACGCTGCTGGTCATCACCACCGGGATGCGCCGACGCGCACTCCTCGCCTTCGATCCCGATCTCTCGGTGCCGCCGGAGCAGGTGTTGCTGTACGGCCTGCTGTTCGCCGTCCTGCTCGGTGCGTTCTACGGCCTGGCGACGACCGCCATCGACGCCCGGGCGCAGCGTATGCTCGACGAGTTCGCGCCGCTGCCCGGGCCGACCGATCCGACCCTGTCGGAGCAGCTGCAGCGTCGCTCCGACATCACGATGCTGGTCGGCAGTGGCGGGTCGTGGCGATCGTTCGAGACGACTGTCGTGATTGCGGCGCCGTTGCTGACCGCCCTGATCGGCATCGCGACCAGCGCCTGAGGCGTCGACCTCCGCCTGACCGCGGCAGTTCCTCTAGCCGTCGATCGGGTGCAGGTCCGGACCGTCGTCGAACGGTTGCGAGTGCGGTCGGCTCGGTTGGGGCGCAGGGGTCGGCTGTGCCTGCGGTGTCTCGTGTGGGACCGGCGCGGGCGTGACGGAACGCCGGGCGAAGTCGGAGACGATGTTGGTCCACCGTCCGAAGCTGCCGGGGTCGAATTCGTGCTGTTCGTGGAGCATGCCGCCGCCCTCCAGGAGTGCGGTGGCTCCGGCCAAGGACTCGTTGCTGTTGAACAGCAGGAATCGGCCGTCGGAGACGATGTGGGTCCAGTCGCCGAAGCTGTCGGGATCGAACTCGTGTTGCTCGTGGAGCATGCCGCCGTCGTCGATCAGTGCGGTGGCTCCCGCGCGGTTGTCCTTGCTGTAGAAGAGCAGGAATCGGCCGTCGGAGACGATGTGGGTCCAGTCGCCGAAGCTGTCGGGATCGAACTCGTGTTGCTCGTGGAGCATGCCGCCGTCGTCGATCAGTGCGGTGGCTCCGGCTCGGTTGTCCTTGCTGTAGAAGAGCAGGAATCGGCCGTCGGAGACGATGTGGGTCCAGTCGCCGAAGCTGCCGGCGTCGAACTCGTGTTGCTCGTGGAGCATGCCGCCGTCGTCGATCAGTGCGGTCGCCCCAGCGCGCGTGTTCTTGTCGTAGAACAGGAAGAACCTGCCGTCGGAAACGATGTGAGTCCACTGCCCGAAGGTCTTTGGTTCGAACTCGTGTTGCTCATGCAGCATGGCGCCGTCGTCGAGGAGTGCGGTGGCTCCGGCGAGGGACTCGTTGCTGTAGAAGAGCAGGAATCGGCCGTCGGAGACGATGTGGGTCCAGTCGCCGAAGGTGCCGGGGTCGAATTCGTGCTGCTCGCGCGGCATGGCGCCCTTGTCCAGCATGGCTGTGGCGCCGGCACGGGTTTCTTTGTCGTAGAACAAGATCATGGGATGGGTGTTGGACATGGCGTACCTCCGAGCCCGCTCATACCGGGCATCTGCCAAATCGATGCCTGGCGTAGCCGCCATGGTCGATCGGCTCGTGCGAGCGCACATCGGTCGAAGGTCCCCGATGAGGACGGATCGCCTGGTGCCTTCGTCCCCGATCCGATTGATCGGGTGTGTCCCCTCATCGCGCGGTTGATCGCTCCGAAGCGCAAGATGACTCCGCGTACAACGGCGAGTCCTCACATGTCGTAGCGAGCACGCGGATGAATGCGCCGCCTGCTCGATACGGTGGGGATCATGTTGGTCGTCGTCGCGCGGTACCTGGTCACTGCCGGTCACGAGTCCACCGTTGCGGGCCTGCTGCACGAGAACGAGATCGCCAGCCGGACCGAGCCGGGCTGCCTCGAGTTCACCGTCTACGAGGCGATCGAGGATCCCCGGTCGTTCCTGCTCTACGAGCGCTACACGGACGAGGACGCGTTCCAGGCGCATCGGCAGACGCCGCACTTCAGGAGCATCATCGAGGATCAGGTCGTCCCGCTGCTCGACGAGCGGGTCTGGACCCGGATGGATCCGATCGCCGACTGACCCGCCAGCCGGCATGTCGAGAACACCCGGTCGGCTCCGTCCGCCAGGTGAGTACGCCCTGACGAGTGCGGAAGGAGCCGGACATGAAGCTCGAACAGGTGGCCGAGGTGCTTGCCAAGCCGATCTCACAGCAACTGCTGGCCTCGTCGATCCCCGCGCGACTGGCCTACGTCGGTGTCGACGGCGATCCTCGGGCGATCCCGATCGCGTTCTTCTGGACCGGGGAGCAGATCGTTCTCAACACGGTGCCGAGGTCGGCGAAGGTGCGGGCCCTGCGCAAGAACCCCCGGACGGCGCTCACCATCGACACCCAGGACCAATGGCCGCCGAACGTGCTGCTGATCCGAGGCGGGGCTCGCGTCGACCTGGTCGACGAGGTTCCGGACAGCTACATCGAGGCGTCCCGCAAGGTCACGCCGCCGGAGCAGTTCGATGCCTGGGAGCAGGGCGTACGTGCGCTGTACGACCAGATGGCTCAGATCACCATCGCACCGGACTGGGCGAAATTGCTGGACTTCGAGACCACCATCCCCAAGGCGGTCGAGGATCTGGTGCTCGCGCGTCAGTCGGCTGCCGATGGCCGCTGACCAATCGTCCGGTCGGGTGCCTAGAGTCTGAATCATGACCGACGTTGACAGCGCGAAGCAGGGTGTGACCGAAGCTCCGGTGGCGGACCGGCGTGGGGTTGAGACGACCTATCACGGCGTCACCGTGACCGACGACTACCAGTGGCTCGAGGACGGGACGTCGGACGCGACGCGGGAGTGGACTCGGGCGCAGGACGCGCACGCCCGCGCGTACATCGGGGCGCTCCCGCATCGCGATGCGGTTCGGGAGCGGGCCAGCGAGCTCCTGCACGCGTCGTCGGTCGCGTACCGTTCGGTGCAGCAGTCCGGCTCGACGCACTTCGCGTTCAAGCAGCAGCCGCCGAAGCAGCAGCCGTTCGTCGTCACGATCGACGATCTCGACGACCTCGCGACCGAGACCGTGGTCGTCGACCCCAACGAGATCGACCCGACCGGACGTACCGCGATCGAGTTCTTCGAACCCTCGCCGGATGGCTCGCTCATCGCGGTCTCGCTGGCCAAGGACGGCAGCGAGGACGGCGTGCTGCACGTCTACGACGTCGACAGCCGGGAGGTCGTCGGAGCGCCGATTCCCCGGGTCCTCTTCGGCTCAGTCGCCTGGCGAGCCGATGGGGCAGCCTTCTGGTACACCCGGCATCCCCGGCCTGGCGAGCGGCCCGACGAGGACCTGGACTTCTACCAGGAGATCTGGTTCCACGAGCTCGACGGCTCCATCGACGATGACCGACGCGACCTGGCCGGTGTGTTCGCCGACGACAAGATCGCGCAGAACTTCGTTAAGGCTGCGCCCGACGGCCGCTGGGTGATGGACCTGGCCGAGAAGGGTGACGGAGGCGAGTGGGAGATCTTCGTACGCCCGCAGCGCGACGGCGCCGACTGGACCCGGGTCGCGGGCATCGACGACAAGTGCGTCGCGGCGCAGTTCGGCTGGAACGACGAGCTATGGCTGCTGTCGCTGAAGGACGCGCCACATGGCGAGATCCTGCGGCTCCGCCTCGACGACAGCCAGTCCGTCGGCGACGCCACCCGGGTCGTGCCACCCGCTGACGCGACCATCGAGGGCTTCGCGGTGACCCGGTCCCGGGTGTGGGTCGCGGACCTCGTCGGTGGTCCGTCGCAGGTCCGAGTCTTCGACCACGACGGCCGGCAGGTCGGCACGCTTCCGGTGCTGCCGGTCAGCGCCGTCAGTGGCCTGCGGCGGATCGGCGAGACCGAGGTCATCTATGCGAACGAGTCGTTCACGCAGCCGCGCGCCTGGTGGCGGGCTGACGAGTCGACCCCCGAGCCGTCGAGGACCGCCCTCGAGTCGGTCTGCCCGGTCGACTTCTCCGACATCGAGGTGGTGCGCGAGACCGCCACCTCACCCGACGGCACCCAGGTGCCGTTGAGCGTCCTCCAGCGTCGTGGCACCGCTCGCGACGGGAGCAATCCGACGCTGCTCTACGGCTACGGCGGCTACGGCATCTCGATCAAGCCGACGTTCGACCCGAGCCGGATGCTGTGGCTGGAGCAGGGCGGTGTCTACGCGTTGGCGAACCTCCGCGGTGGCGGCGAGTACGGCGACGAGTGGCATCGGGCCGGCGCGCTGGCGAAGAAGCAGAACGTCTTCGACGACATGGCCGCCTGTGCCCGCCATCTGATCGAGACCGGCGTCTGCACGTCGGACCAGCTGGCCCTGATGGGCGGCTCGAACGGCGGCCTGCTGATGGGCGCGATGGTGGTCCAGCATCCAGAGCTCGCCAGCGTAGTCGTGGCACTGGTGCCGGTGCTCGACATGCTGCGCGTCGAGCTGCACCCGAACGGCGTCTACAACGTCACCGAGTACGGCACCGTCACCGATCCGGAGCTGTTCCGCGCGTTGCACGCCTACTCGCCGTACCACAACGTCGCCGACGGCGTCGCGTATCCCGCGGTCCTGCTGACCGCAGGCGAGTTCGATCCTCGGGTCGATCCGTACCACGCCAAGAAGATGGCCGCCCGTCTGCAGGCCGCGACCGCATCGGGCGAGCCGGTGCTGCTGCGGATCGAGGCGGGTGGCCACGGGCTCACCAGTTCGCTGGATCAACGAATCGAGGAGCTCACCGACGTGTACACGTTCATCATCGACCGGCTCGGCATGGGCTTCGACGGATCTTGAGGGATTCGGGTAGCGATGGCTACCGCAATCCCCCAAGATCGGGCGCGGAACCGCGCGTGCGGCCGGGCCGTCCCACTGACGAAGCGTGAGTCAGCTCGGGGCATGTCAGTGGAGGGGTCGAGTCGCGGATGTGGGGGACCGGGAGCATCAGTCTGACGGCAGCATCGGCTGCCCTGACGGCGGTGCTCCTGAGCGGCTGCTCCGTCGGCGAGTCGTGCTCGGTGAACGCTCTTCCAGGTGGTCGAGGAACCGAACTGGCGATGACCGGAGGCGTCGACGCAAGGGCTGCCGCTGCGTCCTGCGTTGCAGCCGTCGAGTATCGCGGACGGCTCTACGTCGAATGGACCGACGATCTGCCGGTCATGAAGGGTCGCCTGCTCGGCAACGCGATCTACCCGCCGTGTAACGACACCGGTGGCAGCTGCGTCGGCGAGGTTCCCGGACAGCCGACCCAGGCGTGGGCGATACGCGGCGTCGACCCGGATCGAGTTGTCATCGCTCGCCAGCAGGGCTTCGACAAGTTCGCGGTCTTCGGGCGGCTCCATGCCAACCCTCGCGACTACTTCCGGTTCGCCGATGGCACCTGGCACCTTCGTGACCGACTCGCGGGCGGCCGCTAGTCACACAGGATCAGGCGACGGCTGGAACACGCCGATGCAGGCCTTGTTGCCGTCGGGGTCGGCAAGGATGGTCGTCCGCGGCGCCCTGCTGTCGTCGGCAATCACCGCTCCGGCGGCCACGGCGGCCGCGATGCGCTCCTCGGCGACGTCGTACGGCACCTGCAGGTCGATGTGGAACCGCTGCCGTGGCGTCGGATGCGGATCGGTTTCCTGGAATCCCAGGATCGGCACCCGGCCGGTGGCGTCGCGTACGTCGTCGCCGATGCTGCCTCGGCCCAGGGCCTCGCCGTCGCCGGTCAGCAGGGCGGACCAAATCGGCGCCAGCTGGCCGGCGTTCGCAGTGTCGAGAACCAGCTCCATGGCGGTGACCGATCGCGGATCGGCGGCCACGGACTGCTCGGCGGCGATTTCGCTGATCCGCCGGGCCAGGTCGACGTCCTGCTGCGTCACCCACTCAACCCGATGCTCGGTGCCCTCGTCGTCGCGGTAGATCGCGTCGTCGCTGATCAGCTTCAGATCGACCTGCGACGCGCCCATCCGTACCTCGGGATAGTGGCCGGCGGCCCGACCGGCGTCAGCGATGGCAGTCAGGAACCGGACGCCACTGGGGAAGTCGCCGATGACGAATCGGCCATGCAGACCCTGACCCAGCTTGCGCCAATCGGTGAGCGCGGCCGCCGTGATCTGCTCTCCGCTGAGCATGTCCATGGGTCAATCCTCCGGTTCCCTCGCTGGTACGGATGACGCTAGGCCCGATTCCGGACGATGGACTTCCGGAACAGATCGGGCATCCCACCTCGGATCGCATTCACCGGCGTGTCGACGCCGATCCGTGACTCGCCTCCACCCGCGTGGCTCCAGCCATTCAGAGGCACATCCGGGGAGGATTGGCGCGAGGCAGTGCAGTCACGCGGCAGAACCCGGCGCCACCAGCGACCAGCGCCGCGCCACGGGAAGGAACTCAGCATGACGATGTCGACCGAAACATCCCTCCTGGAGGAGGCGCGCAGCGTGGCGGCCGGCGCAACCAACGCCTATTACAACGGCAACCAACATGTGTTCGAAGAGGCCGCCAAGCTCGCGACCACGCTGGCGCTGGTCGACATCGCAGAGTCGCTTCGAGCGCTGGTCGCCCAGCGGCCCCAGTACGACCCCCATCAGTACGACGCCCCTCGCTATGACGACAGCCGGTTCTGAGCAGAGGGCTACCCAAACGCGGTAGCCGGGCTCAGACTGAGTTGTGCGGCACTCGAGGAGGCGCAGATGTCGACACAGCGGGCGGAGATCGATCCGTCCGTGAGTGCCGCTCTCCGCGACGTCTACGATCCGTGCTGCCGTGACAAGGGCATCTCGGTCGTCGACATGGGGCTGCTGCACAAGGCCCGGGTCGATGGTGGCCATGCCCGGGTCGAGTTGCTGCTGACGTCCGGATGGTGCCCGTTCGCCGCGACGGTGCTGACCGAGATCGAGGCTGTCGTACGCCAGCTTCCCGGCGTCCACAGTGCCGATGTCGAGATCGTCTGGGACGAGGCCTGGACCACCGACCGGCTCGCCGACTCCGCGCGCGAGAAGCTGCGTTTCCTCCCGCCTCCCTCCGAGGTTGCGAATCCGAGCGAGTATGTCGCCGGGCACCTGCCGGCGTCTGCGAAACCCCAAACCGCCGACGAGGGAGTGACCCATGATCGGTGACGCATTCGTGTTCGACGGCGTGGCGCACATCTTCAACTTCGACGAGGACAATGCGTACGGCTCGGCCGGGCAGATGTTCTCCAACCACCTGTACGCGTTCCACGCCACGCTGACGCCGGACGGCCAGACCGTGATGCCGCCTGAGGAGTTCCTGCACAAGTGGAGCATCGACGAGATCCGCGAGATGGTCTACGACCAGTCGGCCACCGACATGCTCGTGGCCATGCCGCTGCCGCTGACCGATCTCTACAAGGACGGTCTGTCGCCGTGGGAGGAGTGCGCCCAGCTCGCCCAGCGCGACCCCGACCGCACGGTGTTCTGGGGCACGGTCAACCCGCTCGAGGGCAAGAAGGCGCTTGACGACGTTACCCGCCAGGTCGAGGAGTTCGGCGCGAAGGCGTTCAAGTTCTACAACGTCCGCTACGAGGACGCCGGCCCGGTGCCGTGGCGGATGGACGACCCGAAGGTCGCCTTCCCGATCTTCGAGCGGATGCAGGAGCTCGGCGTCAACCTGGTCGGCGTGCACAAGGGCGTCCCGCTCGGACCGCAGCCGGTCGAGCACACCCAGACCTGGGACATGGACGGCGCAGCCGCGAACTTCCCGGACATCAACTTCGTGATCTTCCACGTCGGCCTGCCGTTCATCGACGAGACCTGCTGGCAGCTGATCCGCTACCCGAACCTCTACGCGTCACTCGCGGCAACGATCAACTTCCTGGTCCGCGCGCCGCGCATGTTCGCGGAGATCCTCGGCAAGCTGATGTTCTGGTGCGGCGAGGACAAGATCG
>Ga0126377_10000696_pt1 | contig 20926 bp, 25 predicted proteins | sample PanSoiMetPlot_22_FD_92647 | JGI IMG/M metagenome (GOLD analysis project Ga0126377, IMG submission 92647) | Tropical forest soil microbial communities from Panama - MetaG Plot_22 | ecosystem: Environmental > Terrestrial > Soil > Tropical forest > Bulk soil | place: Panama | collected 2016-02-17 | reverse complement strand
TTCCAACTCAGTGGTCGGGCCTTCAAAGACGGCCCACACTTTGTGCAGGAAACCTCGAAGGAATGACATCTCCGGCTGTGTCCGAAGAACCTCTTGCATGGTCTCTTTCTCTTTTGCTGTGAGCTTCTCGTCGGACTTGAAGAAAGCGATTGGCGCAATTTCCCGTTAGACGGGTGGGACACACCCGTTTTTTCCCACAGACCTGTAATGATGCGCGCAACAATCATCTATGACCGACGATAACTAGGGCGTGGAAAAATGGTTGCGCTACGACATCCCGAAACAATGAGGCGGATCCCCATGTGATCGAGCGCGATCAGGTAGGAGAGGGCGATCGGCAGAATCAGACTGCATTTTGCCGCTCGTGGGATCCGCCGAATCACAATTTAACTCACAACTTAGCTAAGGAGAATCATATGCTACCATTAATTCTGCCGGCACTGGTGGGTGGATTGGCTTCAGGGATCATTCCGGGTTTGCTTAGTGGTGGAGAGGAAGAATCACAAGCTCCCCCGCCTCCCCCCGCAGACCCCGGATTTGGCCCGCCGATGCTGCCACCGATGTCGTCGGATCTGATGACTCAACAGTTCATGCCGCCATTGCCCATGGACCCGATGATGGGGTTGCCCATGGACCCGATGATGGGGTTGCCCATGGACCCGATGATGGGGACGCTGCCGCCATTGCCCATGGACCCGAGGATGGGGATGCTGCCGCCATTGCCCATGGACCCGAGGATGGGGATGCTGCCGCCATTGCCCATGGACCCGAGGATGGCGATGCCGCCGCCATTGCGCCCGGACCCGGACCCGACGATGGGGATGCCAGCGCCACCGCCGGCTAAGGAGCAGCCATCCGGGATCGAGAGTTTGCCTATTGTTGGGGACATCGCGAAGGGGATTGAGGAAATCCCGATCGTCGGGGATATAGCGAAGGGGATCGGGGATTTATTTGGGTTCTAATCGGCGTTGGATTCGATCACATCGCCGAGGGTCTGATGTCCCGATAGTTCCGGATCTAAGCGACGCCAGAATGTACTGGGTGTCGCCGAGAGAGAAGCACACGAAGACTTCGATCGGAGTCCTCGTGTGCTTCTCTCCATTTTTCGCTCGTTAAGCACGGTATTTTTGTCGGGCCTGCATCCACTCACTTCCTTGAAACTCCACAACTGACCGCATCTCGCCGCGACCATAACAATTCTGGATCTCTAAGGCGAACGTTTGCTGCCGAACGATCAATCGTCAACCTCGAGTTCCACGTCTTCTGAATAATTCACCACCCCCATATTTGTCGGGAGACGATTCGTGGTATGCAACCTATTCTCTTCTTCGTCGCTGTAAAAGAGCATCGACAAATGTGGAAGACAATATTTCCCATCAGGGGGGAGAGCATGCAATCGCAATCCAGCGTCGAATTGGTCGGCCAGAGTAACAAGAACCTGATCCAACCTCGACTGATGGCAATTTCAATCGCGACCCTGACCTGCCTGTTGGGAGCGGTCCTGATTGCCTATCTATTATGGCTCTTCTTCGCCAATGCGCCAGCCCCCATCAGCTATGAGAGGCCGCCAGCAATGCCGGTTCTGGCGCCGACGCCGCCATCAATCGCATCGCCCACGCCGGCGCCGAAGATCGCGCCGGCGGGAGAACTGTCCGTTTCCGGCGGGGTCGTGATTCTCGGTGGGAATGACCAGGAGAGACCCGAACACAAAGTTACAGTCGGCCCTTTCGCTATCGCTGAGACGGAAGTAACCAACGCTCAATATCTGGAGTTCATAAAGGAGACTGAACGAAAAGCGCCCCCGCACTGGCAAGACCGGACGTACTTGCCGGGAACGGCCAATGAGCCAGTGACGATGGTGACGTGGCAAGACGCGGTCGATTATTGCGCCTGGCTCTCACGCCAGATTGGAGCTACGGTCCGTCTGCCGACGGAGGCGGAATGGGAGTTGGCGGCCGGAGGGAAAAACAAATTCAGATACCCCTGGGGCAACGACTGGAACGATGGCGCCGCAGCTTGCGCGGAGAAGGCCGTAATGATTCGCGCAGTCAAAAGCTATCCACAGGGGCGCTCGCCGGTGGGCGCCTACGATATGGCCGGCAACGTGTGGGAGTGGGTCGCCGACGAAGTCATCGATGAAAACGAGAATCCGGTGATGAAGGATGGACTGCCGCTCAGAATTGCCAAGGGCGGCGCAGCTAACGAACCTCCGAGATTCATTGGGGTGCGAGCTTATGCGACTCTCCCCTCTGACAAACCGCGCCAGTACCTGGGATTTCGCTACGTCGTGGTTCGCAAAGACGAGAATTCGGGGGCGGCGAGAAATGAATAGCAGCGGTGTTAATCACAATATGTATGTACCAACACTCTTAGCAATGACACTCATCTTCTGCAATCTACAGCTCGGCGCTCAGAATCCGAAAGAGCCCGGCGCCCGGCGTCCGAAGATCGAGACGGCCGAAGATAACATCGGAGCTGCGCCTGGCGCAGCCAGGCCAAGAACAGCCGGGGAAGAGGTTAAACCCGTATTGAAACCGGCCGGCAAAGGTTCGAATCCGGTGAGCAAGGTAATGAAGAGGCCCCAACCACAGCCGATGGCACAAACCGCCAAGGCCGATGAACCAGGCGCCTCCCTGCCCCGGGTCGACTCCAAGGTCGCGACTCCCGATGCCGCCTCCGACTCAGCATCCAGGGCCGTCGCCCCGAAAGGCGTGGAACAGCCCAGGCGCTCCACGCCGGCCCCTGCGGTGAGCGGCGGGCCGGTCCAATCAGGCCCATCCGCCGCCTGTGAGTGTGCGTTTTCGGCCCTGCTGCCGTTGTCCTGGCCCGTAGTCCTTCCGGCTCTGACAGCGCCGGAGCCGAGCGCGGATACGATCATCTCGACGTTTCTCGACCAAAAGCAGGCGACTGAAGTGACCGAGAAAGAATGGCAGGCGGTACTTTCGCAAGACAACGCGGCGCTGCTCAAACAACCTGGTAATAGATATCTGAAGGCGCGCGCGCTTTTCGCGCAGGGACAGATCGCCTACTTGCGCGGTGATCTCACGAAGGCCTTTGCCTCATATGATGAGGCGATCCGGGCAATGCCCGATTCGCTGCTGGGCCATCTGGGCGTCGGTCAGATTTATCTGGCCAGGGGATTAGCGTCGGAGGCGATCGAGTCATTTCAGAACGTGATCCGGATCAACCCGAAGCTGGCTCGCGCGTATAAGTCGCTGGGCGATGCTTACTCCTGTTCGGAACGCAGCAAAGAAGCGGTCAAGATGTACCTGCGCGCACAGGAACTGGGGTATACCGGAGCGGATCTGACTACCCTGCTGAAGAGAAACCAGGCGCAGATCCTAATAGGCGAGCATCGCTGGCAACAAGCTGTCTCCAAACTGGAAGCCATTGCGGAAAATTCTACCTCGGCCGACGTCTACCTCACTATCGGGCAGTGTTACGAGGAGCTGAACCAAATGCTCAGCGCCGCACAGGCTTATACACGAGCGACGCAGTTGGACCGCCAGTCGGCCGTGGCGCATCTTCGTCTGGGCAACCTTCTTCTTCGGCAGCACGAGTTTCAGGCGGCGGCGGCGGCGCTCGAGCGCGCGATCATGCTTGACCCGTCAGGCGCCCGGATCGATTTGCAGCGGGCTCGCAACAATTTGCGACAGGCCCGCAAACGGCTCCCGTCAAAAAAGAGGCCAGACCATGGAGATTAAATCCAATGACGACGTTCGGGGAAATCAGCTCCGAACAATAACTGAAGTCAGATCGTCGGGTCAGGGAGACCGCGATTTTGCCGACTTCCTTCGCCGCCGCATCGAGCGTGAGGATGAAGACGAGCAGGAGCAGGCTGAATCGACAGGCGCCGGCATCGCTTATCTCCCCATCCGTGAAGTGATCTCCGGCGGCGAGCTGGAAGAGGTTCGGGCGATCTTGCCGGAAAAAGATCTGGATCAGATCGTCGTCACCGTCCGCACGCAATTGCTGCCCGGCGGACAACGCGAAGTCACTCTCGATCTGCCACACTCGGTTCTTGAAGGGTTGCGCGCCAAACTCAACCTGACGGCTTCGGGCCGCCTGACAATTGATTTCATCGCTTCCAGCGAGCAAGTCAAAACCCAGCTCGACCTGCGCGCGCACGAACTGAGCGATCGGTTGCGGGCACGCGGCATCGATGTCGCCGCGCTCAAAACCTCACTCAGCGACAGTTCCGGGCGTCAGGGCGATCCTCGCGATGCTCGTGATCGCAAAAGATCACCGCACCCGAAGGGCAAAGTGAAATTTGAGATGTGAGCAATGAACGAAATCCACTCAGATCAAGCAGCCTGTCTGGTCGCCGTTAGACCGGATGACAGATCGAATGACAAGGCGGTCTTCATAGTTCCAATTTCATTCCCTGATTCCGCCTCCGAGATTTCCGGCTGGACGGTCTGTCGTACCCGTCTGCCACAAGTCACGCGTGAGCAGGTCAGGCTGTCCGCCTTGCTCGCGCCATGGCCGGAGGAGTTCTGCGCGGAACTGATCGCCTCGACAACCAGGGTGTTGGCGCTCTATGCGCGGGAAAACCCGGAAGATGTGTCGCTGAGGCCGATCGAACTGTGCGAAATCGCCCGGCCCGTGCCGGTTGAGGGAGATATCTCTCGGGTTTATGCCTGGCTCGAACTGGGGCCATATGCGGCGTCGGCGGCGGTTGAGTTGAGCGCCGAATTTGGAATATCGCTGAGCGATATCATCTTGGGGGGCGATGGACGGCCTGCCGGCGCGCCGCGCGCCGCCTCGCCGGGAGAGCTCGCGTTGATCGAGTTTTTGTGCTTGAGATCGGTTCAGAAGATAACAGCCGGACTCAGCCAACTCGGAGAGCCTCTCATTTCGCTGCAGCGCGTACATGTGGAACCGCCTCCATGGCTCAGTCCACACCCGGATCGATCTTCGCGCTGGCTGCTGGCGACTCTACACGTGGGAATCAAGGGAGTGTCCAGTCTGGTTCGAGTTTGGGCGAATGCGGGAGACGTATCGGCCCTGTTTAAAAAGAGGAATCACTCGGCTCAGCGATTGGCGGAGAATGTCGACCGATATGCCCGTATTACGCCGGACCTGCCCTTGTCGGTCTCCATCGGAGAGTCGGAGATCACAGTCGGAGACCTCGTGCGCCTGGAATGCGACGATATCCTGATCGTCAGACACGCAGCAGCCGATCTTCATAATGGAGTCCTCGGAGGGCTCCTGCGGGTCCGCGTCGGCGAAGGTGAAGAGAGCTTCATCATCGGCCAGACGGAACCGGGCGCCAAGATCAAACTGCGGGTTCAGGCTGTCTCTGGCGGAAAATCACCAACACCCAAGGAGGGATCGAAGATGAAGGAAAGTACTCAGACTGAGGATGCGCTGGCAGTTGACCCCGCAGCAGGTCAGATTCCGGAAGGTCTGCCTGAAATGCTCGACGGATTACTATTAACGGTTCATGTTGAGATCGCCGCCCGGCGATTCAGGCTCGACGAAATGGCGCAGCTCCGTGTCGGATATCTCATGGACCTGGAGTGCCAGATCACCGATCCGGTTGCCCTGCTCGTTCATGGCCGCCGCATCGCAGAAGGAGAGTTGGTCGAATTCGAAGGGCAGCTCGGAGTACGGATCACCCGAGTTGGAGGCTGAAGAGAGGAATCTTATGTCAATACCTGTATCGATCGCAGCTTCTATCGCGGCTTCAATCGCAGATGGGCAATCAGCGGCTGAGGTCGGCCAGTTCGAAGGGAGCAGCAGTCTGCTCTGGATGTCATTGCAGACCTTCCTGGCATTGGGATTCGTCCTGATGCTGGCTTATATCGTGCTGCGCATCCTCTTGCCCAGAATTCTGTCCGGCGCTCGCCCTCATCCGACCGGCGCGGCCGGATCTTTTATTCGAGTCGTGGAGACCGCTGCCCTCACCGAACAGTGCCGGTTACATGTGATCGAAGTGACCGGGCGCTGGTTCCTCCTGACTTCGGCGGGGGTTGAGGTGCGAGCGCTGGTTGAGCTCGATGCGGCGGCGGCCGAAGAGGTGATGGCAAAGAGGCAATCCGCCGCGTTTCAGAGAGGTCTTTCGAAGACCGGAGCTCTGGCCGCCTGGTTCACCAAGAAGGTCGACAATAAAAGATAAAAGTTTTCAATCGTCAGTTTTCAGCGTTCGGTTCCGAATTGCGCGGCAGTTGTTAGCGACTGAAGACTGAAGATCATCTTTCCGCGGAGGTTAGAATGTGGCGCGCGTTTTCTGCTCTATCCGCTGTGACGACGGTCATGGCGCTGACCCGGCCTGTGCGAGCCGCGGCTTCGAGCGATGCCGGAACGGCCAACCCGGTGGTCTTGCTCGTCGTACTCGGCGCCCTGGCGCTGGCGCCGTTCGTGTTGATCATGCTCACCTCGTTTATCAAGGTCTCGGTGGTTCTGGCGATCTTGCGCAACGCGCTGGGCACTCAACAATCGCCTCCCAATCAGGTGATCACGGGCACTGCTCTTGTCTTGACCATTTTCATCATGGCTCCCGTAGCCGAAAAGATGTATGCCCAGGCCGGCCAGATCGGAGACGCCGATACGATCTTCTCCGAAACTTCGATCAAGACGATTTTTGAGGCGGCCAAACGCGGTCGCGAACCGCTGCGCGACTTTCTCAAGCGCCATGCTCATGAGCCGGACCGCAAACTGTTCTTCGATCTCGCGCGGAAGATCGCGCAGCGCAACGGCAACAGCATCGACGACCTCTCCCCAGACGATTTCCGGAACATCATCCCGGCCTTCGTCACCAGCCAGTTGACCGAGGCCTTCAGTATCGGGTTCCTGCTCTTTCTTCCGTTTCTGGTGATCGATCTGGTGGTCGCGAACATCCTCCAGGCGGTAGGCATGATAATGCTTTCACCGACGACCATCTCCCTGCCCTTCAAACTGCTGCTCTTCTCGCTGATCAACGGCTGGGTCATTTTGATCAAGCAGTTGGTCCTGGGATACGCCTAACTATTTTCATGACCGGTGATCACCAATGAACATGTACATCGAACTGGCCGGACAGGCGCTCTTGCTGGCGCTGATACTCTCGGCCCCGCCGCTGTTAGCCAGTCTGGTCGTGGGATTGGTCATCAGCCTGCTTCAGGCTCTGACACAGGTGCAGGAGCAGACGTTGACCTTTGTACCCAAAATCCTGATTACGATCCTGATCGTTATCCTGGCCGCCGGTTGGATGCTCCAAAAGCTGCTGACCTTCTCACTACGCACTTTCGAAGCCATTCTTCAGGTCGGACGTCCCGGTTGATAACCAGGCGGCGAACAAGGGGGCAAAGATGGATGACTTCTTTAACGGTTTGGGGGCAGCGCTGCGCATTTTTGAAGTCGGCCAGAGCCCGCAGGCCTTTCTGGCGCTGGTCGGACTGGCGTTCGCGCGATTAGCCTCATTCATTCAGACCGCGCCGTTCTTCGGCGGCGCCGCCGTCTCCGGTCGCGTCAAGGTGGCGACGGCGCTGGCCTTCCTGGTGATCGTCTATCCGGCTCTGGCTGCCGACCTCCCGCCGCACGGAGCCCCGCTGCCCTTCGGAGTGGTGGGATTCATCGCGCTGCTGGCGAAAGAGGCGATGGTCGGCTTCACGCTGGGATTCATTGTCTCATTGATCTTCGAAGCCATTCAGATGGCCGGCCGGTTCATCGACACTCAACGGGGAGCGACCATGAGCGAGATCTTTGCGCCGCAGTTGCAACTGCGGGTTTCGGAACTCGGTCAATTCAAACTTCAGTTTGCGATCCTGTTGTTTTTCGTGGCGGGGATTCATCGCCCTTTTATCGGCGCGCTCCTGGATAGTTTCACGCTCGTTCCGGCCTTGAGCTTCCCTCATTTTACGCCGGGCTGGTCGCCACAGATCGCATTCTTCACCAATTTCGCGGCCGACATGCTGGCGGTCGGCTTGCAACTGGCGATGCCGGGGATCGTCGCTCTCCTGCTAATCGACCTCTTCTTCGGCGTCTTGAACCGCATCGCCCCACAGATCAATGTCTTTTTCCTGAGCATGCCGGTCAAGGCATTCGTGGGATTGCTGGTGATACTGGTTGCGCTCTGGGGATACCTGGAACGATACCTCCGCCATTTCGAGGTTGGCTACAAGGCCTTCGCCTACCTACTGAAGCGCTTGAGCCAGGCCTTCTAAATCGTGGGCCGCGCCGACAGATCCGCCTCAGCGGCGCGTGGCTTCCGGAAAAGCTCCGCGCCGCGGCGTTATTCAACCGACACACCGACACTATGCCTGTCCGAGCTTGCTCGCCAGATCCTTCGCGAACCCGTGCCTTGAAGCTTCGAGGTTGGATTCAAACTGAAGCTGCTCCATCTGCTGATCGAATTGCTTCTGGAGATTGACCTGATCTTTAAGGCTCGAGATATTCTGATTCATGGTATCTTTGATCGGGCTCATATCGCTGCCAGGACTGCGTCTGAGAGGACTCAAAGTCATCATATTATACTCCTTCCTGAAAATCGTTTACCCTGCGATTGACGGTTCTTCCGAACCGCCGTGAATGGTCGCGTGAATGTGTCGATCACCATCCGCCACGACCGACTCATCCGGCGCCCGCCGCGGCTGCTCATCGGGACTATGCCCGCACCTCGCCGCCGCCGAAGCCTCCGCCCTGACCGCCGGTGAGCATTTCACCGAGCTGGCTGGTCAGATCACCAAGGCTCTGGAGCAGTTGTCCCACTTGTCCCGGACCGCCCTGGTCACCACCACCGAAGCCCTTCGGAGTCGGCTGGGTTCCCGAATTCTCCGAACCGCCGCACTTCGAGTCTCCACCCTGCTGAGAACCCTGAAGCATCTGGAGGAGCATCTGCAGCATCTGCTCGACCATCTGCAGCATTTGATTGGAATCGATCCCCTCGCCGCCATTGGCCTGGTTCCGGGAAGATACCTGTCTGAGGCCCTGGGGCTGGTTATCCTGGTTGTTCAAACCGTGCAACCCGTTATCGGTGTTGAATGTAATGCTACTGATTTGCATCTTGAATCTCCTTCGTTGATCCCTGGCGAGTTGATTGAGTGAGCCCGCGGATACGCAGCCGCGCCGGTATCGCGGACTCGACCTTGATCTTTCCGGGAGGCGATCTTTTCACCTCCCGTGTAATTTATCGTGCGCCACGGTAAAAGTTTCCTATTACAGGGATCAGATGCGGATTAACTGCGATCAGGAGAACGAGAAACACGCGAACCAGACGAAGCATGCCCATCTCTTTTCACTCTCTGCGGTACTTAGCAACTTCCGCCTCGGTTTTCGATAACTATGGCGCGTGCCGCATGCTGGCGACCGTCAGTAGAAGGATCTTGACTGACAGTCGCCGACTGACAACTGCTGACCGGACCGGATGTAGTGGGCGATTGGAGATAGATTGCGCCGGCAGTTTGCGAAGCGAGCGTCGGAATAGGTATCTCAAGCTCTTGAGAGTAGCGGAGGTGTGATTGAAATCGATCCGCAACATTCGCCGCGGTCAGGAAAACCGAAAACTGTCTTCCAAAGGAGTAAAGGTGACAAACCATGAAAGTATCTGGTTTCAAACCAAAGACCAATCCGCCTGAAAATAATTCGCCTGCAAGTAATTCGCCCAGAACCAATCCGCGCGGGACTAATCCGCCTATGGATAATCCGATCGGCAAACAGGAACTGATCTCGTTGCATCACGTGGTGAACAGAGCTAATCTGAACCAGTCGCGGCATACCTATATGAGTGATGTTCTCCGGGCGGAACAGCTTAATAACAGACCTGGCCCGAACGGCCTTCCCAATTTCACTTTCAGAGGTGATACGAGACCTCCGCATATGATCTTCCAACAGGGATTCCAACCGAAGGGCAACAACACTGACCTTTATGACCACGTGTTTCATAATCCTAAGGATAGTAATTACGTGAGTACCAGCAAACGCGAAGAAGTATCCAAGGGGTTTGCGAAGCCCGGCGGTTGGATCTACACTGTTGCCCCAGGTTCTGGCGGGAAAGATGTCAATGCCAGATTTGGAAATCACCATAAATATGCACATGAACGAGAGATTTCCGTCCCGGGAGGGGTTCCGGCAAATAAAATTCTGATGGCCAGGCAAGTCGATGCCCACAACAGATATACCGGGGAAATTCTATTGAATCCTGCGTACCTGCATAACAGGGCCTGAAAGTAGAGACCGTTGAGGTCGAGAAAGAGGTTGAAAATTGCCATGAAAGAGAAACCGGTACCATCGCAAGAAGTAATCGAAGCGGCCAAGGATACTCCCAATGGGTGGGTCTATCAGGTCGAGGGAAATTTTGCCTCGCATGAGGCGGTTCCGCCTGAAGCGATCGTCGGCGCCTGGAAGGTTGATGAAATGGGCACAATCATCGGCGACTTCATATCCAATCCGAATTATGTTCCCAAGGAGGAGCCGCGACCGGATGACGAGGAATGAATCGGGGCGGTTCTGCCGCGAAATCGGCTGGCGCGCGGTTGGTTGATCTTCTCCGAGCGCGATGGTTAGTCGAGTCGGATTTTAGTGCCCGGCATCGGTTGGATAGCTCCGATGCCGGGCATCATTCTCAAACATCATGCCTGAACGCGAAACACGCGAACCAAAAGCATATAGTTTCCAAAGTACTTAGCAACTTCCGCCTCGGTTTTCGATAACTATGGTGCGTGCCGCATGCTGGCGACCGTCAGTAGAAGGATCTTGACTGACAGTCGCCGACTGACAACTGCTGACCGGACCGGGTGTAGTAAGCGATTAGAGATGGATTGCGCCGGCAGTTCGCGAAGCGAGCGCCGGAATAGAGTTCCTGGGTTCGCGAGAGAAGCGGAGGCGCGATTGAACTCGATCCGCGAAATCCGGTGCAATCAGGAGAACCGAACATTATCTTCCAAAGTAGTAAAGGTGAAAAATCATGAAGGTATCTAATTTCAAACCAGCAAGTAGTCCGCCTACCACTAATCCGCGCACAACCAACTCGCCTTCGACTAATTCGCCTGTTCAAAGTCCGATCAACCCAACAGGGTTGACGTACGCGGCTAATGGAGTCAATGCGAGCCCATCGTTATCGTCTGGTATGAGCACGGCTCTCCAGGCGCAGCCGCCTAGAGTGCTTATGGTTAATGACAACCCGTATACCGGCCATATGATCGCGGCGCCTCTCACGGCCTCCGGCGCCCAGGTCAGAACCACCTCTTCGGTGGATGAAGCCCTGCTCAGCGTCAAGGATTGGAGGCCGAATGTCCTGGTCTCCGACAGCCACCTGCCGGGCAAAAACGGATACGACCTGATCCGGGATTTGCGAGCGCTGGGACCGGATCAGGGCGGCAGGACTCCGGCTATCGCGCTCACAGCCAATGCCGGGCCCGATGAGCGGATGAAGCTACTCGCAGCCGGCTACCAGATGCAAATGACCAAACCGGTCGATCCGGCCGAGCTCTCGCAAGCGATTGCGAACCTGGCCAACCGCATGCCAGGCCCGACGACCGGATGACGCTAAATCAGAACAGACAACATTGGGACAATCAGAATCACCGGGTTCAACCCGGTGATTCGAATCCCGCCGATCCGGATGTCCATCGCATCTCACTCTCTTCAACTCTTCGGCATCGAGTGATCGAGATCAACCGTCTCACCAGCGCGGCATGATGAACCGCGAATCGGAGACCGGGGCGTTGACCGTGATACTGTGAATGGTGATGACGATGTTGTTCTCGGGGCTGTCGGGAAAGCAGGCTCTCACCTCGTACGGGATCATCACTCCGCTCACCTCCCGGTAATCGGCAAAGTAGTTCTGGACCCGCACGCTCTCTCCAGCCGACACGGACCAGCTATCGCGACGCCGCAGAAGGCCAGTCTGCCGGTCAAAATACCAGGTCTCGCTCTGGCCGCCCACGGAGACGGCTTCGATCACCTCAGCCGGCTGTCCGGCGATCTTGACCCGGCCTCGATATCGCATCCGCGGGTACAAGTCCGGCAGTTTGAATTCGCGGTAGAGATCCGCGTTGAGCTGCATCTGTTTGAGCGCCGGTCCCGTGATCTGACGTACTTCGGCCCCGCCTCCGGAGTAGAGTCGTTGCTGCCATCCGATCCTGCCGTCGAAGCCCAGCTCCATGAAGATCTCTCCGTCTTGCGACCTGATGGTATAGATCGACTTGTTCGGGGCCTTCAGCGCCTGCCGCACCATCCCCCGAATCTGGCTCTCCGGAATATAGAAACTCCCCTCCGCGATGATGGAGACCAGCCCGCGCGCCAGAGCTTCTCCTCCCAGCGCCCGGGTATACCTTTCAAGGATTTGCGCGACCGGAGGCGAACTTTCCGCCTGGCCCGTAGACACGACAATCGCCATAGCCGTGATTAAGGCCATGGCGAGGATGAAGTCTTTGGTTCTCATGATCTCGATCGGAAAAAACGGAAGAGCAGATGAAACATTCGAAGGTAGTCCCAGTGGGCGGTCTCGTCCACCCGGCATCGAGCCCGTCCGATCAGTCGCTGGCTACTCCATATCATAATCCGGGACTTGCAACGAGCCGATGCCGCCCCGTCCCACCCCACTTGAGGTCTCGCCGCGCCAAGCCGCCCACTGGGGCTACCTTCGTCTGTTTCGCCTGCCCTCCGGCCGCCTCAGCGGCGCGTGGCTTCCGGAAAAGCTCCGCGCCGCGGCGTTATTCAACTAACACTATGCCTGTCCGAGCTTGCTCGCCAGATCCTTCGCGAACCCGTGCCGTGAAGCTTCGAGGTTGGATTCAAACTGAAGCTGCTCCATCTGCTTATCGAATTGCTTCTGGAGATTGACCTGATCTTTAAGGCCCGAGATATTCTGATTCATGGTATCTCTGATCGGGCTCATATCGCTGCCAGGACTGCTTCTGAGAGGATTCAAAGTCATCATATTATACTCCTTTCTGAAAATCGTTGACCCTGTGATTGACGGTTCTTCCGAACCGCCGTGAATGGTTCCGTTAATGAGACGCTCGCTTGAGCGTCTCCTGAATTCCCAACAGCATGGCGCGCGCCCGTCTGGTTGCGGGATCTTTGATCTCCGGGTCGAGTTCGAGCGCGCGCTTGAGGTCCTCGAGCGCCGGTTCAATCTGATTGAGGCGCAGCCGCACCTCGCCGCGATTGATGTATGACGAGATTTCATGAGAATCGAGTTCGATGGCGCGATTCAGATGCATCAGAGCCTTGTTGTCATCGCGTTGCCGTATGAGCACCGCCCCCAGCGCCGAATGGGCATCGCTGCTCTGGGGGTCGATCTCAACCAGCTTCTCGAAAACCAGGCGGGCCTTGGACAGCAGGCCCTGGTGGAGGTACAGGACCCCCAGTTGCCCGAGTTGTTTGAACTGACTCTGGGTGATGACAGGGGGCGTGCCCGGAGCGGCGCCGGCCTTGTCAGGAGATAATGTCGAGATAGTTTGTTGACCTTCGTTCATTGCCGTCTCCATCATCAATTTCAATCACGATCTGCGACGACCGGCTGGCCCGATCCTGACAGTGGCTTCTCGCCGGGCTTAGACCCGCACCTCGCCGCCGCCGAAGCCTCCGCCCTGACCGCCGGTGAGCATTTCACCGAGCTGGCTGGTCAGATCACCGAGGCTCTGGAGCAGTTGTCCCACTTGTCCCGGACCGCCCTGGGCGCCACCACCGAAGCCCTTCGGAGTCGGCTGGGTTCCCGAATTCTCTGAACCGCCGCCGCTCGGTTCTCCACCCTGTTGAGCGCCCTGAAGCATCTGGAGGAGCATCTGCAGCATCTGCTCGACCATCTGCAGCATCTGACTGGAATCGATCCCCTCGCCGCCGTTGGCCTTGTCCGGGGATTTCGTCTTATGGAGGCCCTGGGGCTGGTTATCCTGGTTGTTCAAACCGTGCAACCCGTTATCGGTGTTGAATGAAATGCTACTGATTTGCATCTTGAATCTCCTTCGTTGAATCCCTGATGTGTTGATTGAGTGAGCCCGCGGATACGCAGCCGCGCCGGTATCGTGGACTCGACCTTGATCTTTCCGGGAGGTGATCTTTTCACCTCCCATGTAATTTATCGTGCGCCACGGTAAAAGTTTCCTGTTACCGGGACCGGACGCGGATTAACTGCGATAAAGATTTTGAAGAACCTGATGATACTGGTCATCAGTAAGGAGCCCTTGTTGCCGGGCGGCATAGGCCGATTCGACCAGGCTCGGCACCGGGTAATCGCGATTGGGGGCCGCGGCGTTGCGAATATCGTTATGATCGCGCATCATCGCCTCATGATATCGGCCCTGCATCATGAGTTGCCGCTGCTCCTGATTCCATTGAGTGGCCGTGCCCGATGTGCCGGTCGAAGAGACCGAGCCTATTCCGCCGCCCGGAGCGCGGTGGATATAGTAGGGTAGCTGGTGGGCCGGCCTCTGATTGACGGGGATCTGGGCATAGGGCGTGCCGGTGTAAGCGCTATTGGCCGGCGAGTGATTACTCTCCAATCTGTATTGTTCAGAGTGCCCCTGGACCGTTCCATGCAGACCGCCGTATGGGTTTGGACCTACTCTGCCATAACGCGCGTCCTGCGCATCTTGCAACGCCTGTTGTTGTTGCTGCGGAGTCATGCCTTTAGGCCTTTTAGCCGCTGGGGCTGACGAATCATCGTCGTCCCGCGGCCGTTTCGGGCTGGGAGCCCCTCCTCCTACTCGCATAACTTTTCCTCCTTAAATGATGATGGTTGCCGGACCAGGCGGCGACTACGTTGACCGCGGTTACCGCCGGCCCTGAACCATGGTTGCTGATGACTGTGTCCACCTCGAACACAGGTTGCTTAGCTGTCGGTCTTCCCGACCGCCTCGATCAACGTTCGCGCACGCGCCGAGGTCGGGCGCTTCCCCTGCGGATCGAGTCTGATCGCCTCGCTCAGATCTCTGATCGCTTCCCGATGCCGTCCGTAATGGAGATGAATCTCCCCGCGGCCGGCCAGCGCATCGACGTTGCGCAGATCCAATTGCAAAGCGCGGGTGTAGGCCTCCACGGCCAGGTCCAGCTCATTGAGCCGTTGATAGATCGCGCCCAGATGGCAATAGTAGAGGCTATCGAACGGCTGGGCCGCGACCAGCCCCTCATAGACTTGCCTGGCCTGCGCGAGCCGCCCCGTGGAGAGCAGGTGGTAACCGATTTCGGCGATCTGGTCGAGCGTCTGGCGTGAGAGTCCCAGAAACTGCCCGAGCTGGATCTTGCCGCTGAGCAGCCCGGCGATGTCATCCTTCGAGACCCGGCCCGCATCTTTAACTTCACTCATTGATTGCTGCATGCCTTCATTCCTTCTTAGACGCTGAGCTGGTTGAAGCGAACCAGGCTCGATTGATTATTGGCTTCGAGCAAGGACGAGATCAGCGAGAGCATCTGGCTGATCAGCTTCAACAGAGCGTTGAGGATGTCCGACGAAGCGCCTCGATCGTCCGATCTCCCGCAGGGCGGATTGAAGACGAACCGGTTGATCTCTCCGGGGCCATGGTTGTGTTGAGGCTCAGCGGAGAGCGAGGAGAAGAGCGATTTCACGCCGTCCATGGCGGAGCACAGGCTCTCCGTCAGCGATCGGTTGTTGCCGCCAGAGCGCCCCGGCCCCCCGGCCTGTTCGGCAAATGAAGGGCTCGCAGTGTTGACGACCTCGCCGAAGGTCTGAGTGGCGCCGTTATCCCGACTGCCAGTGATCTTTCTCCCGCTATTGAGCTGCGCCAGACCGCTTTCGTCCTCCGTCAGGACGTAGGCGTCATCCGCCTTGAACGACGCGCCGAGTGAGAAGCCCTCCGGCGTCTGTCTGGCGTCGCTGACCTGGGGCCGGTTCTGATCGATGCCGGTGATCTGCGAGTACTGACCGTTGGCGGAGAAGACGGTCACGTCCTTAACGGTGGTCGGACCATCGGCTTTGCCGCCGGCCCGCTCATTGTCGAGCGCCACGACCGTGCCGTCCTTGAGCTGGATGGTCGAGTCATCCATGATCTGGAACTCCGTTCCGTCAGAAGTCTTGACGTGAGGATCGCCAGAGACATCGATCTTCTTGCCTTCAGGCGTGGTGATCACGACCTGGTTATCTTTCCCGGTCGCGTGGATCTTGTACCCGCCCGCCGTTGTGATCTCATTTCTCTGCTTATCCACCGAGAGATTCGCCGAGTCGCGCATGAGGGAAGGGAGCGGACAAATATTTCCCGTCGTCGTCGGAGTGAGCGCCGCCGGCAGATTTCCCGTCTGGCACGGGTCAGGCAATACGGTCTCGACGGGTTTCACGTTTGCCGATTGCGCCGGCGAGCCCTCGAGGCCCTGGGTTCCGTCGAATGCGACAGCAGGCGCATTACAACTAGTGGCATTGAGCGTATTCATTATTTTCCTCCTAGATCATTTTGATTAGTCGCCATGCGACCGGAAACAGTTGAAGCTGTGCGCGGAGATTGTGACGCCGGACGAACCTTGAAAGCCCTGCCCGCCGCCGCGCCGTTTTGTATTCCTCATTTCAAGTTATCGAGACCGGAAAACGATGTTGCCTGACGAGACGAAATTTCTGTCAACTTTCCTGGAGCGCGAGCGCCGCCGACTCTTCCGGTTGGCCCATTGAATGAGGGATTTGCGGTGATCGCATTGAAATACGCGCGATCGGCTGAACAATCAGATCCGGCGTCAATTCCTGATACGAGAGGACGGCGAGATACGGGAATTCCATCTCGACCATCTTCTTGATGAAGCGCCGGATTTCCATATCGGTCAAGATCACCGGTTTCTGAGCCGCGGCCGGTAGAGGGCTGATCTCGCGGCGGAAGGCGCCGAGAATCTCCTGCGACAGCGCCGGATCTAGCGAAAGGAATGAGCCGGTCGGCGTGCGACGGATCGCTCCGCTAATAACGTCCTCGATCTCCGGGTCCAGCAGGTAGACGTAAAGCGTCTGGCGCCCGGCGGCGTAGCGATAGGTGATGTAGCGTTTGAGCGACGAACGCACATATTCCGTCAGCATCACCGGATCCCTTTCGATCCGTCCCCAATCGTTGAGCGCGTCGAGGATCGATTTAATATCCCGGATCGAGATTCCCTCCTGCGACAGGCGCTGCAATACGTCGGTGAATTGATGCAGTGCGACGGCCTTGGGAAACACTTCCGCCACCAACGCCGGCATACTTGACGCCAGCGAATTGAGATAGGTTTGAGCTTCTTGAAGACCGATAAATTCGTGGGCGCACCGCTTCAAGATTCTGGAAAGATGCAGTGGGATGATCTCTCCGGGCTCCCAGATCTTGAGTCCGGCAGCTTCGGCGAGGTGGCGCTGGTGAGCCGGGATCCAGGCGCCCGGGCGAAGATCGGCCGGGTTGGAGACATCTTCGCCTTCGATCCCGAAAATCCGGACGTTCTCGGCCGAATCGTTGATGAACAGACAGTCGGGTCTGATCATCCCTTGATCGACGAGCACCTCCTTGATCAGGATGAGGTACGCGTTGGGCTGTATCGGCGGGCTCGTGAAAGCGTAAGCCTGCGGCAGCAACACTCCGAGGTCGTAATACAAGGACGAACGCAACTGTGCCAACTCTGACTGCAACTTTGCGCCCCCCGGAGCGCCGGGGTCTATCAGCGGAGCCAGTTGAGGGCTCACGGCGACGGCGATTGGAACAATCGGCGTGATGCCTATTTCTGCGGCGGGAGTTGGAGCGGCGGCGACCGCCTTCTCTTTCTCCTCGACCTCGGCGGGCGCGGCCCCGGTCTGCGAGCGATAGAGCCCATATCCGGCCGCCCCCAGGCCGCCCCCGACCACTAATAAGAGGAAGGTTGGCGCTCCGGGAATCAATCCCATGGCCAGCAGTGCGCCGCACGTCAACCAAAGCGGTTTGGGATCGCTAAAGAACTGTTTAACGAGGTCCGAACCGACATCCGCCCGCTCTTCTTCGGAGTTGACGCGGGTGATGACGAAGCCCGCCGCCGTGGCCACCATCATCGACGTGATGATGGCGGCCAAACCGTCGCCGACCGTCAGGATCGTATATTTTTGCGCCGCCTGGCTGACACTCATCCCTCGCTGAATGACGCCGACAACCAATCCGCCAACCAGGTTGACGAGGGCCAGGACAATAGTCGCCACGGAGTCACCTTTGACGAACTTCATCGCTCCATCCATCGCGCCGTAGAGTTGCGATTCCCGTTGCAACGCCCCACGCAGCCGGCGCGCCTGGTCCTGTTGAATCAGTCCCGATCGCAAGTCGGCGTCGATCGCCATCTGCTTGCCGGGCATGGCGTCCAGAGTGAACCGCGCCGCGACCTCGGCGACCCGTTCCGCGCCTTTCGTCACGACGATGAACTGAACGAAGAGGATCATGACGAAGGTGACAAAGGCGACGACCAGATTTCCGCGCGCTGAGAAGGACCCGATCATGGAGATGACCTCTCCGGCGTGCCCCGTCTCCAAAATGCTGCGTGTGACAGCCAGACTCAGGCAGAGGCGGAAGATCGGCGTAATCAAGAGAATCGTCGGATAAGAAGTGAGTTGCAGCGGCGTGGAGATCGAAAGCGACTTCATGACGACGATAAAGGTCAGAGCCAGATTCATGCATATCAAGACGTCGATGAAGAGCGGCGGCAGCGGGATGAAAAACGTCAGCATCACCAGGATCGCGCCGACAGGAAAGAACACGCCGCGATTCCGTTTGATCAAGGCGAGGACGACGGCGCCCTTGCCGCCGCCCTGTTTGTCGGGATCCGCGAGATTTTTACTCATGGCAAATCTTTACCGGAAGGCCTTTCACTCGTTTAATCATTAACAGCTCGCGTCATATAGAGCAAAGCCAGAAACATGATCAAGCTGAGGATCAATGTGCCGAACGTCATAAACGACAGATCATTGAGTGTGAAATATCCTAAGTATCTCTGCTGGCTGTCCCCGGACGCAGTCTCCGGCTGAGCCTCACCTTGTGATGATGCGAGAACTCCCGCCTCGCCGGCAGCGGCTTTTTCCGTGACCTTGTCTTCGGCCGGTTCCACGGGTGGTGTGACACTCGCCGGCTTGCTCTTCGGTTCGTCGGCCGGTTCAGAAGGTAGGGATTTCGGCGGCGACATCGCGTCGAGGATGGAGAGCGATACCGGTTCTTGAAAGAGTAACTGAATATAGCTGGCTTGAGGCTGGACGCCATTGCCGTTTGCGGCCCGGGTCTCTGCGACGGAAAGTCTCAAGCGGTCGCCATGGCGCAGCCGCCGGCTTTCCTTCATTACGCTTCCATTGACCAGGATCTCTCTCTGGCCCGTCGCCGCGATCTCAATCCCGCCCCAATCTTTGGAGACGACCAGACATGGAACCTGAATCTGCGCGGGCTCCCAGGCGATCCGCCGTTCGGATCGATCCAAACCTATCAACAGCTTAGAATCAGCCATCGGAATCCGCTCGCCATCTTGCTCCCCTCCATCAATGGTAAATGAGAAGCTGTCATCGACTGTTCGCAAGCTATCCAGAATACTGGCAAACCCCTGTTTGGTGGCCATCTCGCTCCTCCGATTTAAAGGATGAAGGAGAACACGAAACTAGCGAAAATAACGAAACACACGGAACCACGGTATTCTTCCGGGTGTTTCGTTATTTTCGTCTGTTTCATATTCTCTTTTCACTTTTCTATTTTGCGACCTGTAAGAACACTCGGTAACCAGGCTCTTCACTATCTTCCCGATTGTTACTTTATCTGCGAGGTAATGGGCTGTCTCCCGACAAATGTTTGGGCCTGTTCAGACCCAAAATGTGGTCAACCCGAGACGATTTCTGTCGACAAACTAGTAAGCGCTCAGGCAAGGCTGGATTGACCGTGAACCTGTCGGCTGAGCAGTTCCCCAAGAACACATTTGCTACTTCTACCTGGAGAGTTATGGGGATATTCATGATCGGAACCGGCCGTGGGCGAACGACCGGCCCGCGAAGAACAGATAACGGCGAACCAGACCGAAGCAGCTCATCGGGTTTCCCGTCGCTGGACCGGCTGCTGGGAGAGAAAAACCGAAGTTCCGCATCGGCGATGCGCGCCAAGTTGACCGGCACCATCCAGCTATTGGAACGCGTAATACGCCAGGGAACGAAGACCGATGTGATGCGAGCTCAGCGGGCCCTCGAGGCCTGGAAACTGGCGCTGACTTTTCTCGACCAACTGGAATCCTGAATACTGATGGCCCGTCTTCCACGATACCACCCGAGTAGGGCGGCCGCAGATGCATAACCATAAATAAGACGCATAACTAACGCTATCTCCTGATAAGGTTTCCGGCCGCCATTAATTTTTTTTCTATCTCCCGCAACCCGCGCCGCTCACCAACGATAATTGAGTCGGCTGGAGATCAAGTGCGGCGCCAGTCGGTTGAGGATCGCCCGATCTCAGCGATCCGATCGAAGGACGCTGTATTGACCTAATCATTTCAAGATTGAGGAGGAAATATGCCAGATGGAGTAACCGGCGCCGGCGGGACCAGACCGGGCGGCGAGAATTCAATTCCGAATGAAAAGCCCCAGAAAGACCCGGGCGAGAAGAGCGGATGGGAGAAGGTGTTCGGCACCGTCCTGGGCGGCGCGGCCAATATCCTGGTCCCCAACGGGGGAAGCATCCTGGGAACGATCATCAGACGCAGTCAGGACACCGAGCAAGTAAATCAATATAACCGATTGATCGATACCCAAGGCAGGCAGATGGCCAACCTGGTCAACGTCCAGATGCGAGTTCAGGATCAGGGGCTCACCATGAATATGATCACCAATCTGCTGAAGTCGAAGCACGATGGCCAGATGGCCGCCGTCCAGAATATGAAATCCTGAGGGATGGCATGAGATTGAGCCAGATCCAGCCGGATGATGATCAATTACGCGTCGTCATGGAGACCGGCTTCGCGCTGTGCGGAATGGGCCGCCTCGGCGAAGCGGAGAGTCTGTTCCGTGGGGTGGCGGAGATGCTCCCCACCTCTCCGGTTCCGCGCGTGGCTCTGGGAAGCGTGC
>Ga0126377_10000695_pt1 | contig 20941 bp, 14 predicted proteins | sample PanSoiMetPlot_22_FD_92647 | JGI IMG/M metagenome (GOLD analysis project Ga0126377, IMG submission 92647) | Tropical forest soil microbial communities from Panama - MetaG Plot_22 | ecosystem: Environmental > Terrestrial > Soil > Tropical forest > Bulk soil | place: Panama | collected 2016-02-17 | reverse complement strand
GGAGATGCGAACGCCACGGCGGAGTACTTGGCCTCTCTCGTCACGCCGGTCTATCTGACACCAGTCGAATGGGACGGTGAGACGCTACATCTCGAGATCGACGCCACCGCAGTCGACAACGCATCTGAAGGCGATAGGGTGCCAGATTTTCATCAGTCGGAGATGTCGTCCAATCGTAGCGTGGCACTCGTCGTCGGAGGCGGGCGTGCCCTTCGAGTGGATCGACGGACGATCGATTGGTATCGCGAGAACTATCGCATCAACGCGGCGGGAGCGACGGCCGGTGGTCCGCCCGACGATCCATGGACAACGTCTTTGCAACTGCCGCTCGCGTGGCTCGACGGCGTGGCCTTCGTTTACCTCCTCGGCTCATCAACGCCGGGACAGTTTCGGTCCCCTGTTCGCATGTCGTCTGGCTTCGATCCGGCGTTGATCGACGACGTCGTATCGTCGTGATCAGCTCGCGCGTCGCCCGAGCCACGGTTCCTCATATAAGAGGACCTGCAAGTGAAACGCAGCGCAATAACGCCGCGTAGATCTACAGTTCGCCTGACTGAAAGGCGAGGGCCCAACCGCTGAGAAACGAGCAGCACCGCGCGGATTGAGTCCTATCCCGCGACGATCTGCACAGAATTCTAAACTCTGCGTGCTGCTTTCTGGTTTCTCCGCGGAATCCGTGAAATCCGCAGCTATACAACCTGGTTTTAACTGCATTGTGAGCTACGGATTTCGCGGATTTCGCGGAGAAACCAGATGTCCTCTCATCCGTAGCTCGAGAAAACGATTGGTCCCGGGTCGAGATCCCTCGCTGCGCTCGGGATGACAAGAATCAGCGTCGCCCGATCCACCTTCGTACTCGAGCGCGATACTCGTCCCACTCGCGACCGTGCGTCCGCGCGAGCCACGGCTCCTCGTAGAAGACCACGCGCAGGTGAAACGCGATTGCGATAGACGCCGCATAGATCCACAGCCAGCCGGACTGGTAGGCAAGCGCCCAGCCGCAGAGGATGAACAGCACCGCAATGTACATCGGGTTCCGCGAGAACTTGTATAAGCCCACCGTCACCAAGTGCTTCGGCGGCGACCAGGGCGCGAGTGTCCCTCGGCCCGCGACGTAGAAGTCGCGAACGCACCACAACAGGAGCGTCAGGCCCGCCACGAGAACCGGAACAGCCACGAAGTGGAATGGCCGTTCCCTCGGAGCAAGCAGCCAAGGCACGACGAACGCGACCATCGTCGGCAGCGCGAGAAACGCCAGGACCGCGCGCCAGAACAAGCCGGACGTCGTGGTCACGAGCGCGTCGAGTTATCAGGTCGCCGTCGCGCTTCGCTGCGTGAAGCTCGCGGCCGGCTCGGTTGCCGCCGCGACGGCTCTGCGCTGCCGGACAACGACCCAGGCAATCGCGAGCGACGGGGGCAGGGTCAGTCCGATCAACGCGAGGTTGTCTTGCGTCGACAAGCGCACCACGTGTGCGATCAGCGCGATCACGCTGAGCGCGGCCACAGTGATAGACAGTCGCCGAGCCCAAAGGCTCTCACGACTGGTCCACGTCGAGATCACGAGTGGAACCCCGAGAATCAGCCACAGCGGATTGAAGAGCAGCAGGTCCTCATTCCGGTGCGCAAAGTTGTGGTTCGTCACCGCCCAGAGCAGTGTGACGAGGAGGCCCAGGAAACCGATCGCGAAACTCCAGATCCCGAACGCGACAGCTGCGGTACGCGGCGCTTTCACGCCCAGCCATGCGAACAGGCCGCCGGCCACGAGCCCGACGCCAATCAGAAGCGTCCAAAGTGTGGGTGGCGTCTCGTGCTCCGGTGGTCGCGTCGCTTGAAACAATACCTGCTCGCCCTTGACCAACTTGCGCGTCGCGCCCGTGCTGTCCCGAATGACGAGCGAGCCGGCGAAGTCGTGCAGCTTTCGTGGCAGAAACATCTCCTGCCACTTCGTGAGATTGTGGTCGGCTGGTCGACCGAGCCCGATGTGGACGCCGATCACGAGCGGAAGGTTGTCCTGCATGAGACGTAACGTGTGCGACCGATACGTCGTTCCCGTCAACTCGTTCGCCTGCGCGCGAAGCTGTCCATGCAGCGCGTTGTCGACGATGTCGCGTACGCGCGTCGAACAATTGTCGAGGTAATAGTCGTATTTGTAGTTGACGTTCTCAGGCCGCGCGTACCACTGAATCTGCTTCAGGATGGAATCTTTCTCGGCAGCCGTGAGATCGAGCTCCTGCGAATACACCGAGCGGTTCAGGTAGCGATAGGCGATGCCGATCCACTGCAGCGAGTCGCCGCCCATCGCATACCACATGTCGCCCTTCAAGAACCGCAGAAGGAAATTCGACTGCCTGAAGCTGAACACGCCCCAGTTGAATACCGTGTCGCGCTCCGTGACGTTGTCGTGAATCAGGATCGCGTTGTGGCCGAAGAGCTCCCAGAGCTTGGTGCCGCTGGCCATCGTCAGCAGCGAGATGGTCACGTTCTCCCCCTTCTGATGCAGGGGGTCGACGGACTGAACTGGAACCGGCGGCGCAGGACGCACCTGCCTCGGGGCCTGGGCCACGAGTGCGCTCGAGACGGCTAGCGCGCAGGCGGCGCGGAAAAGGGCGCGGGTCATAAGCGGGAAGTTAATGCGTGTTAAACACCTCGCGCGCCTGGCTGTGCCTTGCCAATACCACTTCGAGACGCGCCCTCAACTTGCAAGTCGTCGAGCCAGGGGACGCAGGAGAGCTCTGATGCCATGGCGACGAGGACGAACTGAAGACGGATCGATCGATCGCCGCACCATCGCCGGCCTCCAGCGCGCCGCCAAACCGCTCGGCTCGGCCCGCGATCTCGACCCGCTCCTCGATCTCGTCGGCGACGCGCGCTACGTGTTGCTCGGCGAAGCGTCCCATGGGACATCCGAGTTCTATACCTGGCGCACCGAAATCTCGCGTCGCCTGATCGAGGAGAAGGGCTTCTCGTTCATCGCCGTCGAAGGCGACTGGCCGGATTGTTATCGCGTCAATCGCTACACGAAGGCGCTCAACGGCGCGGCCGCCGGCAGCGCCGACGAGATCTTACACGCCTTCGAGCGATGGCCGACGTGGATGTGGGCCAACCGCGAGATTGTCGTCCTCGCCGAGTGGCTCCGGGAGCTCAATCGCCACGTCGACGCCTCGCGCCGGGTTGGTTTTTACGGCCTGGATGTCTACTCGCTCTTCGACTCGATGCGCGCGGTCATCGAATATCTCGAGACCGTCGACCCGCAACTCGCCGCCGCAGCGCGCCGCGCGTACAACTGCTTCGAGCCATATGCCGAGGACGTGCAAGAGTACGCGCGCGCGACGGCGCTCGTGCCGACCTCGTGCGAGCGCGAAGCCGTCGGCGTCCTGAAAGCCCTGCATCTTCGCGCGGAGCGATTCATAGAAGACAGTAATGATCGTTTCTTCAATGCCGAGCAGAACGCATTGGTCGCGCGAAACGCGGAGCTGTATTATCGGACGATGGTCCGCGGTGGTCCCGGGTCGTGGAACGTCCGCGACCGCCACATGTTCGAGACGCTGAACCGCCTCATGCGACAGCACGGTCCACTGGCGAAGGCGATCGTCTGGGAGCACAACACGCACATCGGCGACGCGCGGTATACCGACATGCTGACGGCGGGGATGGTCAACGTCGGACAGTTGGTTCGCGAGGCGCACGCGGATGAAGGTGTCGTGCTCGTCGGATTCGGCACGCATCGAGGAACGGTGATCGCGGCCGAAGAGTGGGGTGCGCCGATGGAGCGCATGAGTGTTCCCGCCGCGCGTGACGGGTCGTTCGAGGACGCGCTGTTCACGGCGGGCGTGGGGGACTCACTCTTCGTGTTCGATGGAAGCGACGACGGTGGCGTGCCTGGGCTCGATCAGCCGATAAGTCATCGCGCGATTGGTGTCGTGTATGATCCCTCGCGTGAGCGGTGGGGGAATTACGTGCCCACGATCGTGCCGGGCCGATACGACGCGTTCATTTACCTCGAGGAGACGCGCGCCGTCGATCCGCTGCATATGCCGGTGCGTGTGGATGGCGAGGCGCCGGAGACGTTTCCGTCGGGGGTGTAGGCATTGTCATCCCGAGCGCAGCGAGGGATCCCGGCCGGCCGAGATCCCTCGCTGCGCTCGGGATGACACTATTCGTACAAGTCGTTCAAATCGACCGCATCGAGCTCGACGAGGAACGACGCGATTCGCTCCACCGCCGCGCCGACGTACGCCGCGCCCTTCTCGGCGGTGGCCTTCGATGGGTCGCCGATGCCGGTGTCCGCCGTCACGTGCGTCCAGCGACGCGGAGCCCAGGCCCAGCCCTGGCGAACGCCCGTGAGACGCGACGCGCGGGCGTGTCCCGAACCTGCTTCCTCGAGCGGACGCACCAGGTCAGGCGCGAGATGCATCATCGCGGCCGTCTCGGCTTCGCCGGCGTGATCGCCGGCATTCTCGACGAACTGCTTCGCGTCGACACACGACCACCAATTGATCATCGACAAAAAGACGCGCGTCTTCGGCTGTAGCTCGCGGATGATCTGTCGGAAGTCGTTTCCCCCGTGTCCGTTGAGGATGAGCAATTTGTGAATGCCCTGTCCGTCGAGCGCCGAGACGAGATCGCCGAGCAGCGCTACTTGTGTGCTCGGATTCATGTTGAGACACAGCTTGATGTCGAGCTGCGTCGTGTTCACGCCGAACGGCACGGTGGGAAGCACGACGACCCGCGCGCCGGCCGTCCAGGCGCGTTCCGCCGCGCGGATCGCGATCTGTTCGGCTTGGATGTTGTCGGTGGCGTAGGGGAGGTGATAGTTGTGCGCCTCGGTGGCGCCCCAGGGTAGAATCGCGACGCCGTAGGGCGTCGCGTCTACCGTCTTCCAGGTTGTCTCTGACAGGACGTACGGACGGGTCATGCAGCGGCGTCGATGTTCCTTCGTGGCGTTTTGCCCGGTTGGCCGCCGTGTCGACGGCGCGAGATCATCTCGTCCAGACTCCACGCTCCGGCGCCGGCGACCATCAGATAGAGGAAGGCAAAGCAGTATAACACCGCCAGTTCGCCGCCGTTATTGATCGGATAGATGCCTCTGGGGAAATGCACCCTGAAATACGCCACCGCCATCTCACCGGCGAGCAGGAACGCAACGGGGCGCGTGAGCAGTCCCAGGATGAGCATTGCCCCGCCGATCAATTCGATGATCCCGGCGACGCCGAGCGCCGTGAACGGATCCACGGGCATTCCAGGCATTGGGCTCGGCGGGAATCCGAAGATTTTCTGTGTCCCGTGAGTAATGAACAGCAGACCAACCACGATGCGGAGGATCGCGCGCATGCGACGCGTCCACAGCGGTGATCCGGAATCGAGAAGTGACATGTCTCTCTCCATGGGCTCGGTGTTGCGGTTGAGCCAGCGAAGATGGTGCCAGGGACGGCGGCCTCAGCCCTGAAGGAGTTGAGCGCTCGCTTGCGCTCGCTGTTAAGCGCTTCGCTGTTAAGCGCTTGTTAAGCGCTTCGCTGTTTGAACAGCGGCGATAGCCGCGCTTTTACAGGGAGCGAAGCGACCGCTTCACAGCGAGCGCAAGTGAGCGCTCCACAGGGAACGACGCGCCCACTAAGCCCCGCCACGCTTCCACTTGTTATTCCCGCGATCGATATCCGGAAAAACCATCTCCGGATCGATCTCGATCGACACCACGCTCGCCGCTTGAGTCAACGTCACCATGTGCCGCCGCGCGCCGGCCAACCACACACTGACCGGAACGACCTGACGCTCTACCCGGCCGCCCGTACGCGTGATCGCCAGACGCACCGGCATCATCGCGAGTCCGCGGTCCTCGATCGTCACCTTCAACGTGTCCGCAACCGTCGTCACGCCGCCGATCGCTTGGTCCAATGTCCACGTCTCGTACCACCACGTCCGCCAGAACCAACCCAGGTCCTGACGGAGGAGCGAGTTGAACGCATTAAAGAAGTCATATTGCGTCGGATGTTTGCCGACCCACCGCGACCCATAGGCGCGATACGCCGACTGGAACGCCTCGTTTCCAACGACGCCCCGCAGCGCAACCATGTTCATCGCCATCTTGTCGTACGTCGCCACGGCGTACGCCGCGGTGCCCGACGGATACAGGTCGCCGTGACGCATCAGCGGGACTTCGCCGTCCGTGCGCGCCATCGCGAGATACGAGTCGCGCGCGATGCGTTCGCGGTCGTATCCCTTGAAGTAGGCCTGCATCCCCTGCGCCTGATTGAAGCGCGTGAGACCCTCGTCCTGCCACGCAAACCGGCGCTCGTCGGAGCCGACCTGCATCGGGAACCACATGTGCGCCGTCTCGTGCACTTGGACCGAATACAGCAGCAGCGTGTCGCGTGGACCGCCGATACACGTGAGCATCGGATACTCCATGCCCGAGCACGACGTCGGGCCCTCGAGCGCGGTCATCTGCGGCCAAGGGTACGGCCAGAGATAGCTCGACAAGAACTCCACCGAGTTGCGCTCGTACTCCCCCGACTTGTCCCACGCCCACGCGCGTGCTTCCGGTCGATAGAATGTGTTGATCGCCGTCGTATCGCGTCGTCCCTTGCCATCGCGCTCACCCACGACCGCGACCGTCGCGTCCCACAGATACTTCGGCGACGCGCCCCAGTCGAAGTCGCGCACGTTGCGCGCGCGGAAGCGCCACGTGAGAATACCGTCGAATCCCCGATTCGTCGCTTTCGTCGGTCCAACGCCCCGGTCCTGCTCGCGAACGACGCGTACGACAAGCGGTGACCGCCGCGACTCCGCGAGACGGTCGCGCGTCTGCTTCGACAGCACCTCGTTCGCGTTCACGAGCTCGCCCGTCGCCGCGACGAGCCAACCCTCTGGCAAGCTGATATTCACATCATAGTCCGCATAACCCATATAAAACTCGGCGTTGCCGAGGTATGGGTCGGTCTGCCAGCCGTTGACGTCGTCGTAGACGGCGAATTGCGGATACCAATACGCAACCATGCACACATCGCCGGTCGTCCCCTCGCGCGGCGCACCGTCCGGCGGCAGTTGAAACGTCCACGCGACGTCCAAATCGAGCGAGTCGCGCGGCGCGAGCGCGCGGGGGAGTCCAACGCGCATCACCGTCCCGTCGATCGAGTAGGCGGCGCCACTCTCCCGACGGTCGAGGGTCTGTCCGTTCACCGAGAGACGAAGAATCTCCATGCCCCCAGTGACCGGCACTGCCCCGGTCCTCGGCGACGATGGCGCGAAGAGATTCTGATTCAAGAATACCCAAACCGTGCGCAACGTATCCGGCGAGCGATTGAAGTACCGAACCGTCTCGCGGCCGTTGAGCGTGTTGGTCGCCGGGACCAGCTCAGCGTCGATGCGATATCGCGCGAACTGTTGCCAATACTTCGGGCCGGGTTCGCCCGTCCGCGTACGCGTTCCGCGCTCTACGGCGCGCGCGAACGCTTTCGACTCGAAGACGGGATAAGGAAGCGGCCGGTCGACTTTCAGGACAGGCGGCGGCGCGGGCGGCGCGGAGGCTGCTTGTCGCGGCGGCCAGTTGGCGCACCCGACGCAGAACATGGCGGCAAGGAGGGCAGGGGCTCGCATCTCGAATAGTAACGGCGTTATCGCGCCCGCTCATGAGCGAGTCGCTCGGCGAGTCGGCGGCGGGCGTCCGCCGCGTAGTCTTTGCATCCGCTCCCGCTGAACAATGCGCGCGCGTCGCCCTTGTCGCGCATGTTCAGGCGCTCCCAGAGCCTCGACGCTGAAGGGTGGGGCGTCAGCAAAATGTCGCACCGAAGGCTTTCGAGAACCTTGAAACCGTGCTCGAAGTCGGCGACGGCCGTCGCATACGATGCTGATTTGCTAAATAGAAAGCCGTCTGCCGATACCGGTGTTTGACTATCGGCGTAAACAATGTCCGCGCACGCGTCACCCTCGCACGACCGCCAGGTCCACGTGGTTCCGCCAGGCGTGTGTCCCGCGGTCACATGTGGCGTGACACTGAGCGTACCGACATGCATTGTTTGCCCTTCGGCGATGTGTCGGACAGAGCGAACGCCAGGATAGGGAATCAGCAGACCGAACTGCGGATCGTCGTTCCCCGACGTACCGTGCTCCAGCACGCTCGCGCTCCATGCGGTCGCGGCAACCTCACCGCCGGAGGTGCGCTGAAGCTCCGCGATCCCGCCCGCGTGGTCGTAGTGTGCGTGCGAGTTGAGAATCAGCTTCACGTCTTCGATGCGAAAGCCCAACGCACGAATGTTGGCGATGATGAGCGGTGCGGATTCCGCAAGCGCGCCGTCGATCAGAACGTGTCCCGACGTCGACGTGATCAGAATCGCGCCGAGCCCATTTGTGCCGACGTAGTACGTGTTTCCAAACACGCGAAACGGCGCGTGTGGCGTGTTCCACTCCGCACAGCTGGGACATTCGCGAGCGCGCGTGGTGCTGTCGGCGGGACGCGACTGTGCAACGACCGACGAAGCAGCGACAACGAACGCGAGCGCTGCTATCGGCGCATGGAAGAGAATCGAGGTACGCATAGGGCGCGAACGCTCGCGCCAGTCGCGCCCCCGGTCAACCCCCTTCCCCCATTTCGAGCGTTCGCCCTGAGGAGCGCGTATATTCTGCAACCCCATTCAGTTCCGCCGGAGACTCCATGCGTCGCACGACCCCCGCTCTCGCTCGCCTGGCGTTCGCGTTCGCCCTCGCCGTTTCGTCCCCCTCGGCCCTTCGCGCCCAGAACACGACCGCGGCACCGCAAGGCTCGACCAAAGCCGCTGACCCGGGCTCAAAAAAAATCCTCGGCTTGGCCGACATCGGGCGCTGGAATCGCATCGCCAACACCGCGCTGTCGCCGGACGGCAAGTGGATGACCTACGTCGTCACGCCGAACGAAGGGGACGGGACGCTCTACGTTCGGCAGCTGGATGGGTCGACAATTCATAACATTCCAATTGGATCGGCGCCGGTTTTCTCCGACGACTCGCGCTACGTCGGCTACTTCGTGAGTCCGCCGAGTACGGGACGCGGTGGCCGAGGGGGCGGGGGTGGGCGTGGGGGTGCGCAAGGTGCCGCTCCGGCGGCCGGCACCCAGCGTCGGTTCGAGCTGCTCGATCTCGCGACCGGCGACAAGAGCTTCCACGTTCCCGACGCCGCGACGTTTCAGTTCTCTAAAGGCTCCACGTTCCTCGCGGTGCGCGCGAACAAGGCCAACGCGTCGGCGAAGCACAATGGCGCCGACATGACCGTGCGTGAGCTGGCGTCGGGCGTCGTCCAGAACGTCGGCAACGTCGGCCAGTACGACTTCGACGACAATGGCCGCATGCTCGCGTACACCGTCGACGCCGCGGATCGCGTCGGCAACGGCGTCTACGTCATCGATCTCGCCACGAGCCAGTCGAAGGTGCTGAGCTCAGGCGCGTTCGACTACGACCAGCTGACGTGGGGCGACAAGGGGACGTCTCTCGCTGCGCTTCGCGGCGACAAGAAGAAGGAGAGTCTCCAGCGCGACAATGTCCTGTTGGTCTGGCAAGACGCGAGCGCGGCGAAGCCCCGTACGATCGAATACGATCCGTCGAAGGACGCGTCGTTCCCGAAGGGTCAGGTTTTGAGCGAATTCGCAACGCTCCGCTGGACGCGTGACGGCTCGAAGATCTACGTCGGACTCAAGGACCAAGAGGCCGATCCAGGCACGCCCGCGCCGAACGCCGAACCGAAAGCGAACGTCGACGTCTGGCATTGGAAGGATGCTGAAGTGCAGTCGGTGCAGATCGTCCGTATTACACAGGAGCGGCGCGCGACGCTCCCCGCCGTGTTCAACATCGCGAGCAACAAGCTCGTGCGAGTGTCGGACGATGTGATGCGGAACGTCACGCCGACGCCGGATCCGAAGTGGGCCATCGGTCGCGTCGACACGACGTATCGCACCGAAGTGCAATGGGGCGGCGGTAAGTCGGACTACTATCGCGTCAGCACCGAGAGTGGCGACCGCACGTTGATCGACAAGGCGTTGACCCGCACGATGGGCAGCTCGCCCGACGGCAAATGGTTCCTCTATTTGAAAGACAAGAAGATCTACGCCTACAACGCGGAGACAGGCAAAAACACGACCATCGGAGCGGGCGAGAAAATCAGCTTCATCGACGCGTCCGACGATCATCCATATGAGAAGCCGACCTACGGCGTCGCTGGTTGGTCGAAGGACGGCAAGTCCGTCATCGTGAACCACGAGTTCGATCTCTATCTGCTCCCGCTCGACGGCAGCAAAGGGACGAACCTGACGGGTGGTGTAGGCGACGCGCAGCAGATCGTCTTCCGTCTGGTGCGTCTCGATCGTGCGGGCGGTGGCGGTCGTGGTGGACGCGGCGGCGGCGGCTTTGGCGCCGCGGCCAATGACGAAGACGAAGGCGTCGACCTCACGAAGCCCCTGCTTCTCTCGGCGTACGGCGAATGGACGAAGAAGTCCGGCTACTACACCGTGCCCCCCGGCGGCAAGCCGACGCCGCTCGTCTATGAGGACGCGCAGATCGGCGGAACCATCAAGGCCGCCAAGACCGATCGCGTGGTGTTCACGCGCCAGACGGTGTCGCAGTTCCCGGATTACTGGCTATCGAACACGTCGTTCGCGTCGCCGACGAAGCTCACGGACGTGAACCCGTTCATCAGCGAGTACGCCTGGAGCGCCGGCAAGAAGCTGATCGATTTCAAGAACTCGAAAGGGCAGCGTCTGCAAGGGACGCTCTTCCTGCCGGCGAACTATCAGCCGGGTAAGAAGTATCCGATGCTCGTGTATTTCTATGAGATTCTATCGAACACGCACAACACGTTCCCGACGCCGCAGTTCGACGATCGCCCGCACTTCGCGGAGTATGCGAGCGACGGTTATCTCGTCTTCCAGCCCGACATCGTCTACGAGATCGGTAAGCCGGGCAGCTCGGCGCTCGACTGTGTGACGAGCGGTGTGAAGAAGGTCATCGAGCTCGGGTACGCCGACCCGAAGCACATCGGCATGCAGGGCCACAGCTGGGGTGGATATCAGACGTCGTACATGCTCACGCAGACCGACATCTTCGCTGCGGTCGTCACCGGCGCGCCGCCGACGAATCTGGTGAGCTTCTACGACGAGACCTACCCGGGCACGGGCACGCTCCAGCAAGGCATTACGGAGGTCGGACAGGTGCGCATGGGGACAAACCCGTGGGACAACCACGAGCTGTTCGAGCAGCAGTCAGCAGTGTTCAACGTGCGCAACATCAAGACGCCGTTCCTGATTCTCCATGGCACCGCGGACAACGCGGTGGATTGGCATCAGGGTTTGGAGCTCTACGGCGCTGCGCGTCGGTGGGGGAAGCAGGTGATTCTGCTTTCGTATCCCGGTGAGCCGCACCATCTCGCGCGCAAGGAGAATCAGAAGGATTTCCAAGCGCGGATGAAACAGTTCTTCGATCACTACTTGAAGGGCACGCCGGCGCCCAAGTGGATGACGGACGGAGTGCCCCAAACAAAGAAGGGTGGGCCGATCGAATGAGCCCGGCGCCGGGTATCAGGGCCGCACGGGCTTGAGATACTTATCAAACCAGGCCCGTTCATTGAGCATTCTATGAACGTTGTTCCACGACCCCGCGATCCCATGCGGCTGGCCGGCGTATTGAATCATCTTCGCCGGCACGCCCTGTTTCTTGATCGCCACGTACAACTGCTGGTTCTCTGAATACGGCACCCGCTTGTCGATTTCGCCGTTGATGAACAACGTCGGCGTCTTGATCCGGTTCGCGTACGTGATCGGCGATTGCTTGATCATCGTCTCCCGCGCCTTCGGATCCCACGGCGCGCCCCAGAACTCCGTCTCCTTCGTCCGCGGAATGTCCGAGTTCGCGTAGTCACTCGTCCAGTTCACGATACCCGCGCCGGATGCCGCGGCGGCAAAACGGTCGGGGTACTGCGTGATCAACCAATTGGTCATGAAACCGCCGTACGAGTGGCCGATCGAAGCGACCTTCGCGCGATCGATGGGATGTTTGCCGATCACGTAGTCGACGCCCGACATCACGTCCTGGCCGTCCTTCGTGCCCCACGCACCCCACGTGCCCCACAGGAACTTCTCGCCGTAGCCCGTCGAGCTGCGGAAGTGCACCTCCAGCACGAAGTAGCCGTTCGCAGCGAAATACTGATTCTTGAAATCAAAGCCGTACCCGTTCGCGCTGTGCGGCCCGCCGTGATTGCTCACAATGAGCGGGTACTTCGTCGCGCTGGAGCCGGCGCGATAGCCGTACGGATACAGAAGCCAACCCTCGATCGGTGTGCCGTCCTGACTCTTGAAGTTCACCCGCTCGGCGTTGCTGAGCGTGACCTCCTTCGTGAAGCCGTCCTGCACGTGGGTGAGCTGCTTCTCGCCTGTGCCGTCGATGTTCGCAACCCAGATCTCACTCGGAGCCTCGAAGGTGCCAACTTGGTATGCCATCCTCGTAAAGTCGGCGTTGTAGTCGATCGCCGAGATACGCCGCTCGCCTTTCGTGACCTGTTCGACTGGGCCGCCTGTCGGCGATACGCGGAAGAGATGCGTCGTGCCGCCAATGCCGCCCGTGAAGTAGATGTGTTTTCCATCCGGGTACCACCACGGCCCACTCGGCAGATAGTCCCACGTCTCCGTGAGGTTCACTTCCTTCCCGCCGTTTGCTGGAAGGAGCACGATGTCCACCGGGCCGCCGTTGTCCATCTTCTTTCGAATCACCGCATCTGTCGGCGTCGACCGAACGGCGAAGATCCAGTTGCCGTCGGGCGAGAACGTCGCGTTTGCGTATGAGTAGTCCTGATTCGACGTCAGCTTCTTGAGCACACCGTCGGTCGTGACCGTCCAAATGTCACTTCGGCCGTAGAGCAACTCGTCGCGATAGATCGAATCGGCCGTGAACACCAGCATCGTGCCCCCGCGGTTCCAGTTTGCTCCCGAGGGACGGAGGCCCAAGTGTGTCAGCTGTCGCTCTTGCCCGCCGCTGGGCGCGAGGAAGATCTCCTGCGGCGGATTCACGTCAGGGTCAGCGGTGTTCGGCAGCGGGAACTGCGCGCCGTCGCGCTGAAAGTCCATCCAGTCGAACGTCACGCCCTTGAATCGCTCTTCGTGGCGCTTAGCAAAGTCTGATTCGTAGACGCGCTCGCGCTTCGGTGGTGGCGTGTCGCGAACGCTCGCGGTCCATTTGCCGTCGGGGCTCTGCATCGCGCGTCCGGCTCCGGCTCCGGCGCCGCCGCCACCGCGTCCGCCACGTCCACCCCCGCGCCCGGCGCCGACGCTCGCCGTCGCATTCGTCGACAGATCGGTCGCCGACGACGTTGCGAGATCGTAAACCGTCGCACGCCCGGCCGAAGTAAACCGCAGGCGGCCGTCGTCGAGCCACGCCGGACCGGTCGCATCGGCGCCCTCGGCGCTGACACGTTTTGCGGCTGCGGACGCATCCGACGCAACGAGCCAGACCTCGCTCGTGGTGCCGTTCGTCGCTTCGACACGTGTGCTCACCGTGAACGCGACCCATTTGCCGTCGGGCGACAGATCCGGCCCGCCGACGGTCTTCACGCGATAGTAGTCCTCGATCGCGAGCGGACGTCCGGCAGGTGATTGCGCCGCGACTGGAAAGCTGGCCGCAACGAGCAGCAGCGCGAAACGCAGTGAGCGAGTGCAGGAGGGCATCGGTCTTCTCCGCGAGGTAAACGAGAATGGACGCTGCGACATACTGTCGCTTCGCTCGTCAACTCTCAACCGGGACCTTGTCATCCCGAGCCGTCAGGCGAGGGACCTCGGCCGCGGCGGGCGTGGGAGGACCGGCGGGCCGAGTGGTCGGCTCTCGAGGTAGCATCGTCGCGCCGGGGCCGAGGTCCCTCGCTGTTGGCTCGGGACGACAAACCTGTTCCTCTCCTCACCCCTCAACCCTCGACCTGGCCCCTACCCCTCGACTCGGAGTGCCACGTTCGGGTCGACTCGAGCGGCTTTCGTCGCCGGAACCGCGCTCGCGACGATGGCGACGAGCGCCAGGATGCCTCCGACGAAGACGTACGTCAGCGGGTCTCTCGCCGTCACTTTGTACAACAGCGGACTTAGGCGTGATCCAACGGTGAGAGCGACGCCAAAACCGATCGCGACGCCGATCAGCGTCACGCCAAGTCCCTCGCCGATCACCAAACGAAGAATGTCATCGACCTCCGCACCGAGCGCGATGCGCAACCCAAGCTCGTGCGTCCTTTGCGTCACGGCGAACGCCACGATCGCGTAGAGGCCAATCGCCGCGAGCACCAACGCGAGCAGTCCGAATGCGACGAACATCGTCGCGCCATACTGCCACGATCTGAGTTGCGGTTCCAGGATGCGCGTCATTGGAATCGCCACCACATACGCCGAGCCCGGCATGAGCGACTGAAGTCGACGACGGATCGTCTCCGCATGGTCGGCTCCCTCGCCATCCACACGAACGAGCAGCGATGGTGGCGCCGGGAATTGCGCGGCGGGCAAATAGTAGTGGAATTCGGGATCGCCGATGAGACTCCGCGTTTTGATGTTGTCGGCCACGCCGATGACGGTGCGGCATGGCATCGATTCGGAGCCTTCGCTCACCTGAATACACTGGCCAATCGCATCGCGGCCCGGCCAGAGAGCATTCGCCATCGCTTCGCTCACGACTGCGACTTGCGGCGCGCCGGCGCGATCGTCGCTGGTGATGCCGCGGCCGCGAAGGAGGCGGGTGCCTATCGTGGCGAAGTACTCCGGCGACGCGATTTGCAACGTGAAACGCCCGAGCTTGCGGACCGAATCGACCCCGGGCACGCGAAGACTGCGCCCTTCCGAGCTGTAGAAAGGAACCGTAACCGCTTGAGTCGCGTTGACGACACCCGGGGTCGCGCGAAGCTCGATAAGCAATCTGTGAACGAGCGGCTCGAGGTCCCCGCGGGCGATTTTGGTATCCCGCCCGTTGACGTCGACGACGACCAGCGGATTCACGTCGTAGCCGAGTCGGATGGCTTGAACCGCGCGCAGGCTGCGAACGAACAAACCGGCTGCCAACAGCAACACGACCGAAAGCGCGGCTTGCATCACGAGCAGCGCGGAGCGCGCTCGTGAATGAGCATACGCTGATTCGCGTGCGCCCGCCTTGAGCGCATCGGCCATGTTGGTCTTCGCGCTTTGCAACGCCGGCAACACACCCGCGACGAGAGCGGCAGTGAGCGTGGCGACGAGCGCGAAGGCAAGCGTCCGCGGATCTGCGACCACCGAACTGCCATCGCGAGACGTGAGGAACACGCGACGAAGTGCCCCACCTCCCCACTGCGCAGCCGCGAGGCCGGCTATGCCGCCGAGCGTCGAGAGCACGAGCGTTTCCGTCAAGAGCTGCTGAACGAGTCGGCCGCGCGTACCGCCGAGCGCGCTGCGCAGCGCGATCTCACGTCGCCGGCGAAGCGAACGAACGAGGAGCAGGTTGGCGACATTCGCACACGCGATGAGGAGCACCATGACCGCGACGCCGCTCATCCAGACGACGACGCGCGCTTCCGGCCCCGCATGAGGTCCTCGGCCGAGCGAGAGATGACCGGCGATCGCGATTGGATGCGCGACATTCAGGGGTTGCAGTTCTCCTGGACTCTTCGCCAGCTCCGCGTTCCAGCTCCGCTGATAGGCGTTGGTGAGATCCGCTGTTGCGGCTTCGACCGTCACCCCGGGCTTACGCCGAACGAGCATCTCGAGCCAGCTCCACCCATAGTTCGACGTATAATCCAGATCCATCGTCGGCGCGAAAGCGCTGACCGGCACGAACGCAACCGGCGTCTGCAAATCGGAGATGCCGTCGAAGTTTTTCGGTGCGACGCCGATGACGGTATAGCTCGCCCGATCGATCTTGATCGATGTTCCGATGACGTCTGAGCGCCCGGCATAACGCGACTGCCAATAGCCATACGCGAGCACGGCAACGGACGTGGGTCGCGATGGCGAATCGTCCGCCGCCGTGAAGAAACGACCGCGCACGGGACGCGCGTTGAAGAAGTCGAAAAACGACGCCGTCACCGTCGTCACGACGCCACGATGCACGTCTTCACCCGTGCCAATCGCGACCTGACGGTAGTTAAACCCGGCGGTCGCATCGAAGACGGAGCTCCATTGCGACAAGTCGCGATAGGTCAGGTATGCGAGGCCGCGTTCATGCCGCGTGCGAGTTTGCCCGGGGTCAGTCCACCCGATGTATACGCGATGTACGCGTGTCGGATCGACGAGATAGTCGGGCGAGCGCAGGAGTAGTCGGTCGAGCACGCCGAACATCGCGGCGTTGACGCCAATGCCCAGGCCGAGCGTGACGATAACTCCGGCGGTGAACCCGGGTCGCGCGCGTAATCCGCGGACGGCATATCGCACGTCCTGTAAGAATTCATCGACGAACGCCGTGCCGCGCGCGTCGCGCGTGTCGTCCTTGATCCGATTCATGCCGCCGAACGCGAGCTGCGCTTGCCGCCGTGCCGCGTCGCGCGACATTCCTTGACCCATGTACTTCGCCGTCTCTTGCTCGAGATGAAACCGCAGCTCGGCGTCCAGTTCGCGTTCCATTGTGCCGCGCGACAGCAGTGCGCGCAATCGGAAGCGCAACTCGCTCAACAGTTCACTGATGCTCATACGTCACCCCATGTCGAGGACAAGTGACACCGCCGTGGTCAGCCTTCGCCACGATTCTGTTTCGAGTTCGAGTTGTTTGCGGCCACTCCGCGTCAGCTCGTAATACTTGGCGCGGCGATTGTTGTCCGATGCGCCCCATTCTGCCTTGATCCAACCGCGTCGCTCGAGGCGATGCAGGGCAGGGTAGAGCGAGCCCTGCGGTATCTGAAGCGTCGCGCGCGATACCTGATGAATGCGCTCTGAGATCGCCCAGCCGTGTTGGGGCTCGAGCGACAGCGCTTTGAGGATGAGCAGGTCGAGTGTTCCCTGCGGCAGGTCGAGGCGTTCGTCGGTCATGTGGCGTCTCTCTCCTCTTGCACTTCTACAAGAGACGATACGGGCCGTCTTGTAGAAGCGCAAGGGGGAAAATTGTCTCGTTGGTGCCCCGGACCGATTCAGCTAAATCTTTTCAGAACACCCACGAAGCAAAAAGGACCATGCGAGGACTTCCCAATGCCGGGATCGGCCAGCTCGTCTTTCACACCGATGGTGATTGGAAATCCCGCGAAGTAAGCAGTTTTCTCGATTCGGTCGACGATTCGTATAACGTCCTGCTCGGGACGGTCGCAGTGAGCGTGCTGGGCCGCAGCACGCCGGCGGTTCGGGAGGCGCTGATCACACCCGTTCACGTCACCTCGACGTCGTTTGCCGCAAGCGGAGCAGCCGACAGCTTCGTCCACGCCGAGAGCGCGAAGCTGCGCGATGCGTTGCGACAGGATATGAGTGGCGTGTTCGGGCGCGAGTCCCTGAGCATTGCCTCGATGCATATGGCTCCGCCCGGACTCATCGCATTCGAGGGGCTTGGCGAGCTGTTCCAGCAGCTCAGCGGGCTGTTGAGAGATCTCTGGTGTCGAAGCGCTGAGCGGTGGCGGACCGGCAAAGTCGCGATCGATACCGCGATCTCCGATCACGAGCGGCGGGTCCTCGAGCTGCAGGCGGTCGAGTCGTTCTTGCGCGCGTCGCGCGGTGTGCCGGCCAGTCCACCAGAATCGCTCCCTCGCGATACGCTGCTGCTGTCCAGTGGCTTGCATCAAATCGCCGGACTGATCGCCGCGCATCGGCTGCGCGCGATGGGCAGCAACGCAGCCGTCGAGGAGTTTCAGCATCCTCTGATCGCGCCGAAGTCCGCGCGACGGGGGAAGAGGCTGCAATAGCGAAGCAGACGCCTACGGGCGCGTCGGCGCGGCGGGTGGGTCGGCAACGAAGCTGCCGACGTTCACCTGATAGGCGACGCCCGGCTTGAGCGTCACGAAGATCGCGTCGGTGCTGCCCACGGCCGCCATCGAATGATCGAAGCAGTCGCGGTACGTGATCTCCTGAATGTGTTCGGGCGCGATCTCCGACAGCACCGACACTGGGACGTACGAAAATCGTGCGCGAGGAGAAACGCCCACACGCGCGCGTGCCGCCGCCATTCCTGTCGGCATCAGCGGCAAGCGAATGCGCTTGCCGTTGACCCATACGTTCTGCGCGCCGGTCTCGCAGCCGCCGCGGCTCGACAACATGAACGGCCGCAGCCGCTTCACCAGCTCCCAGCCGTTGTCGAGCGCTGGACTCGCTTTCTCGATGTCGTCGGCGTCGAGGTGGTAGCTCTTCCACGCGGCATCGGCGCTCGCCGTGACCTTCACGGTTGCAAGCTCGTTCGCGCGAGCGCGAGCGGCCGTGATCTCGACGGCAGCCGTGTCGAACGGCCCGACGGCAAAGAAGCGATCGCTTCGCAGGAAGCCGATCTTACGCATCGTGACCTGGAAGTCGCTCGAGTCCTTGACCTCGACCGACAGCAGCGTCTGTCCGCGGTCGTTGGTCGTTCCGCGCGCCACGACGTCTTTCACTCCGCGCGTGACGACGACTTCGGCCGATGGAATCACGTTGCCGCTCGAGTCCTTCGCGGTCACGCGAACAACGGCACGCGGTGACGAGCGCGTCTGCGCTCCGGCGACGGCGGCGAGACCGACGAGCGCGAATGACGCGAAGCGAGTAGACCAAACGACTGCAAGCATCGACGTCTCCTGGGAGAGCGTGTCGCGACGACTGTCGGCAGATTGTATGCAGTACACCCGGCTAGTGCAAACGGATCCGCGTGATTCGTGCCTACGGAATCAGCAGAACCTTGCCCGTCGTCTGCCGGCCGGTGAGCGCTTGCTGTGCGTCCGCCGCCTGCGCGAGCGGAAACTCCCCTCCGATTCGCACCGCAAGCTCACCGCTCGCGACCCATTCGAGCACTTCATCGGAGCGCTCGACCAGCTCGTCGCGTGTCGCGACATAGGTGTTGAGCGTCGGCCGAGTCAGATATAGCGAACCTTTTCTATTGAGGATTTGTGGATCCATCGGCGGAACGGGTCCGCTCGATTGGCCGAACAGCACCATCATTCCGCGCGGCACGAGGCAGTCGAGTGATTTGTCGAACGTCGTGCGTCCGACAGAGTCATACACGACGTGAACCCCGGCACCGCTAGTGATCCGGCGCGTTTCGGCCGCGAAATCCTGCGTCGTGTAGTCGATGACTTCGTCGGCCCCCGCGCCGCACGCAAGCTCGCGTTTCTCGGGTGTCGACGCCGTGCCGATCACGAACGCTCCGCGGCGTTTCGCGATTTGGCAGAGTAACAGGCCGACGCCACCCGCCGCCGCGTGAATGAGCGCGCGATGTCCTTTCTCGAGTGGAAACGTCGACGTTGCGAGATAGTGCGCCGTGAGCCCCTGCAGAAACACCGCGGCGGCCTGCTTTCCCGTCACGCTTGGCGGAACTCGCACCGCGCGGTCTGCCAGCACCACGGCACGCTGCGCATACGAGCCTTTCACACTTTGCGAAACGACGCGATCGCCGAGCTTGAGCTCCGTGACGTCGTCGCCGAGTGCGCGGACGATTCCCGAAGCTTCGGATCCGGGCGTGAAGGGAAGTGGCATGGGGTACAGCCCTTCGCGCTGGTAGATCTCGATGAAGTTGACGCCGATGGCTTCGACGTCGATCGCGACTTCGGCAGGTCCTGGTGACGGGTCGGGAATGTCTTCGACTTGAAGAACATCAGCGCCGCCGGGCTTGTGGACTCGAATCGCGTTCATTTTCTTCGTGATTTGACGGGAACGACGGAAACCCAGACTGCCAAAGGAACGCGGACCGACGCGGACACATCCGGGACGGACCGCGTTCCTTCAGTTCCCGTCGTTCTGCGTTCTGTCCTTCAGGTACCTCATAGCTGGCACCTGATCTATTTCAACATCGCTTTAGCAATTGTCTGCAATTGCATATTGCTCGTCCCCTCGTAGATCGCTCCGATCTTCGCATCGCGATAGAACTTCTCGGCGGGATAGTCTTTGGTGTAGCCGTATCCCCCGAACAGCTCCAGCGCGATCGACGTCACGCGTTCGGCGACCTGTGACGAGAGGAGTTTTGCCATCGCGCCTTCCATCGCGATGTCGCGGCCCGCGTCCTTCAAACGCGCTGCATTGTAGACCATGAGCCGGGCGGCCTCGAGCTCCGTGCGCGCTTGGGCGAGCTGGAATTGAACACCCTGAAACTCGGCGAGCGTTTTGCCGAACTGCGTCCGTTCCTTCACGTATTCGGTCGCGGCGTGCAGTGCTCCAGCGGCGACCCCGATCATCTGCGCGCCGATGCCGATGCGTCCTTCGTTCAGTGTCTCGATGGCGATCTTGTAACCCTGCCCAACGGGTCCGAGCACGTTGTCGCCGGGCACTTCGACGTCGTCGAGAATGAGCTCCGTCGTGCTCGATGCGCGAATGCCGAGCTTGTCTTCCTTCTTGCCGACGCTGAAGCCCTCGAATCCGCGTTCGATGATGAACGCCGTGATCCCCTTGTAGCCCGCCGACGGATTCGCGTTTGCGAATACGACGTAGATCTGCGCCTCGGCGCCGTTGGTGATCCACATCTTTCGGCCGTTCAAGATCCAGCAGTTGCCGCGCTTCTCGGCGCGTGTCTGCATGCCGAACGCGTCGGAGCCGGAGCTGGCCTCGGAGAGCGCATACGCGCCGACTTTCTCGGCCGTGAGCTGCGGCAGATACGTCGACTTCAAGTGGTCGCTGCCGTAGGTCCGGATCGGATAGTTGACGAGCGTATTCTGAACATCCATCACGATCGCGGCTGAGGCGTCGACTTTGCTCAGCTCTTCGACGCCCAGCGCGATCATGAAACAAGACCCGCCCGCACCACCGTACTCCTCGGCGACTTCGATCCCCATGAGGCCCATCTCGAAGAACTTCGCGATCAGCGAGGGATCGATCTTGCCGTCCCGCTCCATTTTCTGGACGAGCGGC
>Ga0126377_10000694_pt1 | contig 20942 bp, 9 predicted proteins | sample PanSoiMetPlot_22_FD_92647 | JGI IMG/M metagenome (GOLD analysis project Ga0126377, IMG submission 92647) | Tropical forest soil microbial communities from Panama - MetaG Plot_22 | ecosystem: Environmental > Terrestrial > Soil > Tropical forest > Bulk soil | place: Panama | collected 2016-02-17 | reverse complement strand
TCAGGATTTACCGTTTGAGAGGCTGGTGGAGGAGTTGCAGCCGGAGCGAGACCTGAGCCGAACGCCGCTGGTTCAGGTGATGTTCGTGCTGCAACAGGCGCCGCGACAGAAATGGGAGTTGTCAGGGTTACATCTCTGCCGAGAAGAAGTGGAGAGCGAGGCTGCGAGGTTCGATCTGACGCTGTCGGTGAAGGAGATGACGGATGGGCTTAGTGGCTCGTTGCACTACAATCGCGATTTGTTCGATGCAGTAATCATGAGGCGCCTAGGAGAGCGCTTCAAGGTTTTGTTCCAAAGCATCGTGCGAAATCCCGATACTGTTATCGCTGATTTGCAAGTCGATGTGATCTCAGAACCGCCGAACATTTTGCCACTGGTGAAGGCAGACACAAAAACACTGCTTTCCTACCATCAGGAGCGGTTATGGATTATCGATAGATTCGAGACGGGAAATGTGTATGAGTCGAACCCCATTTACCATAATATACCTCTGATTCTCCATCTCACGGGCCCGGTCGATTGTGACCTGTTGGAGCAGAGCCTTAACACGATTATCTCCCGTCATGAGGCGCTTCGCACAAAGATTGTCAGTGAGGCCGGTCGGCTTTTCCAGGTGGTCAGCTCTGGCGAGAGTCTGAAGCTGAAAATCGTCGAGATCACAGACAATTTGCGAGAATCGATTGATTGGGTGGTCGGACTCGCGCTCGATGAAACGAGTCTCCCGTTTGCTCTGGATCGCGATCTTCTAGTACGCGCTGTACTCTTCAAAATGACGCCTGACGAATCGCTCTTGGCGATTATTGTTCATCATATCATTTCGGACAGATGGTCGCTCCGGCTCATCTCGACAGAGTTATCAAAAATCTACAGCGCAAAAAAAACAGGGCGATATCCGAAGCTCTCAGCGTTACCCCTACAGTACAAGGACTATACGCATTGGCAACGTAATCTTCCGGCGGACGTACTGGAGTCGTTACTCTTTTACTGGCGTTATCAACTTCGCGGTAAGCTGGCGGCGCTTGATCTGCCTACACAGCGTCCGCGGCCTGCCGTTCATACTTTTACAGGCGCTCGACATACTTTTTGGTTAAGGCAGAAACTCGTCGAACAGATCGAAGAGGTCAGCCGACAGGAGAATTCCAGCCACTTTGACATACTACTCGCCGGTTTTAAAGTCCTGTTACATAGGTACGCGAGGCAGGATGAAATTGTTGTCGGCGCCAGTGAGCCCTGCCGTAATCAGGGTAGTGTAAAGAATGTAATAGGCCCCTTCTCAAACTTGCTAGCGCTACGCAGTAATACAGCGGGGAACCCGACCTACCGCACATTTATCGCTTGTGTCACTCAGACGATTGCCCATGCGCGCAAATACCAGGAAATGCCGTTCGATCGCCTGGTTTTGGAGATGAACCCTGAGAAGGACATGAGCAGAACTGCGTTTTTCGATGTCCTCTTTCAGTGTGACGCCGAAAACACCGTTACCCTAAAGTTAGGTGATGTGGAGGCGCGTAGCATTGACGTCAATATAGGCTACGGCAAATATGACCTAAACTTATCCTTCCAACACTTCGCGAGCGGACTGTTGGGGACGGTGGTTTATAACGCCGACCTCTATGATGATTTCATGATCGAACAGATGATGCGCCACTACGAAGTTGTGCTGGAGACCCTCACTGCGAACCTGGACCAGCGCATCGATGCCACGCGCTTGCTCAACGACGCTGAAGAATATCGGCAACTAGTCACATGGAACGCAACCCAGTCTTCGTATCCCGAGAAGAAGACGATCCATCAGCTTTTTGAGGAGCAAGCCGCCAAAACACCTAATCACACGGCATTGATTTGTGGAAGCACGCGACTGACCTATCGTGACCTCAATGAACGAGCCAACCAGTTAGCCCATTATTTAAGGAAACAGGGGGTGAGGCCGGAAACCCTTGTTGCCCTCTGCTTCGACCGATCGGTCGAAATGATAGTGTCCATGCTCGGCGTGCTCAAGGCAGGAGGGGCCTACCTTGCGATGGATCCCGAGTTTCCTCTGGACCGGCTAGGATTTATGGTGGAAGATGCGGGAATCGCTCATATTGTCACCACCCAGGATTTATTGCGTTGTATCCCGATTAATGTACCGTCTCTGATTTTGCTGGATGCTGGCCGAGAGAGCATCAATGCCGAACCTCTGACGAATCCGGTTCATGTTACAACCCCCCGTGATCTCGCTTACTGCATCTATACTTCGGGATCTACCGGAAGGCCGAAAGGGGTGTTAGTGGAGCACAGGAATGTTGTCCGGCTCATGATGAATGACAAGTTCCAATTCAACATCACCGACGACGACGTCTGGACTATGTTCCACTCTTATTGCTTCGATTTCTCGGTATGGGAGATGTACGGAGCGCTCTTGTATGGTGGGGCGCTCGTGATCGTGCCCAGATATATAGCAATGTCACCCTCCCTGTTCCTAGAGTTACTGGCGCGTGAAAGTGTAACGTTCCTGAACCAGACGCCGACGGCCTTTTTCAGCTTGGTAAAGGAGACACTTGCATGCTTAAAAGCTGATTTAGCGTTGAGATATGTGGTCTTGGGTGGAGAAGCGCTGAATCCGATTCGACTCAGGGAGTGGAAGGAGGTTTACCCAGAGATCAAGCTCATCAATATGTACGGAATAACCGAGACAACCGTGCATGTCACATTCAAAGAGATTACCGATCGGCATATTCGTGAGAACCTGAGTAACATCGGTAGCCCGATACCAACTACGACCACTTACATCTTGGATTCAGACTTGCGGTTGCTACCCATCGGCGTACCTGGAGAAATTTGTGTCGGCGGGGATGGGGTGAGCCGAGGTTACTTGAAGAGAGATGAACTGACGCGTCAAAAATTTGTCACCAACCCGTATAAGAGTGAGGATCGCGTCTATCGTTCCGGGGATCTCGCCAAACTTCTGCCGAACGGTGAGATGGAATACCTCGGCAGGCTTGATAATCAAGTACAAATACGAGGATTCAGGGTTGAGTTAGGCGAGATTCAAAGCCACTTACTTAAACACCCTGCCGTGGCGGAGGCAGTGGTTATTGCCAAGCCTGATCAATCGGACCAAACACAGATTGTAGTATACATCGTGCCGGCGGCTGAGGTCAGCATCACTTCGCTACGAAATCATCTCATGCAGGCGCTTCCACACTACATGGCGCCTTCGGCCTTTGTGATGTTGGATACCTTACCAATAACACCGAATGGAAAGATCGACCTCAAAGCGCTGCCGGTGCCGGAGCACACCAGACCTAATATAGAAGACGCATTTGTCGAACCTCGTACACCAGTCGAAGGCGTATTGGCTTGGATTTGGGCCGATGTGCTGAGAATACAAAGAGTAGGCGTCTACGATAACTTCTTTGAGTTAGGTGGACACTCTTTACTCGCCATGCAAGTCGTCTCTCGCATACTAGAATTACTACAGGTCGAGGTTCCGCTGCGAAGCTTGTTCGAAACGCCCACGATCGAGGGCCTCTCGCGGGTAGTGGTCGCTCATGAAGCGAAGGCGGGACAAACTGAAAACATCGCCGTGGTTTTTAGGCAGGTTCAGGAGATGGATATCGAGAGCGCGCAACTGGCGCTTCAGGAACTTGTCTCGCATTAATCTGAATTTTTACAATCCATCATGGCTCAAGAAGAAACTGCTGCAAATACTCAAATCGGTGATTCTGAAATCTCCGCTCCCGGGGGCGTTGAGGATTGCTACAAGCTGACGCCGATACAACGGGGTATGTTGTATCACACGCTTTATACTCCCCGTCCCGGTATGTACATAAGACAAATGATTTACTCTTTAGATGAAAACCTGGATGTTATTGCGTTTCATCGAGCCTGGGAGAGTGTAATAAATCGGCATTCAAACTTAAGAGTTAGTTTGCAATGGGAGGGTCTCGATGAGCCTATCCAACAAGTCCATAGAACAGTAGATGTAAAAATTGACGAGATTGATTGGAGAAGTCTCCCGGCTGAAGCGAAGAACATACGATTCGAAGAGTATCTCAGGTTCGATCGAAAGCGAGGATTTGAGTTTGATAAGCCTCCCTTGCTGCGATTAACGCTCTTTCGGTTAGGCGAAAAATATTATCAATTCGTCTATACGTTCCATCATATTCTCAGTGACGGGTTTTCCGACATCCTCGTCTCGAAAGAAGTTTTTGCTTGTTATGATGCTTTCCGTGATGGAGGGACGCCGGATCTGCAGAATCCGACCCCATACCGAGCTCATGCAGAATGGATCCATGGTCAGGACTTTTCCAAAGCGGAGACATTTTGGTGTGAGAGGTTGCGTGAGATTAACATTCCCACGCCAATACGGATAAGTCCTGGAACAAGTCAGAAAAATATTGAAGATGATCCCTGGGGAAAAAAGTCCACGCGCATCGCCGAGGACTTGACCAGTAAATTGAGGGAACTGTCGACGGAGAACGGATTGACTTTAAGCACACTGGTGCATGCAGTTTGGGCGTTGTTGCTGAGCCGTTATAGCGGAGAGGCAAATATACTCTTTGGGTCTGTCAGAGGCTGCCGCCGTTCAACGCTAGATGGTGCTGGCGCAAGTTCTGTTGTCGGACCGGTCATAAACACAGTACCTATGCGAGTGCAAATAGACCCGCATCTTGATGTAATAACGTGGCTCAAGAGGATACGCGCTGAGTGGGTCACCATCACGCCCTTTGAGCATACTCCGTTAATGAAAATACAAAGTTGGTTAGGGCTGCCCCTACGGACGCCATTATTTGAAAGTATAATCTCCTATGACAAAAAAACGATGAATACCGCTCTGCAGTCGTCATGTGATGCCCTTACGAAACGCAAGCTTCGCAACATCCAAGCGGGGACTAACTATCCGTTGACGATGGCCGCATACGGGGAAGACGGCCTTTTGCTCGAGTTGCGATATCAGCGGGATCGATTTGCAAGCGACTCCATGGATCGCCTATTGATACATATGGAAAGACTGTTCGCAGAGATCGCAAACGGCCCGAGGAAAAAGTTGTCAGAACTTGATCTACTGACACCGGCAGAAAGGCAACAGTTGGTTGTCGACTGGAACGGCGCCAGAACCAAGTATGAAACAAACAAAAACATACACGAACTTTTCCAGCAGTACGCAGACGGAAAATCATCAGCCATCGCCATCGAATGTGGTAGCCATAGTTTGAGCTATGCGGAGCTGAACAATCAGGCAAACCAGCTCGCGCATTACCTGAAGGCAAAAGGTGTAGGATTAGAGACAGTCGTAGGGGTGTGCCTTTCAAAAGACCTAGAGATGGTGGTAACAATGCTCGGAATCCTCAAGGCAGGAGGGGCATATCTGCCTCTGGATCCGTCTTACCCTCGCGAAAGGCTCAGCTACATGCTGCGGGATGCGAGGGCCTCGATGGTGCTTACGCGAGAAGAATTTATCGGCCTTCTCTCAGGAACTCCCTGGAACATTGTGCCGCTTGACAGGGAGTATGAAGAAATAGCCCGTCAGAAAGAAGAAAATCCGCATATCCAGGTAGAACCGGAAAATCTTGCGTTCATCATATATACATCAGGATCAACAGGGACGCCAAAGGGAGTAGCAGTGTGTCATCGGGGTGTCGTCCGGCTTGTCCGCGGCGCAGATTACGTGGACTTGAGTGACGATGAAGCACTTTTGCAAGTGTCTCCCCTTACGTTCGACGCGTCAACTTTCGAGATTTGGGGGGCTTTGCTCAACGGAGGAAGAAGCGTTTTGTTAAACCAACGCCTACCGACAGCTGGAGAGATAGGTAAAACAATCAGAGAAAAAAGTGTCAGCACCTTATGGCTGACATCGTCACATTACAACATGGTAATTGACGATGCGCCGGAAGAACTCAACGGTTTGAAGCAGTTATTAATCGGCGGAGAGGCATTATCTGTAGAGCGCGTAATGAAGGGAATAAGATGGCTGAAGGGCACGACGATAATCAACGGATATGGTCCAACCGAAAGCACTACTTTTGCATGCTCTTATCGGATAAGTCAGAAATGGCAAAATTCGTCCACAAGCATACCCATAGGCAGGTCGATAAGTAATACAGAAGTATATATCCTGAATAGGAGAATGGAATTAGTTCCAATCGGAGTTGTAGGAGAACTCTACATTGGAGGCGATGGGTTAGCCAGAGAATATCTAGGAAAGGCAGAGCTGACCGCCGAGAGATTTATACCTAACCCATTTTGCCTGACAGCCGGCACTAGGCTCTACAAGACGGGAGACCTTGCTAGATACCTGGCTGGCGGTTGGATAGAGTTTCTCGGACGCAGAGACAATCAAGTAAAGATTCGGGGCTACCGAATCGAGCTTGAAGAAATAGAAGCTGTGCTGGAGAGGTGCGCTGGCGTTAAACAGGCGGCGGTTGTGGCTAAAGATGAGGGTGAAGGTGGAAAAAAGTTAATTGCCTATATCGTGCCCGATGAGACGACCTCCCGCGAAGTTAGCGACATAAAGATGTATCTGAAAAACACTTTGCCTGAATACATGATTCCTCAAGTGATTGTGATGATGGGAGGACTTCCACTAACGGAGAGTGGCAAGATCGACCGGCGTGCGCTGCCAGCCGCGAAACAGACAAATACAGTTGCTCTATATACGGGAAGGGGGCCCCGGACAGCAACTGAGCAGCTAATAGCGAGCATCTGGCTGGAAGTTCTCGACATAGATCAAATTGGCGTGGATGATAATTTCTTCGAGTTGGGCGGCCATTCCATCCTGGCGATGCGGGCAGGTAATCGATTGAGACAAGCTTTTGATATAGATATCCCGATGGATTATTTTTTTGAGTCTCCGACAATAGTAGGTTTGGCAAAAATAGTTGAAGAATTGACAGCGGAAGACTCGATTGCTTGAATGTCGCGGACGAGTTTCACAAATGATGATTAGCGTTTGAGTAATGCATCAGTCGCCCAGTTCTTGACGGCCTCCGTGCCGACCCGGATGGCGCCACTTCCTCGTTGTTCGAGCTAGGCGTTATACTAGCTCCAGTTGCGGATGCGGTAAGTGGGCTTCTTCATCGCAGAAAAGCATACAAAGTCACTCCATCCGCAACGCCTCACTCAGATTCGTGCAACAAAGCCATTTCGAGTTACAAATTGTCCGGCGCTGGTGTCTCTTGGGGTATGTGTGGATTTCAACGTCGGATAATAACAGCGATGTTGTAAAAGTACCGCGCTCATTGTTAGAGCGCTTAACTGATGTGGTCTGTTACACCGCATAGATGGATAAAGTCGAGATGATAGAAAACTTCGAAATCTGGTTAACTCACTGCGTTACAAAACTTCAAACCATTGACCAGGCAATCGCTGAAGAGATGAGCCAGCCGCATGAGCAACGACGGTCGCAGCTTCTTCAATTTCTATATCATGAGAAAGGCGCTTACTCGTCGGCGCTGAGGGAGTTGGGGCTAGCGACTGTAGACCAAGGAGGTTCGAATGGACAGGACAAATCCCAGGAAAGCGGACTCTCCACTCGCCTGGAGACAAAAGAAAGAGAGGGAAACAACTCGGTAAACAATCCAACACACCATATAATCACTTGCGGAGGGATTGGAGATGTGTTGCTTACAACTCCCACGTTTCGCGCGCTGAAAAAACAACAACCCAATTGCAAAATTTACGTTTACTGCTCGGTGAAATCCCACCAGGAAGCTTTAAAGCATAATCCATTTATCGACCGCTTAACGTTCCTTACCAAAAGAGCTAAGTTTTTCTACTCATTGCTTACCAGATACAATCTAATCACTATGCACATTGCCCCATATTGGAAGGTGATGCCCAGCTTCTTTTACAATAAAAATGCTTCTGAAATAATTGGCGAAATGCTTGGCGTGAAAGTAGAATACTCTCCGCCAGACTGCTTCATCACGGAAGCGGAGGAGACGGAGGCGAGGAACATTACCTCGAAGTATCCGAATCCTATTGCGATCCATACCTCAGCAAAATCATCGTCGAACAAGAACTGGCCGAATGAATACTGGGAAAAGCTAGTTCAAAATAATTCTGAGTACAGCTTCTTACAACTCGGTCGGGCAAACGAGGAACTCGTTCCAGGAGCCGTCGATTTGCGAGGACAGACATCGCTTCGCCAATCATTTGGCATTATAAAAACGGCCATGGCATTCATTGGCGTGGATTCCGTGCTGGCTCATGCCGCTACTGCATTCCGGACGCCTGCTGTCGTCCTTTTTGGGCCGAGCAAATCCTCCGTGTGGGGGCACCCAATGAACCATAACCTTTATAATGCCCCCCGCTGTTCCCCTTGTATTGATATTCTAGGAAGGGAGCCATGTCCGTACGGAAAAGAATGTATGTTCAATCTTACTGTATCGCATGTCGAGCAGGCTCTCCGTCGTATAATCGTGTAGACTGACAAATGACGAGGACTAAACAGCGACCACCACTTCTTGACCGATAATTTTGCGGATTATATCACGCCTGTCTACTTCGACGATGTCACATTTCAGCGTTCATTGAAGAGAACGCCAAACGGTTGAAAAATAAGCGAGTGGAGTCCAAGCCAGCAATATGGCAGCTTCCACCACGAACAATAGCAAGAGCAAAATCTTTGATCCGCTCGCTTGGGGATTGTCTCACAAGGCCATAATCTGATAAAATTTTCAAACGTCGCTTGAAAACACGACATTGAAAAACTCTGGCGTTGGAAGTAAAGGGCTTATAGAACCAATCCTTTCTCGCCCCTGAAAGTGGGCAAAATCGAGCTAAGCGCTGTACTTTTTTAGTGGGCTGTTATTGAAGCTATTCTCCTGTTGCTCAATGTTTTAGTGCAAATAGAACCTTCGTGCTCTGATTCCATGTGGAATGATGAAACGTGTCTGTAGTAACGGCTTCAAGAAGCTCAAGAAATCCGGGTAAAATCAGCGATCTCGATTATTTATGAGATATGCAGGAGTAAAATAATGGAGACATTTTGGCAAGACCTACGGTATAGTACCCGCAAGATGCTGAAAAATCCCGGCTTTACAGCCGTCGCCGTGCTAACATTGGCTTTGGGAATCGGCGCCAACAGTGCGGTCTTCAGCGTAGTCAATTCTATTCTGCTTCGTCCCTTGCCATTCCGGGATTCCGACAGGCTAGTTAACATCACGCACTCTTATCCGAAACTAAACATTACCACCCCGGTCTCCGCGCCTAACTTTTTAGATTATCGTGATCAGGCGGGAGTTTTTGAGAGCGCCGCAATCTCCACCGATAGTAGTTACATCTTAACGGATCACGGTGAACCCGAACATTTGTTAGGCCTCCGCGTCTCGGCTTCCTATTTCCGAACGCTTGGAATCGAAACGGCTTTGGGAAGGAGCTTCTTGCCCGAGGAGGATCAACTTGGGCAAGAACATGTAGTGATCCTGAGCCATGGCCTATGGCAGCGCCGCTTTGGCTCGGATCAAGGAGTGCTTGGACGGACGCTCATGCTCAACAAGGAGAGTTACATAGTCGTCGGCATCATGCCTGAAAGTTTGTATGGCGAAACCGATGTATGGGTACCTTTAGCGCTCTCCCCTTCGGATATGGCTCCTAGCGCGCGTGGATGGGAGTACCTTACGATGGCTGCGAGGCTCAATCCGCAGGTCAGTGTTCAAGAAGCTCAAACAGCGATGGAGCATCTCGCCGTCCGCATACGGCAACAGAATCCGTCCTTCTATTCGGGAGACCGGTTTTGGAAAATTAATGTCAAATCGTTATATGAGGAAACCGTGAGCGACATACGGTCAGCCTTGTTCCTACTGTTCATCGCCGTGGGTTTCGTGCTTCTCATTGCGTGCGCGAACGTGGCAAATCTGTTGCTTGCGCGTTCGGCAACGCGGCGTACGGAGATACTTACCCGCGCGGCGCTTGGCGCTAGCCGGATTCGTCTTGTCCGCCAGTTGCTAACGGAGAACATACTGCTGTCCCTTCTGGGAGGTGGTATTGGCTTCTTAATCTCGCTTTGGGGCGTTAAGGTGTTGGTGGCTCTCGACCAAAAGGCTATACCGCGCTGGCAAGAGATAAGGGTTGACAGCCGGGTATTGGTCTTCACATTGTCTGTTTCGCTATTGACCGTCGTCCTCTTCGGCCTGACACCTGCATTCCAATCTTCAAAGGTCGAGCTGAGTACTGCTCTCAAGGAGAAGAGCCGTAAGTCATCGATTGGCTTTCGCTGGCTCAACTTTCGGAGTCTATTGGCGGCTTCAGAAGTTGCGCTCGCGTTGGCGCTCCTTATCGGCGCTGGTTTGCTCCTGAGGAGCTTTGCTCGGGTGCTGGAAGTGAACCTTGGTTTCCAACCAAAAAACATTCTATCGATGCAAATTTCGCTACCCAACTTTAAATATCCAGAACCAGAGCAGCGGAGGGCCTTTTACGAACGTGCGTTGGAGCAGATTAGAGCGCTACCCGGCGTCAAGTCGGTGGGCGCAATTTCCAATCTGCCTTTAAGCGGCTTGGAAACCAACGGTCCATTTACGATCAGGGGCCGACAGATGACAGCAGTCGGACAACAACCGCAAAGCGATTTACGTTCTGTCAGCCCTGAATATCTTCAAACGATGGACATACCTCTGAAACGTGGCCGCTACTTCACTGAGCAGGACCGCGTTGGGGCTCCCGAAGTGGTTATTATTGACGAGGTCATAGCTCGCGCCTACTTCCAAAACGAAGAGCCGCTCGGCAAGCAGATCAATCTTGATGGGGACGAGCATCCACGCTGGCGCGAAATCGTTGGCGTGGTCGGGCCAATCAAGTACAAGAGGCCAGACATTGAATACCAGGGGCAGCTTTATTTTCCGCACAGCCAGGACCCATGGGGAAGTATAGGAAATATGTACCTGACAGTGCGCACCGCCTCCGAGCCAACAAGTTTAGCCTCCGCCGTGCGCGAAGCAATTTACCGGATAGACAAGGAACAACCGCTCTATCGGTTGATTACGATGGAGCAACTAGTCGTTAGCTCGGTCGCGCAGCGGCGCTTCTCCATGTTTCTGCTCACATTGTTCGCCGCGCTCGCCCTCTTGCTGTCGGTCGTGGGTATCTATAGTATCCTTTCCTACTCGGTCACCGAATGGACACATGAGATCGGTGTGCGCCTGGCCCTTGGCGCACAGAAGGGTGACGTACTTAGATTTGTGCTATGGCAAGGGCTGATACAGGTTCTGGCCGGCATCGGAATCGGCTTGGCTTTTGTTTTCGCTTTCACTCGGATGATGTCCAGCCTACTCTTCAACGTGAGCCCAACCGATCCACTGACCCTCTTCATCATCCCGCTGCTATTCGTGGCTGTGGCAGTAGTGGCTTGTTATTTGCCGGCGCGGCGTGCGATGAAAGTGGATCCGGTGATAGCGCTCCGGTATGAATGAACAGTGCGACACGAAGTCGCGTCAATTACTATGGGGCCCGCGCGCACAGGGCTTCATATGCTGCTCCACTAACGGTTTCCTACTGGCGCGCGCGGGTTGGGTAACCACAGGAGGCGGAGCTGCCGGAGCAATATAACCTCATCTTTCTTGTTCTTCTTCGGCCACCTAATCAATCTGAGTGAAGCAGGGATCGTCACACAATATTGCCTAGCTCAAAGTTTCTCGTTGTATCTCAAAGAGCGTCAGGCTCTGAAAACCTGAACAATCAATTTCTATGTAGAACACTTCTGGGCTCAGAGGCAATATGTCCGTAAAGGTTACGTTTCTAGGTCGTTTGGGCAACAATTTATTTCAGTATGCTCTCGGGCGTATCGTTGCCGAAAACCACGGCCTGGAGCTCAGATGCGAGCGGCTTCCCGAACCAGCCCCCTCGTTTATGGGGCACAATTTGGAGGTTGGCCCTTCGGCAACGATCGAAAATCTCACATTCTATTTTCCGAATGCGCCGCTCTATCTTCCTGGCCGAGCGTATAGCGAACCAATCGAATGTTTCGAGATCAAGCCGGGAACCAATTGGAGTGGTAATCTGATCGACCTCCAGTCTATACTCGCTAACCGAACGCCGCGTCAGATTCGACTTGCCGGCTATTTTCAACGGTTTGAATACTTTGAGCCATATCGCGATCGCATTCGGGTGTGGTTTCGCCTCAGACCGATACCGGCGCCTTTCAGGGTGGCTGCGAACGACGTCCTCGTAAACATACGACGCGGAGGCGATTATGGCATCTTAGGCTGGACACTCTCGTTGTCATATTATGATCAGGTACTGTCTAATTTACGTAATCTCGGAAAGGTTTACATCTGCGGCGAGTGCATCGATAATCAAGTGCGCCGATGTTTCGCCAAATACGAACCGATTTACTATGACGGCGCGCCGATAGAGCAGTTTATCTTCATTACGAGTTTCAGCCGGATCATACTATCCAACAGTACTTTTGCATGGTGGGCCGCATTCCTCTCAGAAGCTACGGAAATATACGCGCCTCGATCGGCATACGGCCATGCTTATGGGTTCACCGGCTACCGGGATGTAGACTTACATATGCGGGAACCGCGTTATAGAGAGGTTGACAACGCCTCCATTGCAAAGTTCACGCTGTTTGTGCCGAACGGGAACGTTGTCACGTCAATGGACGATGAAAGCCAAGAACTCTTGATTAAGCGATTCGATGGCGGTTTCACCGCAATCAGTATCGACGATTCAAATCGTAAGTTATTGTTATGGCTCATCCAACAGAAGGACCCGGTTACATTCGCTGAGGTGCGAAGGCGTTATTCGGGGCCAAACCTGAAAAACATACTCACAGAATTACTGAAGTCCGGCATTGTGTCACTAGAATTCAGCTACCTCGACTGAAACAACACCCCGCAGGGCTCGCCACTGACTGCGTGCGCCAGATGGCCACAAAGAAGTGGGCTAACCCTCAGTTCGTCCGATGGTATGCCGGGGTTCGCACAATCAAACTCCGGTAATTGAGAGCGATGGTACGAAACAATGGGCGGAAAAAGACTTCCTGATGTCACTTTATTGGGGGTTGACTGCGTCAACATCAACCGTTTGGTTAATGTGGCTCGAATGTGTCGAAGACACATTGAGTTCGGTGATGTCAAGTTGCTCTCTTCGAAGAGCAGTAATGATGACAGTGTTGTCCTTATCCCTCATGTCGCAAGCACAGCGGAATATTCAAAGTTTATGATAAAGGAGCTAGACAATTATGTTCATACAAGCCATGTCCTCGTTATTCAATATGACGGGTTCATTTTAAACCCCCATGCCTGGGACGATGAGTTTCTTAATTACGATTATATCGGGGCGCCTTGGTGCTACACGGATGGCCTCAATGTTGGCAATGGGGGGTTCAGCTTGAGGAGCAAGAAGTTGCTTGAGTTGTTGTCGAGGGATGAGCGTATCGTCAAGGTACATCCGGAAGATCATCGTATTGGAAGGACCTATAGAAGGTATTTAGAACGTAAAGGAATCAAATTCGCCCCAGAATCACTTGCCGCGCGATTTAGCATAGAAGGTAATATCAAACACGGGTGGAAGTGGAATGGCCAATTCGGATTCCATTCATACCTGGCCACAGATTTATCCGGATGGAAAATCTTTAGGAGCGCGGGTGTGCTTTCCGACACGAAGTTTGCCCTCACTTATTTAAAACACTATTTCGAACAAAAGATCGGGCGAGAGACCAGTCAAGAAAAATTCAGTATACTTTGCCAAAAGATGATAGAACGAAGTAAGTTTCTTGTTGAAGAAGAGTGAATTGACTGAGAGTCGTTATTCGGATTGGCCCTCGGGCGATAGCTCGGCAGCCAAACCAGTTCGAAAGAAGTTAGGATTTCAAGTCCGGTAGTTGGACTCATGGACTGTTTCCTTCGGTACGTTTTTCCGCACAAAAACTGTAGTGCCAGAAAGAAACTGTCTGTGTCAATCTTTCTTGCTCCGATTTAACTGATTTAGCTTTCAAAAAACGACCTACGATCAACCACCACAACCCTAACTCAAATCGAATTGCTCTTTCTTGAGCCGCAATTCTTTTCGTCGCGTAATCTGTTTTGAGCCTACGCGCCTGTACCCAATATGTTGAAGATAAGTTGCCTTACCGTAACAAGATCTGCGCCGGCGCAACTGATGAAAGCGATTTCCCACTATTGCAGTCAGTCGTGGTCTGAAAAAGAGTTGATCATCGTCCCGGACGTCCGGGAAAAAAACTGGAAGTGGATCGCCCCCTATATTAAGTCTCTCGGTAGAAATGATATCCGCCTGGACGACAATTTAGAGCCTCTCTCTCTGGGATCGCTCCGCAACAGATCGATTGATCTCGCGGAAGGTGAAGTGATTTGCCAGTGGGACGACGATGACCTCTATCACCCCAGCAGACTTGAGATTCAACTGAACCACATGCTGGCCAACAACGCGCAAGCCTCCCTATTTACCGACGAGCTGCAATATTTCGAAGACATAGATGAGTGGCATTGGGTAAATTGGGTCGGAAACGATGACGTTCCAAACACTCTCATGTGCATGCGCTCAATCATGCCGAGGTACGAGCCAGAACTCCCGCAAGGTGAAGACCGTCAGGTGCAATACGAAATTCAGAGAAAATACAAAACTGCGCGCCTCACCGGGCAAGGCTATCTATATACTTACGTATATCACGGCAAAAACTTTTTTAACCGAGACCACCATAGTTGGATCGCTAATAACCTGAGTTACGATTATAGCTTTGTAAAACCGAGAGCGTCTCTGTTGGCGAAACACCTTTCTTCTTACATCTCTCTGCCCATTACGATCACATGTAGGAACGGAGAGAAGGTGTATGTTGGTTGATGTAGCTTCTGGCCCTCGCATCGCTCATCCTTTCAACCGCTTGTTGATCAGAAAATGAAAGTTGAATACTCTAATCTCCCGCCTGACGTTTATCAGCTTGCAACTTACCTCGGCGGCCGGCTGAATTGCAGATATTTAGTTGATATCGGCCGGGGCGGCGCTGAATCGCTGGGACAATTTCCACAACTCTTTCACGTGATTAGGGTCGTCCACAGCCTGGATAATAATATTTGTTATAAGAGGAAACAGCATCAGGAATATATCGAACATAATTTCAATCAGGTCGGTTCGGTTCCGATCGAGCAGGATGTGATTAAACAGTCTGTGATTATTTGCAGCGAACTGACGCCTCAATTAATACAGTCTACTTACTTACTGGAAAACCTCAAGCTTTGGCTTGAGCATGCCGCATTGTGTGTTTTGTCAGGCTCAGTCGAGCTGTTTCGCGCGGAAGGGTGGGACCTTCCGGATTTTGTGAGAGCGCTGCGCGCTCGGGGTTTGAATGTGGCATTCACAGGGCGCGCGATGAAAAATGGCAATGATACTCAAAGGAACAATTTTGTGGCCGTCGTTGGGAAGAAGACTGGTCGGGCGGAGGTCATTTGCTATTCGACGCCTCGCGATTTCCGGGTCGTTGCCATTATGGCAGTTTATAATGAAGAGGACATTCTAGTCGATTCCTTGAATCAGTTCATACGCCAGGGAATCGATGTATATATCATAGATAACTGGTCGAATGACGCGTCGTTCGATTTGGCGGAAAAGTTTTTGGGAGACGGTCTGATAGGAATCGAGCGATTCCCTAGATCAGGTCCACCCAAGTATTTTAGTCTGAAAGAAATACTCACCCGAAAGGAAGAGCTTGCGAAAGAGCTAAGAGCGGATTGGTTTATCAACACTGACGCCGACGAGATCCGCCTGCCCCCCTGGCCGGGTAAATCCTTAAGGGACGGGATATACCAGGTGGATCGAGAAGGCTTTAACTGTGTAGACAACACCGTCATAGTGTTTCCGCCGACGGATAATAATTTTTCTCCGGGCACAAGCTTACAATCTCATTTTAAATACTTCGAGTTCGGAAAGCACTTTGGCGACTTTGTTCGAATCAACACGTGGAAGAATTTTGGCCAGCAGGTATGGCTGGCAGACAGCGGCGGCCATTCGGTGAATTTTAAAAACCGGCGGGTTTACCCATTTAAGTTTCTAACCAAACATTACATGATCCGTTCACAAACCCATGGCGAGAAAAAGGTACTTACAGAACGAGTGAATAGGTACAATCCGCTTGAGAAGGCCAAAGGATGGCACACTCACTACAAACGCATCGGCGAAACTCCTCATTTCTTACGTGATTCCTCCAGTCTCATCCCGTACGACGAAAATCAGTTTTACGAAGAGTATTTAGTGGAGCGACTGACAGGTGTCGGCGCATTATTTACTCAAGTGACGTGAAGCTTGCGATACACTCGAAATTTAGCTATGTAGCGCGTTTGGCGCCGCAGGCGAAATGATCATTCGATACGTTGGGCGCTCGTATGATGATTGAAACCTGCGAAGGCTCCGAACCGCATCTGATTACTAATATTGGGTCTACGGCTGGTCATGTCGCAGACTGAAGAGATAAAAAGCTCATTGAGCAATGTAGTTCTAAGTTGAAGGGAGCGATTTATGCGACGTCAATTGCTTGCGCAAATCCTGACTGGGCTCGAGTTCAATTTAATGGGCAGGTGCAGGCGACCAAGGCCCATTTATCTCGACTTGTGTGGGGTGTTGCTAATCGTCTTAGTAATAAGGCAGGTATTGCCGATTTGCGCGCTTGCGCAACAGGTCAAACAGGTTCAACAACCCAGCGTAAAACGGCCATTGACACATCTGGATTACGACAGCTGGCTATCGATTCAAAGTCCTCAACTCTCGCCCGACGGGAAATTCATCGCCTATGCGCTCATTCCGCTAGACGGTGATGGGGAGATGATCGTACGGAATCTGGTCACCGGCGTTGAATGGCGATACAGCCGTGGTTGGCGTCCTCCACTCCCGATGCCTGATTCTGGAGACCCGGCCGCCGCCCAATTTTTTGTGGACCAGCGAATACGATTAACCCGCTCGACATTTACGGCAGACAATCGCTTTGTTATTTTCACCATTGAACCCAATAAGGCGGACGTTCTAAAAGCCAGGAAGGAGAGAAAGAAACCAGAAGAAGCGCCGAAAAACGCCTTGGGCGTAATGGATTTATCCTCCGGAAAATTGACGCGCATCGAGCGCGTGAAAAGCTTCCAGATACCTGAAGATGGCTCCGGCTATATTGCTTACATGCCCGATTTAAAGCCCGAAGAGAAGGGGGAGGGCAATGCGGTTACGAGGACTCAGGATTTTGCTCCCGACTTGATCACGACTGAGGCGTCTACAACTCCTTTACAGAGCAATCCTCGCGAGAAGAATAAAGAGTACGGATCTGTGTTGGTACTGCGAAATCTTTTCGATAACGTCGAGCGTGCTTTCACAGATGTGGTTGATTATAGTTTCAGTAGGGACGCCAAGAGTTTGATCTATATCGTCTCATCAAAGAAGGAAGATGCGGACGGTGTTTATGTCATCACTCCAGGTAGCGACTCTGCGCCGCTTAGCCTGCTTACGGGCAATGGCAGGTATTCCAGACTGACCTGGGATGAAAACCAAAAGCAGCTTGTTTTCATCAGCGATAAGGATGATGTCGCGGCGGACCAGCCGAATTTCAAGCTTTATTACTGGAATCGCGTATCAGCCAAAGCGACTGAGATTATCTCTCCGAACACACCGAATTTCCGTCGCAATTCTATCCTCAGCGAGAGGGCCGCTATCAATTTCTCGCGGGACGGCAGTCGACTATTCTTCAGCGTCAGGCAGAGGCCTGAGCCTGTGAAAAATCCGGATGCTGATCTAAGCCCGGATGAAAAGGTGGTGTTCGATCTCTGGCATTGGAAAGATGAGTTTGTCCAACCGATGCAGAAAGCTCGCGCCGAGCAGGATCGCAATCGCTCATATCGAGCAGTCTACCATCTTTTAGAAAATAAATATGTCCAATTAGCCGATGATAGGCTGCAGAACATCAATCCGTCCGGGAACGGCCTCTGGGCTATCGGAACGGATGACCGCAGCTATCGCCTTCCGGTCGGGTGGGAATTCCCGGGCGCCGCAACTGATGTATTCTTGGTCAATACACTTGATGGTACGCGTAAAGAGATACTAAAGAAGCAGCGTCCCGGCGTGTCATTATCGCCTGACAGTAAGTACGTGCTTTTCTATGACGGAAAAGATTGGAACACAATTTCGATTCCACAAGGGAAGGTCACAAATCTTACCAAAGGACTCGGCGTGAATTTCTGGCAGGAAGAGAATGACGTGCCCGATTTACCGCCGTCTTACGGCAGCGCCGGGTGGGTCAAGGACGACAGATATGTTCTGCTCTACGATCAATATGATATCTGGCAAATTGCGCCTGATGGCTCGTCGGCGAAGAACCTTACGGACGGCGTCGGTCGCAGTGAGGGAATTGAATTTCGTTACGTCCGCCTTGACCCTCAGGAAAAATGGATTGACCCAGGCAAACAACTGCTTCTCCGCGTTACAAATCATTGGACGCTCGATTCCGGCTTTTATCAAGACCGTGTCGACGGGGGCAGGCCGGAAAAGTTGATCATGGCGGCGAAGAATTTCAGCCCCCCATCGAAGGCCAAAGACGCCGATGTTTTAACGCTGACCGCGACTCGCTTTGATGAGGCCCCCGACTTGATTATCACTAATTCGACCTTCAAAGATCTGAAGAAAGTCAGCAATTTGGATGCGCAGAAAGACAAATTTCTGTGGGGCACATCTGAGTTGATCCGTTACCGGAACGCCGACGGGGCGCCGCTCAGTGGAGTCTTGATCAAGCCCGAAAACTTCGATCCGAAGCGGAAATACCCTATGCTTGTCCACATCTACGAGAGGTTTTCGCACACCCTGCATGATTATCAAATGCCGTACCCAGGGCACTTTATCAGCCGCACACTGTATGCGAGTAACGGGTATCTGGTATTTATGCCAGACATCATTTATACGATTGGCTCTCCCGGCCAAAGCGCTCTCAAATCCGTTATGCCAGGTATTCAGGCCGTGGTTGATCAGGGGTTTGTAAAAGAGGACGCGATTGGCATTCAGGGGCATAGTTGGGGTGGGTACCAAATCGCATATCTGGTCACGCAGACAAATCGGTTCCGCGCCGCAGCCGTGGGGGCGGCGGTCTGTGATATGGTTAGTGGATATAACGCCATTCGTTCGGGAAATGGCCTTCCTCGGCAATACCAGTATGAACATGCGCAGAGCCGAATCGGGGGAAATCTCTGGGAGTACCCTTCGCGCTATATAGAAAACTCGCCGGTCATCTATGCAAATCGCATTCAGACGCCGATCTTAATGTTACACAACGACAATGATAATGCCGTGCCATGGGCTCAAGGTATTGAGTTATATCTTGCGCTTCGGCGGTTGAACAAAGAGGTTTATATGTTCAACTACAACGGTGAGTATCACGGATTGTATAAATGGCAGAATCAAAAGGACTACGCTCGGCGCCTGCAAGAATTCTTCGATCACCACTTGAAAGGCGCGCCGATGCCGGCGTGGATGGAGAAGGGAATCTCATTCTTACAACGCGAAAATGAAAAGTAGCGACAGTTACCGCTCATCGGCTGACAATTGGGTTTTACGAGGCCGGCATGTAATTTTGCCCGACGGGACTCGACCAGCTTCAATCGTGGTGCGAAACGGCTTGATCCAGGAGATCGGGCCCTTTGACCGGCCGTGCCATGAGGATGCGGGAGAGTTGGTTATTATGCCCGGGCTAGTTGACACTCACGTACACATAAATGAACCGGGGCGGGGGGACTGGGAGGGATTTGAATCGGCAACGCTCGCGGCGGCGGCCGGGGGCGTCACGACCCTTATTGACATGCCACTCAACAGTATTCCTGTAACGACCTCTGTCGCCGCGTTAGAAAAAAAGATTGCCGCGGCCGAGGGCAAGTGTTGGGTGGATGTAGGATTTTGGGGGGGGGTTATTCCAGGGAATTTGGAGGAGATCGGGCCTTTACTTCGCGCAGGTTGTCTAGGGTTTAAATGCTTCCTCACTCCTTCGGGAGTCGACGAATTCGCTCACATAGAAGAATCCGAACTACGCCTGGCTATGCGCGAGTTGTCTCGCACAGGCGGAGTACTGCTCGCCCACGCCGAATTGCCCGAGGCGGTGGGGACTGTCTCTGCCGATCAACAAAAATATGTGAACTACATGAAATCCCGGCCTTGTGAAATGGAAAATTCCGCGATCGACCTTCTGTTACGCTTGTGTTGTGAGACCGGATGCCGCATCCACGTCGTACACCTGTCGTCCGCTGAAGCGTTGAGTGTGCTTTCAATGGCTCGTGCGCGACATTTGCCGGTTACAGTCGAGACTTGTCCGCACTACCTGACCTTTATCGCCGAGGAGGTTCCCGATGGCGCTACCGAGTTCAAATGCGCTCCTCCAATTCGGGCGGCGAGTAATCGTGAGGGGCTTTGGGAGGGACTCCGTAACGGCGTCATCGATATAATCGTCTCAGACCATTCGCCCTGCCCGCCGGGGATGAAATGTAAGGCGACGGGAGATTTTTTTGCGGCTTGGGGCGGGATCGCGTCGCTGCAACTTGCGCTTTCGATAGTATGGACGGAGGCGATCTCCCGCGGCTTCAGCCAAGGGGATGTCGTCCGCTGGATGTGCAGTGGCCCGTCGAATCTGGCCGGAATAGCTGGACGAAAAGGCGCGATCGCTCCCGGCTACGATGCTGATTTTGTTGTATGGGACCCTGATGAGGAATTTACGGTCAAGCCCGAAACTTTACGTCATCGTCACAAACTCACGCCGTATGCCGGACGCCGGTTACGCGGCGTGGTTAAGCGGACATATCTAAGAGGACAGCCAGTATCGCCGGAGCGCAAGTCGCAGGGCAAGATTCTTAAAAGAGAGCGAAACTGAGCATCATCGTCCGTCGGTCGTATCACCCAGCATACCTTCAGAAGTGAAATGAATAATCTTGACTTCCAAGGGGCGTCGTCAGAAGCGGGACGCATCAGGGCGCGGCTCAATGCGTTTAACAACT
>Ga0126377_10000693_pt1 | contig 20945 bp, 22 predicted proteins | sample PanSoiMetPlot_22_FD_92647 | JGI IMG/M metagenome (GOLD analysis project Ga0126377, IMG submission 92647) | Tropical forest soil microbial communities from Panama - MetaG Plot_22 | ecosystem: Environmental > Terrestrial > Soil > Tropical forest > Bulk soil | place: Panama | collected 2016-02-17 | reverse complement strand
GAACTCGCGGATCGAGAACGGCTTCGTGATGTAGTCGTCGGCGCCGAGCTCGAGGCCGAGCACCTTGTCGAGCTCGTCGTCGCGCGCCGTGAGCATGATGATCGGGACGCTGCTCGACGCCCGCAGCCGCTTGCAGACCTCGAGCCCGTCCAGCTTCGGCAGCATCAGGTCGAGGACGACCAGGTCGACGGGCTCGGCCTGGAAGCGCTGGAGCGCCTCTTCTCCGTCCCTGGCCTGGACCACGCGGAAACCGTCGCGTTCGAGCGGATAGGCGAGGAGCTTCTGAACCGCGTCCTCGTCGTCGACGAGCAGGATGGTGGAGGAGTCGGGCATCGCAGCGCCTGCCGGCGCACGTCGTTCGGCGTCCTACTATAGCCACGCAATGGCGGCGCTCCCGCCCGGTCCAGCGCGACGGCGTCCGCGTCGCGGCTCCCTCGAGCGCCCGGTCAGCGGTCGTCTGTATCGCGGTACCTGGCTGCTCGTGGGCATCCCGCTCCTCGCAGCGGCCTTCAGCGTGCACAAGGCGACATCGCTGCCGGCACCGCAGCCCGCGCTGCCACCGTCGTTCGACCGCTTCGAGGCGGTCGAGCTCACCAACGAGCTGGCACGCCTGTATCCGGATCGCGCACCGGGCACCGCAGGTGCCGCCGGAGCGGCGCAGTGGTTCCGGGACCAGCTCACCCCGTACGGGCTGAGGGTCGTGAACGACAGCTTCCGGGCCGACCTGCCCGGAGTCGGACGGCGCACGCTCGTCAACCAGCTCGTGACGATCCCAGGGCGCTCTCCCGACGAGCTGGTGGTGCTGGCCCATCGCGATGACGACGGCACCGGGCCGGGGGCGAACGACAACGCCTCCGGGATCGCCACGCTGATCGAGCTCGCGCGCTCCTACGGGACGCCGATCTCGGCTCCGGGGGCCCGGGCGGTCAGCCCCACCCACACGCTCGTCTTCGTCGCGACGGACGGCGACAGCTTCGGCCTCCTGGGAGCCCGTCACTTCGCCCAGACGCACCGCGGGAACGTCCTCGCGGCGGTGAACCTCGCCGCGCTAGCGAGCCGAGGGCCGCCCCGGCTCGTGCTCACCGGGCTCGAGCCGCGCCTCGCGTCTTCCGGCTTCGTCGAGACCGCCTCGCAGCGGGTGCTCGACCAGTCCGGGGTGCGGCCCTCGCGTGCCCGGCCGCTCGCCCAGATCGTCGACCTCGCGTTCCCGTTCACGCTCTACGGGCAAGGCCCGCTGCTCGCGCATGGCATCCCCGCACTGACCCTCACGAGCGGAGGCGAGCGCCCACCGCCCGCGTTCGCGGACCAGCCGGAACGCCTGAACGGGACGCGTCTTGCGCAGCTCGGCCGGGCATCGCAGCAACTCCTGCGCTGGCTGGACTCCGGCGCCGAGCTCGCGCCGGGAACCGCGACCTACATCTACTTCGGCCCGCGCGTCCTCCCGGGGTGGGCGCTCATCCTCGTCCTGCTGGCGGTGCTTGCGCCCTTCCTGCTGACGGCCGTCGACCTGTTCGCGCACTGCCGGCGGCGCCACATCCCGCTCGCACCGGCCTTCCGCAGCTACCGGAGCCGCCTCTGGTTCTGGCTCTGGACGGCCGCCGTCTTCGAGCTGTTCGCGCTAATCGGCATCTGGCCGGACGCGCCGGCGGTCGTACTCCCACCGGACGGAAGGCCTGGAACCGATTGGCCCGTGATCGGGATCGCCGCGTTCGCGCTCCTCGGCGGTCTCGGATGGGTGGTGGCGCGCCAGCGGCTCGCCCCACGCGGTCGGGTGGCGCCCTCGGACGAGCTCGCCGGCACTGCCGCCGGCCTCCTAGCCCTGGCAGTGATCGCGCTCCTCGTGATCGCAACCAACCCGTACGCGCTGATCTTCATCCTGCCCTCCCTACACGCCTGGCTCTGGCTGCCGCAGTTCCGGGCGCACCGAATCTGGGTGCGCGCCGCGTTGCTCGCAGCCGGTTTCGTCGGGCCTCTCCTCCTGCTCGGCTCGCTCTGGTTCCGCTACGACCTCGGCTTCGACACGCCCTGGTACCTGGCCGAGCTCACCGCGACCGGCTACGTCCAGCTCCCCGCGATCCTGATCACCGTGTGCTGGCTCGCGGCGGCGGGGCAGATGTCGGCCGTGGCGTTCAACCGTTACGCCCCGTATCTTTGCGCGCAGGAACGACCGCCGAGAGGACCGATTCGCGAGACAGTCCGCCGAATCGCGCTTACAGTGAGAGCGAGGCGGCAAGCATCCGATCCGGAGCGGAAGGTATTGCAGGGGTGACAGTGCGGCGGCTCACGCGAATCGTCGGGACGCTCATGGCAGTGGCCGGCGTCGCCGTGCTCGCCTGGGTGATCGTCGTGTGGCAGTGGCAGGACCCGTTCACGGCCGTCTACACGCACTGGAAGCAGCACCAGCTCTCGCAGAGCTACGAGCGCCGGGTCGCTGCGTACCACCCGATCTCGGTCACGCCGCCGCGTCAGGCCGTGGCCTCGCCCGTCGTCACGACGAAGGAGGTCGCGCGCGAGGCGAGGCGCTACCGGCTCCACTCTGAGCGCGGTCAGGCGATCGGCCGGATCCGGGTGCCGCGGCTGGGTCTGAACATGATCCTCGTCAACGGCACCGACCACGACTCGCTGACGAAGGGCCCCGGCCGCGACCTCCGCAGCTACATGCCCGGCGAGGGCCAGCTGATCTACATCGCCGGGCACCGGACGACCTACCTCGCGCCACTCGCCCACATCGAGGAGCTGCGTCCCGGGGACTCCGTGACCCTCGAGGTGCCGTACGGGACGTTCCGCTACCGGATCACCAGGCACCGGATCGTCAAGGCGGACAACATGTCCGTCCTCCAGTCGCACGGCCGCGAGATCGTCGAGCTGCAGGCCTGCCACCCGCGCTTCTTCGCGACCGAGCGCTACATCGCCTACGCCCGTCTCGTCCGGATCGAGCCGCGCGGCGGCGCAGCCTTCACGCCGCCCTCCGACGTGCTCGCCGCCGCCCCGCTCGCGGCCGCGCAGGGCTAGCGGCGCTCAGCCGAGCCTTAGGTAGCGAACCGGAGAGCCGGCCGGCAGCTCACCCTCGCCCCGAGGGAGAAAGGCGAGTGCGTCCGCCCCGGCGGTTCGGGCGATCATGTGCGACTCCTGGCCGTCGAGAAGCTCGAGCGCGACCCCGTCGTCGTCCAGCCGGGTCCGAGCCCTCACCAGCTCATCCCGGCGCGGGTTCCGTCTCGCGGCAGCGGCGAGCCTCCCCGGCTCGAACCGGGGCAAGGGGTCGGCATGGCCCTGGAGAGCCAGGACCGCAGGCCGCACGAAGAGCTCGAAGCCGACGAGCGACGAGACCGGGTTCCCGGGCAGCCCGAACACGAGCGTCGAGCCGCGGATACCGAACGACACCGGCTTCCCCGGCTTGACGGCCACGCGCCAGAACACCTCCTCGACGCCGAGCTCGGCCTCGATCCGACGCACGAGGTCGTGCGGCCCCACGGACACGCCGCCGGTCGTCACGAGGACGTCCAGATCGAGCCCGCGGGCGATCGCCTCCCGATGCGCGTCCTCGTCGTCCGCCACCGCCGCCAGGCGCTCCGCCCGAGCGCCCGCCGACGCGAGCTGGCTCGCGACGATCAGGCTGTTCGCCTCGTAGACCTCGCCTGGCTCGAGCGGCTCGCCCGGCCGGCGCAGCTCGGTTCCCGTCGTCAGGACGGCGGCGCGCGGCTGCGCCGCGCACTCGACCTCGGCAATGCCGGCGGCCGCGAGCGCGCCCAGCTGCGCGGGGCCGAGCCGTGCGCCCTCCTCGACGATCGTCGCCCCCGCCTCGACATCACCTCCGCGAGGGCGAATGTGGGCCCCGGGTGACACGGCATCAGGAATCTGAACGATGTTGTCACGATCGACAACATACTCGATAGGGATGACGGCATCGGCGCCGGCCGGGACGACGCCCCCGGTAGCGATCCCCATCGCCTCGCCCACCTCCAGCTCGGTCGTCGCGGGACGACCTGCCGCGATCCTGAACACAACCGGGAGCTCGCCGGGCGTGTCGGACGCGCGCACGGCGAATCCGTCCATCGCCGAGCTCGGGAACGGCGGCAGGTCCACGGCAGCGCGGACGCTCTCTGCGAGGACCCGGCCGTCTGCGTCCTCGATCGCGACCCGCTCGGCCGGAAGCGGTCGCACGCCCTCGAGGATGAGGCGCTGCGCCTCGTCGATGGTCAGAAGCTCGGCCACGATCGCCGCATACGCTACGCGCGAAGGATAGGCTCAGCCGCCGTGATCTCGGTCGTTATCCCGGTTCACAACGAGGAGCGGACAGTCGCGCTCCTGTACGACGAGCTCGGATCCGCGCTCGACCCGCTGGGCCAGCCGTGGGAGGCGGTCTTCGTCGACGACGGATCGGTCGACGGCTCGTTCGGCGCGCTGACGCGCCTCCACAGCTCGAACGACAACGTGCGTGTCGTCCGGCTGCGGCGCAACTTCGGCAAGGCCGCCGCGTTGGCGGCAGGCTTCGCGCATGCGCAGGGCGAGATCGTCGTCACGATCGACGCCGACCTCCAGGACGACCCTGCCGAGATCCCGCGGCTTCTGGCGAAGCTCGACGAGGGGTTCGACCTCGTCACCGGCTGGAAGGCGCACAGGAGGGACCCGCTCAGCCGGCGGGTGCCCTCGAAGATCTTCAACTGGGTCACCGGCCGCGTCTCCGGGCTGCGGCTGCACGACCTCAACTGCGGGCTGAAGGCGTATCGCGCCGAAGTCGTCCGCGGGGTCCGGCTCTACGGGGAGCTCCACCGATTCATCCCGGTGATCGCGCATTACCGCGGGTATCGGATCGCCGAGGTGCCGGTCAACCACCGACCGAGAGAGCACGGCCGCTCCCGCTACGGCGTCGAGCGCTACCTGCGCGGATTCCTGGACCTGCTGACCGTGTCGTTCATCGGGCGCTACCGCTACCGCCCGCTGCATCTCTTCGGCGGGCTCGGTCTGCTGCTCGGCACGCTCGGCCTCGGCGTGCTGATCTACCTGACCGTCCTCAAGCTCGACGGCCACGCAATCGGTCAGCGGCCGCTCCTGATCCTCGGCGTCCTGCTCGTGGTCGTCGGGCTCCAGTTCTTCTCGCTCGGGCTGATCAGCGAGCTGATCACGAGCCAGCACGAGGAGCGCGCCGGGACGCGCGAGCGCACGGAGCTGCACGTCGAAGAAGTCCTGCAGTAGCCGTCGCACTCTCGGCACGGCCGCGTCACACATCCGCGCGCCCGTGCTCGATACGCTCTCGGCGGGGAGGAGGCCGGGCGCGCCTGAACTAGGGGACCAGGGGGCCCTCGGCTGATGCGCGTCCTCTACTTCGGCACCTACGAGCGCGACTACCCGCGGAACGCGCAGGTGATCTCCTGTCTGCGCGGGACCGGCGTCGAGGTCGTCGAGCGGCACGTGGGCGTCTGGGAGGGGAGGCGCGACAGCTGGAGGGCCGGGTTCGGAACGGCGGCGCGCCTCGGGCTCGCCGAGCTCGAGCTCCTTCGGCGGCCGACGGAGCCGTTCGACGCGGTCATCGTCGGCTACCCCGGGCAGCTCGACCTCCCCGCGGCCCGGCGTGTCGCGAGCGGCCGGCCCGTCGTCTTCAACCCGCTCGTCTCCCTGTCGGACACGCTCGTAGCCGACCGCGGTCGATTCGAGGCCGGCTCGATCCCGGCACGCGTGCTGCAGGCGATCGACCGGCGGGCGCTCCGTGGCGCCGACCTCGTCGTCGCCGACACCCGCGAGAACGCCGCCCACCTCGCCGCGCTCGCCGGGCTGCCGGCCGATCGGTTCGAGGTTTGCTTCGTGGGCGCGGAAGAGCGGCTGTTCGAGCCCGGCTGGGCGCCGGTCGACCCGCCCACCTGCCTCTTCGTCGGCAAGCTCATCCCGCTTCACGGGCTCGAGACGATCCTCGCGGCTGCGCAGGCCGAGCCCCGGCTTCGGATCCGCCTCGTCGGCAGCGGCCAGCTCGAGTCACTGGTCCAGCGGCGCCCGGAGAACGTCGAGTGGATCCCGTGGGTCGACTACGAGCGGCTGCCCGGCGAGCTCCACCGCTCAGCGTGCGCGCTCGGGATCTTCGGCATCTCCGACAAGGCGGCGCGCGTCATCCCCAACAAGGCCTTCCAGGCGCTCGCCTGCGGCACACCCCTCGTCACCGCCGACACCCCTGCCGCCCGCGAGCTACTGGTGCACGAGGAGAGCGCACTCCTCGTCCCGCCGGGCGACCCGAGCGAGCTTGCGGGGGCGCTCCTGCGGGTGGTCGACGACCGGCAGCTCGCAAGCCGGCTGAGCGCCGGAGGGCGTGCCGCGTACGAGGCTCATGCCAGCGAGGCGGTGCTCGGCGCGCGCTGGCGAGAGCTCATCGAGCGGGTGGTCGCCCACGCGTGACGCTTACGATCGCCGGCTGATGCGCGCTTCACCCAAGCACCTTCTCTGGACCGCCGTCGTCGCGTACGCGTTCGGGTTCTCGGCCCTGTCGATCCTCCGCCACCGCGCGTTCGCCACCGGCCGGTTCGACCTCGGCAACATGGTCCAGGCCGTCTGGTCGACCGCGCACGGCCATCCGCTCCAGATCACGGGGCTCAGAGGCGACCAGATCTCCAGGCTCGCGGCGCACTTCGACCCGATCCTCGCCGCCTTCGCTCCCCTCTGGCTCGTCTGGCCGAGCCCGGACATGCTCCTCACCGCGCAGGCGATCGTCGTGGCGCTCGGCGCCCTGCCCGTCTTCTGGCTCGCAAGCAAGCACATCGGCTCCGAGCACGCGGCGCTCGGCTTCGCGCTCGCGTACCTCGTCTACCCGCCGACGCAGTGGCTGACGCTGAACGAGTTTCACCCCGTCGCGCTCGCCTGCCCGTTGCTCCTCTTCGCCTTCTGGTACCTGGACGAGGACCGACTGATCCCGTTCGCGGTCTTCGCGCTCCTTGCCGCGACCACCAAGGAGGAGATCGGCCTCGTCGTCGCCGGCCTCGGCCTGTGGTACGCCTTCGCGCACCGGCGGCGCATCGAGGGAGGCGCGATCATCGCCGCGGGAGCCGCCGCAGCCGCGATCGCGATCGGCGTCGTCATCCCGCACTTCACCAGGGGCGCCGGCTCGAGCTTCTTCGCCCGTTACGGCGAGGTCGGCGGCACGCCGGGCGGGATCCTCCACACGGCGGTCACCGACCCCTGGAAAATCGTCACCACGGCCGTCACCGGCCGCGGCCTGAGCTACCTCGCGAAGCTCGTCCTTCCGCTCGGGGCACTGGTCGTCTTCGCGCCGCTCGTGCTCATCGCCGCCGTGCCCGAGCTCGCGATCAACCTGCTCTCGGCCGCGACCACGCAGACCTCGATCCGCTTCCACTACACGGCGGGGCTGATCCCGATCCTGATCGTCGCCGCCGTCCTCGGCGCGGCGGCGCTCGTGCGACGACGGCCGTCCTGGACCGGGCCCCTGGCGACTGCCGCCCTCGTCGTCGCACTCGCGTCCAACTACCTGCTGGGTCCGATCCCGCTCTGGCGGTACTTCCCCGGCGGCGAGCAGAACCAGGCCTACGCGGCGCGGGTGACCGAGCACGACCGGATCGCCGCCCGCGCCCTGCGGATGATCCCGTCGAACGCCGTCGTCAGCGCGACGAACTCGCTCGGCGCGCACCTCTCCGCGCGACGGCGCGTCCTCAGCTTTCCGTTCATCCAGGAGGCGACGTGGATCGCCGCCGACGAGACCTCGCCCGGCTACGCCGACCGGCTCGCGCCGTTGCCGACTGCCGTCCAGCTCTCCTGGCTGCGGCGCAACCCCGAGTGGCGGCTCGCCTTCGAGCGCGACGGGATCCTGATCTTCCACCGGGTCGGCTGAGCACGCGCGAGCGCGCCGGCCAGCACCGCGAACACCGCGACGACAAGCAGGTCGCGGACGAGCAGGAGCCACGTCGGCCAGGCCAGCCGGAAGAGTGCGTGGTAGTGGAAGAACCACACCTGCGCGAGGACGAGCGAGACCGCGGTGAGCGCAACCGCCGCCACCCCCGCGGCACCGTCGACGAGCACCACCAGCGGCACGAGCCACACCACGTACTGCGGCGAGAACACCTTCGTGAACGCGAGGAAGCCGGCGACCGCGGCGGCGAACGCGAGCGGAAGCCGTTCACGCGCGTCGCGCACGCGTGCGTAGAGGATCCAGACGGCCGCCACCGCGACTGCCTCTACGACGAACGAAAGGAACGCGAGCGTGTCGGGCGCGGAGCCGCTGAGCTCGCGGCCGGCGACGCCGGTCGTCTCGACCACACCGGCGTCGTAGAGTCCGATCCGGTCGAGGAGCAGGAGGAACGACGCGCCCAGGCTCTCGATCTGGAGGCCGCGCTCGGCCTGGGAGCGGAAGCTCGAGTAGACGCCGTGTGCGTCGTAGGCGGCGAACGGCGCGACGATCGCCGCCGCCACGACCACCAGCACGGCGAGCGCCGCGGCGACGCGCCGAGGCCCGGCCCGCCGCCAGACGAGCACGCACGCGAGCGGCACCAGCACCAGCGGGTAGACCTTCGCCGTGACAGCCACCCCGAGCACGCTGAAGGCCAGGAGGCTCCGGTCGCGGAGCAGCAGCCAGAGGGCGAGCACCGTCAGCAGCGCGGGCCAGGCGTCGTACGTGTTGAGAGAGATCGGGCCGAGCGCGACCGGTGAGAGCGCCAGCAGGCCGAGCGCCGCGTAGAGCCGCCGCCGCGAGGCGCCCAGCTGGACCAGCACGAGCGCGACGAGCACGATCGTCGCGATCCCACAGAGCGCCATCAGCGTCTTGAAGAGCGCGTTGTAGTGCCCGGCGCCGAGCAGCGTGGGCGGCATGAACACGGCAAAGGCGCCCGGCGGGTACTCGACGAAGACGTCGCGGTAGGGAAGCGCGCCGTGCAAGAGCTTCTCCGCGTACCCCTGGTACACGTGGACGTCGCGGAAGCGGGCCGCCCGGAAGAGCCCGCCGTCGGGGACGGCGCAGGCTGCGACGAAGACCGGGATCGCGACGGCCGCCGCGCGCAGCGCGACGCCCAGCCCCGCCGGCTCCGGTCGTCGTTCCACGCGGCTACTCGGGCGGTGCGCCCGGCGGGGGTGGTTCCGTCTTCGGCGTCGTGGTGGGCGTCGTCGGAGGCCTCGTGGTCGTCGTCGGAGTCGACTCGGTCGTGCTGGGCGCGTAGTAGGTGGGCGGCGGGGGCGGCGAGTAGAGGCTCGACCCGTACTGACCCTGGTTGAACGTGCGGAACTGGACGGGGTCGATCGGCTCCTGCCAGTCGAGCTCGGGCAGGTTGCCGAGCGCGGATTCCATGAAGAGCTTCCAGATCGTCGCCGGGAAGGTGCCGCCGGCGACCGAGATCCCGTGCACGTTCTCCATCGGGATCTCGCCCTGCGGGTAGCCGACCCAGACGGTCGCCTCGAGCTGGGGCACGTAGCCGGAGAACCAGGCGTCGGCGTGGTTGTCGGTCGTGCCGGTCTTCCCAGCGGCCGGGCGGCCGAAGTAGGCGCCCACGCCCGTGCCCTCGTTCACGTTGTCCTCGAGGATCTGGGTCACCTCGTACGCGACGCCGTCCGAGATGGCCCGGCGGCGCTGCGGTTGGCCCCAGCCGGCGTCGGTGTCGACCTTCCCGCTCGCGAGCACGACGCGGCGGATCGCCATCGGCTTCGAGTAGACGCCGCCCGCGGCGAGGGTCGCGTAGGCCGAGGCTTCCTCCAGCGGCGAGATCGCGTCGGCGCCGAGCCCCATCGCCGGCACGACGTCGAGCGCGGACTGGATCCCCAGCCGGTGCGCCATGTCCGCCACCCGCTCGGGCGTGACGTCGAGCGTCAGCTGCGCGTAGACGGTGTTGTCGGAGGCGAGCGTCGCGCTGTGCACCGAGATCGTCCCCGAGTAGGAGTGGTCGTAGGTGGAGACGTCCCAGGCGGGCGTGTAGGGATCGGGCTGGTAGTGGAACGGCGCCGAGGTGTAGTAGGTCGTGTCGGGGTTCATCCCCATCTCGATCGCCGCCGCGAGGACGATCGTCTTGAAGGTCGACCCCGGCTGGCGGCGGGCCTGCGCGACGAGGTTGAACTGGTTGCCAGTGCGGCCGGGCGTGACCGCGGTCATCGCTCGGATCGCGCCCGTCGCGGGGTTGATCGACACGACCGCAGCGGCCGGGTCGTTACGGAGGTAGAGCGTGTCGCGGATCGCCTTCGCGGCGGCCAGCTGGAGCCGCGGGTTGATCGTCGTGTAGACGCGGAGGCCGCCCGAGCGGACCGTGTTCGAGCCGTACTCGGCGATCAGCTGGTCGCGCACGTAGCTGAAGAAGTACGGCTCGCGGATCCGCGTGTAGAGCTTGCCCGGCTTCAGCCCGAGCGCCCGCCGCGAGATGGCGTTCTGGTACTGCGCCGCGTTGATGGCCCCGTAGTCGAGCATCGCTCTCAGCACGTCGTCCCGGCGAGCGATCGCGGCCGCCGGCCGGTGGAGCGGGTCGTACGAGGACGGCGCCTGCGGCAGCCCTGCCAGCATCGCCGACTGCGAGAGCGTCAGGTTGCGCGCGTGCTTCGAGTAGTACGTCTGCGCCGCCGCCTCGATGCCGTACGCGTGGTTCCCGTAGTAGACCTGGTTCATGTACTGGTCGAGGATCCAGTCCTTCGACCTGGCCCGGCTCAGCTTGATGGCGAGGCAGGCCTCCTTCAGCTTCCGCTTGAAGGTCCGCTCCTTCGAGATGTAGAGGTTGCGCACGAGCTGCTGCGTGATCGTCGAGCCGCCCTGGATCACCTCGCCGGCCCGGATGTCCTTCCAGGCCGCACGGGCGATGCCCTCGTAGTCGACGCCGCCGTGCTCGTAGAAGCGGCGGTCCTCGATCGCGACGGTCGCCTTGCGCATCCACGGGCTGATCCGCCAGAGGGCGACCGGCGTCCGGTTCCGCTCGGCCGGGATCGACCCGAGCAACGAGCCGTCCGCGGCGAAGATGAAGGAGTTCTGGCCGATCTCGACGGGCCGCAGCGAGTTCAGGTCGCAGCTCGAGCGGAACGCCGCCACCGCCCCGACACCCGACGCGATCGCCGCCAGCACGACGACCAGGAGCGCGCCGAGCAGGATCGCGAGGCGCCGCCGGCGCTTGACCTTGTTCAGCGAGCGGCGGCGGCGCGTGCGGCGCAGGACGTTCTCGAGCTCGTCGTCGTCCCGGCGCCGGCCCCGGCCGCGCGACGGGGGCGGAGGGGTCATGCGAAGACCCCGGCCTCGCGAAGGCGCGCGTGGGCCCGCAGGCGGAGCTCGGCCTCGAGCCGCTCGGCACTCGGCTCGTCGGGCGTCCAGACGCTGACGAGGAAACGGGCACGGTCGGCGAGCTCGGTCACGGCCACCTGGGCCTGCTCGTCGTCGGCGGCCTCGCGCAGGAGGCCGCGAACGGCGTCGAGATCACGATCGAGAGGAACCTCTACGGTCACCTGTGCGAGCTTCTTCCTGCTGCGAATGGAGGAGTTCCGGATGGTATCCGAGGCGATCTTCTCGTTCGGGATCACGAGCCGGTCGTTGTCGGCGATGCGGATGAACGTGTAGGTGAGGCCGATCTCCTCCACGACGCCGTTGAACCCCTCGGTCTCGACGTAGTCGCCGAGCCGGATGGGCTGGGCGAGCGCGATCAGGATGCCCGCGATGAAGTTGCCGATCGTTCGCTGGGCCGCGAAGCCGACCACGATCGCGATCACGGCCGAGGAGGCGAGGATCCCGGTCGCCACCGCGCGAACCTGCGGGATCACGAGCAGCGCGGAGAGCACGCCGACGAAGACGATCAGCGTGAGAACCGTGCGCCGCAGGACGCGGTAGCGCGTCAGGGTCGCCGCCGGGAGGTCGCGGCGAGCGAGGAGGCGGTCGACGACGACCGCGGCGAGAACCGTGGCCAGAATGACCGCGCCGAAGACGATCAGCCGGGTCGTCGACGTCATGAGGGCTGGTTAGTCGAGCGGAAGGGCTTTCCTGCCCGCAAAGCCCTCGTCCACGCCGTGCCAGTGGGCCACGTCGGCCTCGCCCACCTGCCAGCAGAGCAGCACCTCCTCGCCGTCGGCGCGCAGGGCGGGGAAGTCGACGAGGCCGCGGTCGAGATCCTTCACGAGCACGCCCAGCCGCTCGAGCCGCTCGATGCAGTCCGCGACCGCCTGGGCCTCCCGCTCGACTTCCTCCTCGAGCTCACGCGGTGCCTGGGGATCGAAATCGCCTCCGTTGCCCGCGATCCGGGCCGTGAGCCGGGCCCGGCGGGCGGTCGCGACAGTGAAGGCCCGGCGGTGCTCGACGAGCGACTCGGCGGCCGGCCGCACCTCCGCCAGCGCCTCGTTTGCCTCCTCCGCGGTGAAGTGCCGCTCCGCCATGCGGATATCATCGCGCGCCGTGTCCGCCGGTCAACGAGTTCGAGCGCCGCGGACGACGCGCCGCGAGCTGCGCCTGCCCCGCGCCTCGAATCCCGTGCCGGAGATCTTCCTCTGGACGCGCGCCGCGATCTGGGCGGCGGCGCTCTTCGCGCTGTTCACGTTCGTGCCCAACCGGCACCCCCGCGCCGCGCGCTGGGACGATCCGTCTCTGACGCACGACCTCGGCGCGTTCACCGACGTCTGGGCGCGCTGGGACAGCGTCTGGTTCCTCCGGATCGCCGAGCACGGCTACGGCGCGGCCGTCGGAGCGGCCTCGGCCTTCTACCCGCTCTACCCGGGCGCGGTCGCCGTCCTCGGACGCGTCCTCTTCGGGCACTACGTCCTCGCGGGGATCCTCATCTCGCTCTCGGCGACGCTGGCCTCGTTCTTCCTGCTGCACCGGATCGCCGAGGAGCGCCTAGGCGCCGACGGCGCCCGCCGCGCCGTCCTCTACATCGCGCTGTTCCCGTTCGCGCTCTTCCTCCAGGCGGTGTACAGCGAGTCGCTGTACCTACTGCTCACTCTCGCCGCGTTCGTGCTCGCCGAGCGGGGCCGGTTCCTCGCCGCCGGAGCCGTGACGGGGCTTGCGCTCCTGACAAGACCGGTCGGCTTTGCGCTGCTGCCGGCCCTCGCGCTGATCGCGTGGCACGAGCGGGACCGGGTCCGCGCGCTCGCGGCGCTCGCGGTCGCGCCGCTTCTCTTCGCCGCCTACCCGCTGTACCTCTGGCGGGCCGAGGGTGACCCGTGGTCCTTCCTGCACGCGCAGAAGATCTGGACGCGGCACCTATCGCCGGCCGGGCCGCTCGGCGGGATCTGGGACGGGCTACGCGCCGGCTGGGCGGGTGTCGAGCAGCTTGCGTCCGGCTCGCATACCCACGTCTATTGGACCGCCGTCCAGGACACCGACCCGATCCGGGCGGCGACGCTGAACCTCGAGAACCTGGCGTTTCTCTTCCTGTTCGTCGTGCTGACGGTGGTCGCGTGGCGGCGATTCGGCGCGCCGTACGGCCTCTTCGCCGCGCTGAGCCTGGCGATCCCGCTGAGCGTGCCGAGCGAGCGCTGGCCCCTGCTCTCGCTTCCCCGGTTCGGGCTGACGGTGTTTCCCTTCTTCCTCGCGCTCGCCTACCTCGGCGGCCGGCCGCGCGCGCACACGGCGATCGTCGCGGTGAGCTCGCTGCTCCTAGGCGTGGCGATCGTCCAGTGGGCGTTGTGGCAGTGGGTCGCATGAGGGTCGCCGCCGCTCTCGCAGTCGCGGCGTTCCTCGTGCTCGCGGGCACCGCCTGCGGCGAGCGCAAGGAGCCGACCGGCGCGCTCGTGCCCGTCTACCCGGTGACCGTCCAGGGGGCCGGCGACCGGCCGGCGGTCGTCACCAGCAACCCGAGGAGGATCGTGCCGCTGGGCCTCGGCCCGCGCCGGATCCTCCGGGGACTCGGCCTCCAGGGGCGAACCGTCTCCGTGAACGACTCGCTCGTCGGGCTGCCGCTCGTCGCCGCGATCCGCAAGGCCAAGCCCGATCTCATCATCGCCTCGGAAGACACCGACCCGCTCGACCTCGCGCGGGCGCGCACGGCGACCGGCGCCGACGTGTACGTGGAGCCCAGCTCGTCCCTCGACGACGTCGTGGACGCGATTGGCGACATCGGGCTGCTGACGGACACCCCCGTGCGGGCCCGCCGGCTCACGGCTTCGATCGAGCGCCAGCGGGCGCGGATCGCCGCCACCCTGAGCGGAGCGCCGGTGGTCACGACGTTCATCGACACGGGCGACTTCGACACCGTCCCGGCGCGCAGCCTCCTCGGCGACCTCGTGCGCGAGGCACACGGGGTGAGCGTCGCCGGCGCCAGCCCGGAGGCCGGCCCGTTCCCGCTGGCGAGGCTTGCGAAGCTGAACCCCCAGGCCTACGTCGCCACCGCCGACGGCGGGCAGACGCTGGCCGGTCTCCGGGCCGACCCGGCCACGAGGCGGATCCGCGCGGTGAGGGACGGAAGGTTCGGCGTTCTGTCGCTGGCGGCGGCCTCGCCTGGGCCGGCCGTCGGCGTCACGCTCGAGGAGGTCGCCCGCATCCTCCATCCGGATGCGTTTCGCTGAGCTCGACGCCGTGACGCTCGACGCGTTCGGCACCCTCGTCGATCTCGCCGATCCCGTCCCCGGCCTCCATGCCGCTCTGCGCGAGCGGGGGATCGAGTGCGGCGCGGACGAGGTTCGCGATGCGTTCCTCGCCGAGGGCGCCTACTACCGGCGGCACTCGTTCGAGGGGCACGAGGCTACGAGCCTCGCCGAGCTGCGGACGCGCTGCGCGAGCGTCTTCCTCGAGGCGCTCGCCTGTGACCTCGATCCCGCGGAGTTCGCCGTTCCGTTCGTCGGCGCGCTTCGGTTCGAGGCGATTCCGGGCGCGCGCGAGAGCGTCGGGAGCCTCCGGCGCCGGGGCCTCGCGCTCGCGGTCGTCTCCAACTGGGACATCGCCCTCCCGGACCACCTCGCGGGCGTCGGGCTCGGCGGGATGCCCGTGATTACCTCCGCGTCGGTCGGCGTCCCGAAGCCCGACCCCAAGCCGTTCGCCGTCGCGGTCGAGAAGCTCGGCGTCCGGCCCGGGCGAACGCTCCACGTCGGCGACTCCGATGCCGACCGCGACGGGGCGGGCGCCGCCGGGCTGCGCTTCGCACCCGCGCCCCTGACGGCGGTCGTCGAGGCACTCGCATGAGGGCCGGCAAGCTGGTCGGCTGGATCGCGCTCGTCGGGAGCCTCGCGGCCCTGAACTACGCGAGCCGCTTCACGTCCGGCAAGCCGCCCCGCGACGAGCTCTACCGGTACAGCTCCGCGGTGGGCGCGCTCCTCCTCTACGCGATCGTGCTCGCCCTGCTGCTGTGGATCGCTCGCGGCATGTCCAGGCAGGAGCTGGGCGTTCGCGAGCCCGTTTCGTGGTCGCGCGCGCTCGGGCTGGCGCTCGTCCTGCTGATCGCCGTCATCGCGGTCGAGGCCGCCCTCGAGCCGATCTTCCACGCTTCCCGGGAGCAGGGCCTCGAGCCACCGAGCTGGGAGCCCGACCGCGCGGTGCCGTTCGCGCTCAACGCGGCCGTCGTCGTACTGGTCGCGCCGTTCGTCGAGGAGCTGACGTTCCGCGGGGTCGGCTTCGCCCTCCTCGAGCCCTACGGGCCGCTGATCGCGATCGCGGGCACCGCGGCCGCCTTCGCCGCGGCGCACGGCCTCGTCGCCGGCTTCTTCCCCCTGTTCGTCTTCGGCTCGGCGATCGCGTTCCTGCGCTTTCGGACGGAGAGCATCTTCCCGGGGATGCTGTTGCACGCGTGCTACAACGCCGCCGCGCTTGCGATCGTGTTCGCCAGCTAGAGCGGGCGTTATCCTCCATGGCGTGCGACGTGCAGCGATTGTCGCGGCAGTCCTCACGTTCGCTCCAGCAGCGCACGCGGCTCCGCCCGCCGTAAGTGCTACCGCCACGCCCGCCACGGGCGCCGCTCCGCTCCAGGTGACGCTTACCGCGACCGGCGACCCCGCGTCGTACCACTGGGATCTCGGGGACGGCACGACTGCCGACGGCCCGTCGGTCCAGCACGCCTACCCGGCAGGCCGATTCGTCGCGCACGTGACCGCGACCGGCACCACCGGCGAGACCGCGCAGGCGCAGGTCACGATCACCTCGCTCGGCCTGACGCTCGCGGCGCCCCACGTCGGGCGCTACCGGCAGCTGGTCCGCTTCCACGGCCGGCTCGTTCCGGCCCTGAAGGGCGCCCGCATCGGCCTCTACAGCGGCGAGCACAGGATCGGAAGCATCCGGGCCGGGCGGAACGGGACGTTCGCGCTGAAGGGACGCGTGGGAACGGCAGACCGGCGCTACACCGTCCGCTACGGCGGTGCGAGCTCGAACGCGGTCGGCCTCCGGGTCCGACCCGGGCTCGACACGGCCTTCAGGGGCTCGGGCCTGGTCGGGCGGCCCCTCGCCTTCACGGCCCGCGTCCGCCCGGCGACGGCGGGCGTTCTGCGGGTCCAGGTCTGGCGCGGCAGGCAGCTCCTCCTTACCCGCAGTGGGCAGGGTCGGCTGCGCATCCCGCTCGCCACACGGAGTCCGCTCGCCTACCGGGTGGTGGCCTCGGTCACCCCCGGGGCGGGCTACTTGCAGGCCCGAAGGGCAGTCGACCAGATCGTGTTCGTGCCCTCGTTGGGCCCGGGGAGCGCAGGACCGAGCGCCTACGCGCTCGACCGGCGGCTGGCCGACCTCCACTACGCGCTGGGGCAGGTCGACGGCTACTACGGCCAGGACGACTTCGACGCGGTGATCGCCTTCCAGAAGCTCCACGGCCTGCCGCGCACCGGGCGAGTCGACACCCGTTTCTGGAGCGAGCTGCAGCGGGCGCACGTCCCTCAGGCGCGCCATCCGGGCGACCACGTCGAGGTGAGCAAGGAGATCCAGGTGCTCTTCCTCGTCCGCGACGGGAAGGTCGCGCTGATCGTGCCCGTCTCGACCGGCGCGACCGGGAACACACCCCTCGGCACGTGGCGCGTCTACAGCAGGGTGCCGGGCTACAACGCCCTGCAGATGTTCGACTCCTCGTTCTTCGTCGGCGCCTTCGCGATCCACGGCTACCACAGCGTCCCGCCGTACCCCGCGAGCCACGGCTGCGTCCGCATCCCGATCTGGGTCGCGCCCCGGATCTACGCTTCGATCGACTACGGGACGACGGTTTACATCTACTAGGGCCGCCGGCGCCGCGATCGTCGCCGCGATCCTCCTCGCGGCCGGCGGCTGGCTCCTCTACACGCAGGTCTGGACCGGGAGCACGGAGCCCGTCGCCTGGCAGGACCTGACGCCGAAGCTCGGCACGATCGAGTTCTCCCGCCGCGTCTCGGCCGTCTACCACTCCAGGCCGCCGTTCGAGCGCCTTCTGCGGGCGACAATGCCGGGCCGCACGCCGGCGATCCCCCCGCACAACTGGGCCCGCGACCAGGTGGTCGTGATCGCGCTCGGCCCCCGCTCGAGCACGGGCTACTCGCTCCGGATCCTGCGCGTCGTCGAGCGGCGGCGCGGTATCTACGTCTACGCGCGCGAAGAGACGCCGTCGCTGGGCGAACCGGTCACCGCCCGCGTCACGTATCCGTACCGCGTGCTCAGCATGCACGGCAGCGCGAAGCCGGTTTACGTCAAGCTTGAGGGCAGATGAGCGAGCCTGACCCTCTGATCCGCCAGCTCCGGGAGCAGATTTCCGACAACGACCGCGCGATCGTCGAGTCGATCAACAAGCGGCTGAAGCTCGTCGCGCAGATCAAGCGCTACAAGGAGTCCCGCGGGCTCTCGTTCGTCGACCCCGACCGCGAGGAATGGATGCTGCAGTACCTCTCGCGCGCGAACCGCGGCCCGCTCTCGCCGGACGGGCTGACGGAGCTCTTCGAGGAGATCCTCGCGCTCACCAAGCGCGAGGTCGAGCGGACCGAAGAGGCCGGCTAGTCCTCTTCCTCGCCCTCGGTGGCGGCGAACTCGTCCGGGGTCACGTTCTCGAGGAACTGCTTGAACTCGGAGACGATCTCCTCCTCGTTCACGTCCTCGCCCTCGAACTCGATCGCCGACTCCTCGATCACGTCGTCGGCGGCGAAGATGGGCGCCTCGGCGCGAACCGCGAGCGCGATCGCGTCGGATGGCCGCGAGTCGATCTCGATCTCGGAGCCGTCCTGCTGGACGGTGATGCTCGCGTAGAAGGTGTTCTCCTTCAGCTCGGTGACGGTGATCCGGATCACCTGGGCGTCGAGCTGGGAGAGCATGTCGGTCACGAGGTCGTGCGTCATCGGCCGCGGCGTGCTGGCTCCCTGGAGCTTCATCAGGATCGCGGCCGCCTCCGGGTGACCGATCCAGATCGGCAGGAACCTGTTCCCGTCGGCGGTCTTGAGCAGCACGATCGGCTGTTTGCCGACAAGGTCGAAGCTCACGCCGTAGATGACCATCTCGTGCATCAGAGACCGTCCCCGGAACCGATCATAGCCAGAGGGTACCGGCTCTCCTGACCATGTCCTCGGCGGGTCAGACGCCGCCGAGCGGGGACGGCGGCTCGGGGTGCTCGAGCTCGATCTCGTCGACCGGAGCGGCGCGTTCTTGCCCGGTCAGGGCGTCCTCGATGAAGGCCTGCCGGTCGGGCACGCTCATGGGGTCGAGACCACGAAGGTAGTAGGGCCGACCCTGGTAGAGGACGAGGTCGCCGATCTTCATTGCCGCAGGACGTCTGCCCGTTCATCGGCTCAGCTGAGGTGCCTCCGCATCCCTGAGGCGAGTACCTCAAGACGCGGCGGGCGGTTGGCTAGACTGCGACGCCCCGGGCGATTAGCTCAGTTGGTTAGAGCGCCGCTCTGATAAGGCGGAGGTCCGTGGTTCGAATCCACGATCGCCCATCTCAGTGCACGATCTCGGTGCGCTGGAGGTAGTCCTCCACCGCCAGCAGGAAGCTCGGGTCCTCGGCGATCTCCGCCAGGGTTCCCTTCGTCAGCTCGTCGAGGTCGTGGTCGTGCGCGAGCTCGACGAGGAACGGCGCGAGCTTGCCGGCCTGTGAAAGCGCGGACATCCGCAGGACGAGGTCGCGGGTGACGTCGTCCTGGCTGATCGCCTCGAGCGACTCGAGGTTGTCGTGCCAGCCCGGGAGCATGTACCCGGACCAACGGCCGGCCGGCGCGGCCGGATACGGGCCCTACGCAACCAGGCGCTCGAGCGCCTCGACGAGCTCCTCGAGCTCGGTCTCGTCCGTGAAGGCGATCTCGAGCCGTCCGGAGGAGATCCGGGCCGGGAACCCGGTCGCGCGCTCCGCGGCCTTTCGCGCCCGATCGGCGAGCGCGGGGTCGACCTTCGGGACCTTGCGCGGCTTCGTCCGCGCCCCGGCCCAGCGGGCGGCCCGCTCGGCGGCGCGGACGGACATGCCCCGCCTGACGATCTGGCGCGCGAGTCGGCGCCGCCCGTCGTGGTCGGGCACGGCGAGCACCGCGCGTGCGTGGCCTTCGGTCAAGTCGCCGCGCTCGACGAGCGCGAGCACGTCGTCGGGAAGCTCGAGCAGGCGCAGGCGGTTCGAGACGGTCGGCTTGGCCTTGCCGACGCGCTCGGACAGGTCGCCGAGCGAGAGCTCGAACTCGTCAAGCAGCAGCGCGTAGGCACGGGCCTCCTCGACCGCGGAGAGCTGCTCGCGCGCGACGTTCTCGACGAGGCCGAGCAGCAGCGTGTCGCGGTCGTCGGCCTCGCGGACGAGCGCGGGCACCGTCGGCAGGCCTGCTTCCCGCGCTGCGCGCCAGCGCCGCTCGCCGGCGATGAGCTCGAACCCGCCTGCCTCGCGAGGGCGCACGACCACCGGCTGGACGAGCCCCTGCGCCCTGATCGAGTCCGCCAGGGCGGTCGTCGCCTCGCCGTCGAAGCGCTTCCGCGGCTGGCGCGGGTTCGCGTGGATCGTCTCCAGCGGGAGGTGCGCCAGCTCCGGCTGGCCGACACCGCCCACGAGCAGCTCGAGGCCTCGTCCGAGGCCGCGTCGTTTCTCAGGAACGGCCGACAAGCTCCATCGCCACCTTCCAGTACGCGTCGGCACCGGCCGAATCGCGGTCGTAGGCCGTCACCGGCAGGCCGTGGCTCGGGGCCTCCGCCACCCGCACGGAGCGCGGCACCGGCGTCCGGAACACGAGCTCGCCGAAGTGCCGGCGCACCTCGGCTGCGACGTCCGCGGCCAGCCGCGTTCGCCGGTCGACCATGGTCAGGATCACGCCGCCCAGCGCGAGCCGCGGGTTCAGCCGCGAGCGGATCAGGTCGACCGACCCGACGAGCTGCGCTAGCCCTTCGAGCGCGTAGTACTCCGCCTGCACCGGCACCAGCACGCGGTCGGCGGCCGCCAGCGCGTTGACCGTCAGGGGCCCGAGCGAGGGCGGGCAGTCGACGAAGACGAAGGCGTACCCGTCGCCCGCGCCGGAGAGCGCTTCGGCGAGGTAGCGCTCGCCGTCCTCGCGGCGCGACAGCTCGACCGCAGCTCCGGCGAGCTCCGGCTTCGAAGGCACGAGGTCGAGCCGCGCGAAGCGGGTCGGCTTGGCCAGCTTTGCGAGCGGAATCCCGTCCAGCAGGTCGAGCGACGAGGTGCCGTTCGCCCGCTCGCCGAGGCCCGAGGTCGCGTTCGCCTGCGGGTCCAGGTCGACGACGAGCGTCCGCTCGCCGGCCTCCGCAAGGCACGCGGCGAGGTTGATCGCCGTCGTCGTCTTGCCGACGCCGCCCTTCTGATTGGCAAGCGCATAGACCCTCCCCGGCACAGGGCCACGCTAGCTACGCGAGCGGACGTTTTCGGGCCACGCCCGGGCGCCGCGGAAACCCCGCTGGCGTCGGCCCGAGTTTGCGCAGCACCAACAGCCCGGGCGGGGACTCGGCGAGCTCCGCCGCAAGGCGCTCGGCCACCCGGGCGACCTGCCTCGCGTCGGTGCTCGGCCCTGTGAAGAGCACCGCGGCGCCGCCGGGGGCCACGAGCGGCAGGCACCACTCCGCAGCGACGGGCGGCGGGGCAAGCGCCTTCGCAACCGCAACGCCCCAGGAGTCGACCGGCTGCTCCTCGGCCCGGCCGCAAACGACCCGCACGTTCCCGAGCTCG